>Ga0075112_1000341_pt1 | contig 21409 bp, 13 predicted proteins | sample AntAceMetag02UKF_FD_69783 | JGI IMG/M metagenome (GOLD analysis project Ga0075112, IMG submission 69783) | Saline lake microbial communities from Ace Lake, Antarctica - Antarctic Ace Lake Metagenome 02UKF | ecosystem: Environmental > Aquatic > Non-marine Saline and Alkaline > Saline | place... | reverse complement strand
AAATTCATATATCAGGACGCGGAGCGTCCAACTGAGGTTCCCACGCAGAGCGTGGGAACCAGGATGAAGCGATCATAATTTCAAAATGAGAATTGCTGGTCAAGTTACACAAAAATCTCCCAGGAATTCTCATTATGCGGCCCATTCATTACCGAATGCTTTATGAGTCGCATTTTGCCAGGTTTTTCGAGGCTGTAAGCCTCTCTCACAGCTATGTTTTCGAAATGAGAATGGCTGGATTCGGATCTCGAATGTTGACAAAAAATTCCACAATGTGTATCATTGAACACATAAGGAGGTGTATCATGCGAACCAACATTGTTCTGGATGACGCGCTGGTTGAGGAAGCAATGATTTTGGGTGGTATCAAAACCAAAAAAGAAGTGGTTTTAAAGGCATTACAGGAATTTGTAACAACCCGTAAGCGTTTGAATTTGCTGGATCTGGATGGAAAAATTGATTTTTCAGAAACCTATGACCATAAAAGCCTGCGAGAGAGAAAATGATCCTCGTTGATACTTCCGTCTTGATTGACCTTTTTAAGGGTGTTTCAAATGACCCGGCAAATAGAATGCGTGAAGTGCTGACCTACGACATACCCTTCGGCATCACTTCCGTCATCTACCAGGAAGTCCTGCAAGGAGCAAAGTCAGAGAAGGAATATGCTCTGTTAAAAGAGTATCTTTCATGCCAGAGGTTCTTTCATCCACAGGACCCCCTGGAAACCTATGAGGATGCCGCGCGGATCTATTTCTACTGCCGAAAGAAAGGCGTTACAATCCGCAGCACCATTGATTGTCTCATTGCCCAAATCGCCTTGGAACAGAATCTGCTGCTCCTCCACAATGACAAGGATTTTGATGCCATGGCGCCGATTATCAAGTTACGCCTGTACAAAATGTATTCTGCTTCATAGGGCTTTCCTTCAACCTGTTTTCAAACAGGTACGTGGTGGAAAAAAGTTTATCGCGGTTTCTCGTCGCAGTTGACGGGCCCCTGATATTTATCAAGAAAGGCAAAAATCTCTTTCATCATGGGCGCCCGTGGAAGGGGCAGATGCCCGGATTCGTAGATAACATGTTTTTTATGTTCGGGTGGGGTGCCAAGGAGGTCGAAGAGCGGTTTCTGGTGGGTTTTGACCGGCCAGGCATAGTCATATTTTCCGTTGAGCATGAGGACGGGAATCGTCACATGGGGTTGTTCCAGACCTTTCGGTTTTGGACGCATACCCGGAGTATAGATGCATCCTGAAACAAGAATAAGCCCCTTGATACGTTCTTCGAAGGGAGAAAGCATGGGGCACATAAACGACCCCCAGCTTACCCCCATGAACACAATGTTCTTCGTGTCGATATCTTCCCGGGTTTCCAGGTAGTCGATGGTCCTTCGCAGGTCATTCAACCACTCAAAACGCCATTGGGCGCCATTTTTCTTTCTCCATTTATCCGGATCATCCCCACCTCGTTCATAGGTACCGGAATAAATGGGGCAGATAAAGGCGCGACCATTTTTTGGAAGGAGATCCCATGGTTCCCACAGGAAACTTCGTGAGAACGTCGGTTGTAATAAGGCGCTTCCGCCAGGATAATAGATTACAGTCTTATATGGTGGAGCACATGAAGTGGGCAGGTCCAGGTGAATAATCAATCGTTCACTGTTGTAAGCCGCATCGATCGTAACGGTTTCCCTTCGCCACCCTTTGCCTCCCTTTTTTTTGGACTCAATAATGGGGCGGAAAGGAGTCCGTTCATATTCATACATGGCTTTCATTGCTTGCATAGCCTCATCTGAATAGGCTGGAATGGAATAGGGATCGTGAAACCCCAGATAAGCTTCCTTCAGAAATTTTTCCGGGACAGGAGCATCATTCGGATAGAGGGCGCAACGAAATCCATTGTCCGAAGAACGATCCCAGGCCGAAGGCGCAAAACTTTCGTTGAACATGTAGGCAGGGTCACGCCACATGCCGCCGAGGCAGTAGCGCTGTTCTCCAAGCCCGTTCCAGCACCATTCCCGGACATTGCCGGCCATGTCCTTTGCGCCGCTGGAGCCAATTCCAGGAAAACTCCCCGCCTCAGCCAGACCTGTTCCTTCAATATTACTCTGGGGAATGAGGTAAGGCGTCAAGGGGGCATGAATCTCATCAATAGGAAAAGCGGCCCGGGCCCAGTGATATATGGTAGGAAGACTCTTTCCACGGAATTCGGCGTATGCGGCTGCTTCAAACCAACTGAGGCCTGACACGGGGTAGTCATCCCGGCCCTGGAAATAGTCTTCAAATTCCCATGTGGACGGTCCCGGTTGACCTGTGCGATCCACAAATGCCTTCATCGCTTCATCCCATGGGATAACCTGCCCATCTTTTTTGAATTCCTGTTTCCAGTACTTCGGCTCGGCATATCCCCCCGCATCGATAAATTCCTTATAGGCCCGGTTCGTGACTTCGGTTTCATCGATAAGAAAACGATCGAGAACATCGCCGGTCGTTTTAACAGTCAATCCTTTGATCGCCACAAGAAACCGACCGCGATCAACCGCAATCATCCCTGGGGGAACACGGCCTTTTTCATACAGGTCGAACTGAAAGGGATTACCGTAGAGAGGCCGCAAAACTCCCATATATTCCTTTGAGAATCCATCCCGAAGCACCACCGCCCGGACCAGATGTCTATCTTCATACCTTTCTTTTTGAATCTTGAACCGGTGCATTCCAACAGGAACGGCAACCCCCTGAATCGGTGTTATCCCCAAATCGATCCACGGACCTTTTAAGTCATTGTAAGGCCGATAGGAGACCTTCGCGCCGGGCGGCGTGGTTACGATGTTCAGCGTGTTGGTTGCATCTTTTATGTATCGCGCCAGGGTGGGATCATTGGGAATATTTTTTTCCGTATCCTTCGCAAGGGAATATGCCTCCACATAGTTTTCTTTCTCTAACAATTGCCGGATTTTCGGCAAAGCCATTTTATAGGCGGATTGCCTGGCGGCCTGCGCCTGGGACATACTGTGTTGACGGATGCCGAATACGGTGATCAGGCCCAGGATGATAATCAGGGCGCTGCCGTAAACAAGCCATCTCTTCTTCCGCTTATTCAGGAGCAGTGTGTCTTGTTCACTTTTCTCCGCCGGGTTTTCCAACTCCAGAAATCTCCTGCGTTCATCCAGTTTTCGAAGTCGTTCCGACAATTCCACGGGATGCGCCAGCCGGTTTTCAGGCAACCGTTCCACGCACATAGCTATATCTTCCCGTAGGATATCGTCGCTTACGGCCTGTTTCCAGTCCGGGTCAAGGGGACGAGAGATGTCACCTACGACCAACTGGTAGAGCAGTACGCCGAGAGAGTAAACGTCCGACCGGGGAGACGGTGGCCGACCATCAAGAAGCTCCGGCGCCGTGTAGAGCATGTTGTCGTTTCCGCCCTTGGAGATATTTTCAATCAGGATCTCTGGAACTCCTTCATGGATAAGCAAAGAAATCCCGGAATCTGTAAGAGGGATTCTTGATGAATCAGAATCATCGGATTGAGCTGATGACTTACCCGATTTCAGATCCTCATACTGTCCCTCCGAATCATGCGCAGCACTCAGGGCTATGGCCAACTGGGCAATCATTTCAAGACGGGTCTTCATCGGAATTTTTTCTATGCCGCCCTGTTTTTCCAGCCAGTCATTGAGACCATCGCCCCCCGTGTATCTCAGATCAACAGGCTCAGGGAATGGTTTCGATTTCCACTCTCCATCCCGATCATTGCCTTCATCGCCAACGGGTGTCACTTCAGGCCCATAACCGGGAGCATCTTGTTCCTTTGCTGTTCTTCCGTCTTCTGTCTGAACCCGGCCTTTGACATCGTTCCGAAGATGCTCGACAAACCTGTCCCAGGCTGTTCCTTCGCCCGTATTCGATCTATCCCCGTAAACAACAAGTACATCCTCCAGTTCAACGCCGAATCGTTCAGCCGAGAACCGAAGCCTTACCTTTTCCCCACTGCCCTTATACTCAAAGAGATTGGCCCAGGCATCCTTCGTTTTACTGTCAAATCGGTATGTCTTGCGCGAGGTGTCATTATATACTTTTTTCCGTCCAATCACCTTGAAAAGGGGAGCGTTTTCCAGATCGGGAAGCGCATCCTTCCACTTCCTGTAAATCCGAGAGAGCAGTTTTTCCTTTTTTGAAGAACCTGCGCCTCGTCCAACAGTTTCGTTGAGCAATACAAGAAGGTCTGCATGGTCTTCCAGTGGGATAGACGATATACGTCCGTCCTTCTTCATTTGTTCCACCACGAGGGCAATCACGGAGAGGTAAAATCTGCGGGATGGGGTATCAAAATGAAGACTCAAGACCTTTTGGTCAGGAAGGTTCAGATGGAGCTTAAATTGATTTAGGTCAATCCGTATAGACGTGCTTGATATTTTCATTAAGCCTCCTGAAAATATAGTGGCCTATGATGTAAGTGCGCTCCCCAGCAATATCAAGCAGTTCAATAGCCTGATCATCTAATACTTTCACGGAAGTCTGGCAGAATTTCCAGCTTTCCCAAGGTCTGCTTGATCTTGATTACCCTGTGCTTGGGCAGATCCGACAGACACGAGCGAGTCGGGTTCAAGATTGACTTTTCTCGTTATCGGATCCGGTTCCGCAAAATCAGTCTCTGTCTGGAACACACGCAGTCCGAAGACAGGAAGCAGTGACAGAAGGTGGTCAAAAATCGTCGCCTGGATGTCTTCGTAAAACGCCCACCGCGTATCGGTGGTGAAACAGTACAACTCGATCGGAAGGCCATTCTCAGTCGGCTGCAACTGCCGCACCAGGAGAGTCATTCCGTCGTGGTGGATCTTCGGATGTTGCAGGATGTAAGTAAGACAGTACTGACGGAAGAGGCCGCTGTTGGTAACCAGCAGACCTTCGGCACACTCGGGATTACCGTCAACTGCCTGTTTTTCCAGTGCCAGGGCCTTGTCTACAAGAGGGGTCTTCTCGAGTTGGTCCAGCTCTTCCCCGGACAACGTCCTGATCGACCGCTGGTCAAGCATGATGGATCGTTTGATGCGTCTGCCTCCGGAGTCGAACATTCCCCGCCAATTGGTGAAGGAGTTCTGGATTAGAATGTAGGTGGGCAAGTTCGTAATGGTACGATCAAAGTTTTGTATTTTCACTACATTCAACGAGAGATCGAGCACGTACCCGTTAGCGTCCGTGCCGTTTACCGCGATCCAATCCCCCTTCCGTACCAGGTCGCCGGTAGTGACGATCACGTTGGCGAACATCGATAGGAGCGTATCTCGAAAGACGATAAGGAGGACCGCCGACATCGCTCCCAGACCGGTAAGGAAGTAGGTCGGGGATTTCCCTAGCAGCGTGGCAAGAACCAGGATAATCGCTACGCCATGGATGAGGAAAGAGCCGACCATGATATATCCCTCAAATGCTTTGTCTCGATTGACCGACGGCAAGCTCGAATAATAATCGTCTGCAAACCGAAAAATCCGTACGATCATTCTGGCAATCACTAAAATCAGCAAGGCGTCGATCACCCGATGTGCCAGATTGTGGAACTCTTTGCTGAGATCCGGCAGCACGTCGAAAATGGAGGCGATCACAACGATCGCGAGGATGCTCGCCATGCTCCCCAGCAAGTTGCTCTTCAGGAGCTGGTTCAACCGAACTCTTTTGGAAGCGAACCTGCTCTTGGCAATTGGCCTGAATATCAGGAACCTGAAGAGAAGGTAAATCAGCAAAACAATGATAATCAGGCTGATGACAACGATGATCGGGTACGCGATTGTGTCGGATGTCAGGCCGCCCATGGTTTGATCCAGCCAATCCATGATTGAACTTCCGCCGTCAGTATCTATAGAAGAACTTGGATCTTTGTCCGTTGGCATCCCGCCTCCTTTGCTCAAGTGGGTGGAAGCAATATAAATCTGTGGGGCTTACTTAATAACTTTTACAGCTCGGTAGAGATCGTCCTCGAACAAGACTTTCTATGCCCTGCCAACCGCGTTCTCAGGTGATCAGAAGGCCCTTTTTGAGGGAAAATAGTAGGTGATTAGGCCTGATGTGTCAAGAGGAATTCAATCATCCCGCCAGGCAGATTTGTGAGAGTAACTCCCTGCATGGAATTGAGAATCCCGTTTGAGGCAAGGCTGGAAAAGAGTTGGATACCAGGACAGTGAATAGGGGCTTGATCATTCTGAAAAAGTGGGAAAAGTGGGTGAGGGGTTTGCGCTGCGTGTGAAAAGTTTCGGTTCAGGGTTCAAGGTTAAAAGGTTCTCCGTTTTCGCTTCACTTCAGATGGGATCTTCGACAGGTTTGGACTGCTAATTTTCACCCCTGTGTGAGTGGTGTCCTGCCACGACCGGTTCTGCATTAAACAGGAGTCGGTAGTTCGAGAGACACGGAAAATCGCGGCTAAAACCCACCAAACGGACTGTGGACAAGGCCCCTCACACAGACTAGCGATGGAATGCGCACTGACCATTTTCCCCGGCCAGAGGCGGCATTCGTAAGCTGCCTGGATTCATAACAAATTTTGCAGGATCAAGAATGATAGCCTCGTAAAAACTCCCCAAATCCGTCACCCCCGCGAAGGCAGGGGTCTAGGTAAGCGAGCATGCGAGACTCTTGGTCTGAGCATGCGAGACTCCGGAAGCATCTGATGGTGAATTCCCGCGTTCGCAGGAATGACGAAAACGGATGGAATTTGAATTTTGACAAATTCATCAAGATTTGACTTTACCTTTACCAGGATTCTCTGTCGGTCCCTTTCTTTTTCCTAAAATAAGGTTTGCATATTTAACCCACAAGGTCAAAATTGAGACTCAATTTTAACCTTATGAGTTAATTTTGTCAGAAATAAACAGGGAAAATGATGGACAAATTCATCCAAAAAGTCTGAAATCACTTAAGACTTTTCGGGGTGATTATCCGGAAGCCAATACGATGTTGATATATCGAGAGACAGAAAAACTGGTGGTTGATGGAATTGTCTGTTGGCCGGTTGATGACTTTCTCCTTCAACTTAGGCCGAACCACTGGCCGTAGATACCACTATAGAGAAAGGGAATCGGAATATCCCTTGCCCTCTGTAAGCCAAATGAAGAAGTTTTCTTAATTCAACCCCGCCTTTTTCAGGGAATCGATAAACCGTTTCTTGTCTTCGGGTTGATAGTCAAAAAAGCTGTTGCGCTCACAGTCTTCCAGCAAAAAGCCGGGATTCAGCCGGTGTATCTCCGCGACCTCAGCACTCGCCCGTTCCATCCGGCCCCCCAGACTACAGGCGGCCGCCAGCCAGATACGTCCCACCATAGACGCCGGTTTAAATTCAACGGCCTTCTCCAATTCGATAACGGCGGCATCATATTGCCCACTGATGACATATTCCCTTCCCAAATACAGCGGGGTGAAGGGCTTTGGCCTCAGCTTGACGGCCCGCTTTCCCATTGAAACCGCCTCTTCATATCTTCCATTCATGCCCAATATTCTCGAAAAGTGGCGCAGCACCTCCGGGTTATCGGGATGGTGTCGCATAAGGTCTTGCATAACGGCAATCGCTTTTTCGGGCTGTCCCGTCACGTGAAGGGCAACGCTATAGGTTCCCATGAAAAATATGGGCGGCTCCGGATTAAATTTCAGTGTCTTTTCAAGCTGGCGAAGGCCCTCCTCGGGGCGGCCGTCCTGCAAGAGCGCCATGGAGAGAACCCATGACCAATAGGTGTAGAAACGTGTTGGGCAACGATCGACGATCTGGCTGAGCATAGTAATGGATTTTTTCGTGTATCCCAGCCAGAAATAGCACCACGCCACCCGCCCCGCATACCAGAAGGGGGGGGTTGGGTCCAGGCGGATGGCTTTTTCAATCCACGGAATGGCGTCCTTGTATCGTTCCATTGATAAAAGGGCCATAGCGTAAAGCCAGTGCACTTGGGAGAGGTTTGGATCTAGTGAAAGACCTTTTTTTGCCGCTTCCAAGGCTTTTTTCGGTTGCCCGGTCTCTGCATGAATAACGGCGAGAAGCATATGAGGACCGGAATCTGCCTCATTCAAGGAAAGGGCTTTTTGTCCTAGCTCCATGGCTTTTTTATAGGATTCCGACGGGGTTTTGCTCCATCCCCAAAAGAAGGCTTCATGCCGATAGGTCCACCCCAACAGAGTATATGCAACGGCATATTCCGGGTCCAGAGCGATGGCCTCATTATACAATTGCCTGGCAATCTTATTGTCGTTCTTATTCCAGTGATAAACATGGTGCAGGCCCTTCACAACTTTCAAATATGCTTCCAGATTTCGGGTGCCTCTTCCATAAACACGGGCCGACTCTCCCTCTGTCAGTTTGACTTGCAGTGCGGTTATGACATTCTTCGTGATGTCGTCTTGCAAAGAGAAGAGATCTTTCAAATCCCTTTCGTAGCTTTCAGCCCACAAGTGATGCCCCGTGACGGCATCAATCAACTGCGCTGTAATCCGTATGCGGTTTCCTGATTTCTGAACGCTCCCTTCCAACACATAGCGAACCCCCAGATCTCGCCCCACCTCCTGGACTTTAACCGGCTTTCCTTTATAACTGTAGCTTGAGTTGCGGGCAATGACGCTCATTTTAGGAATTTTTGCAAGGGCTGTGATGATCTGCTCGGTAATGCCGTCACTGAGATAGTCCTGGGCTGGGTCGCCATTGAGGTTGACAAAAGGAAGCACAGCGATGGATGGTTTTTCCACCATTTGGTGCGATAGGATTTGCGCTGTTTTGGCACTTGGATTTCCGGGACCCTCAAGAACGGATTTCAGGCCGAAGAACAAGGAAAATAACGCCATTAAGATGAGAAATACAAGCACTGAACCATCTTTCCACCTGCCTTTTCGAGATTTTTCTTCAATATCTGTCTTTTCATTTTCGGCCGCCGGAGTTTCGGATTCAGAAGAGTTAAAAGAAATCTCTTCCGGTTCTACTTGCACCCTACGTTTCAGGCTTTTTATGAATCGATCCCACGGAGTTTTTCCGTCCTCTTCCGTACCGTAAATAAGGGCCACATCATCTAATGAAATTCCCATCCGGTCTACGGAAAACTGCAGACTGATGTTCTTTCCACTCCCTCGGTACTCAAAAAGATTGGCCCAGGCATCCTTGGTTACTTCATCAAAGCGGTAGGTTTTTTCCGCTGCGTCTTCATATCTTTTTTTTCGTCCTGCAATTTTAAAAAGGGGCGCGGTTTCCAAATCGGGAAGGGCATTCTTCCATTTTCGGTAAATCCGGGGCAGCATATTTTTCTTTTCAGAAGACCCGGCCGATCCCCCGATTGTCTCGTTTAGCAGGGCCAGAACGTCAGAGAGAGGATCAAGAGGCACGAAAGAAATACTGTCGGCCTTTTTCATCTGGTGCACTACGAGAGCAATCACGGACAGATAAAACCGGCGGGAAGGGGTATCAAATTGAAGGCTTAGAACTCGTCCAGGTATGTTTATATGAAGCTTGAATTGTTCGAGGTCAATCTGAATGGAGGGGTCTTTTCTACTCACCATAGTTCTATTGCGTCAGAAGCGCCTTGATGGGATTTTTTGGCATCTTTCAGATAACCCAAAGGGTGGTTCACACACTCTTGCGATAAAATCCTTACGGATTAACTCCGGAACTTTGATCCCAAGAAGTTTAGACGTAAGCCTTCAATTTTCTTTTCCGAAAAAGTATAAAGTAACGAATAAAAGATGCTGTTTTTTTAGTCGTTTTTGAAGAAGAAAGAGGAAAGTTGACGGTTTAACCCGTCAACTTCTTGCGGTGCGGACTGTAACATAAAGGGATTTGTTCGGAAAGGATTATTTACGTGAATTGCGGCAATGTTATTGCACGTCTAACACCCGATTGTATCTTTCAGATGGAAATTTTAGCAGAGGTCGCGCCAAAGTCAGAAGCCGCAACCTCTGCTGCGATAGAATGTAATGGGCACTATTTTCGCGTCAATGTAGTATTTGCCTCGATCTCAGGCAATTGCGTATCTAGAATTATTCTGTTCCCTGCCTCTTCGATTTCCCCGAAACTGTTGACCCAGCCGTATATTGTATAGAGTTGGATTTTGCTTATACCAGCTCCTTTCAACGTTCCCTTTACCTTTTCCAATGGGGCCGCGTGCGGGTAATTCCCGCTTGTCAAAACGGCTACGAACCGGTCCCCTTCTTGCTTTATTGTTGCCAACCCATTATACGAAGTATTGCCTGAAAGGTTTGTCTCAATACTCCACTCTCCATTCAAATCATACACCACTTCCCCCTTAGAAAGTGTCAGGGTGTTCGACATACCGGCTTTCAACGTGGCGCTCTTTGCACCATCTCTCATGGCAGTGTTACAGGCTGCAGCACAAAATAAGATAAAAAGACAAATCACCATACATTTTTTCATTGAACATTCTCCTTGATAAAAAGGCTTCTGCTATTCCAAAGCCCTTTCGGTTTGAGGTTACATGTTTACCATCCTTTCATTGCGAACAGGCGTTTGAACAAATCTGACAACTCCTCGGCATCCATCACACAAACCAAAAAACAGTTTGCACTTCTTTGAAATAAAATCCTTACGGATTAACTCCAGAACATTAATCTCAGGGAGTTTGGGCATAAGTCTTTTATTGTTCTTCCCGGAAAAATGTAGAGTGACAAATGAAGAATGTCGATTTTTCGATGAAAACTGTACTATGATACCAATATTGACGATTAGTTGACGGTACGAACCGTCAACTTTTTCCATTTTTTTTATGATTTCTGAAAAAAAGGGATTTTCTGGAGCGAAACGGTAATCCGCGATGAGTTAAACTCTGGACTTGGTCTTAACGTCGGCCATTAGACTTGTTTTCCTACTCATCCATAATCCTTTGACACGGATTAAAGAGGTATGATAAAAATTTCTTTGGGCTTTTGCCTGGAAAGGTTCATCCCAGCGCAAAGCCCTTTTTTGTTCCCCCACGGGATTTATCGAGGCTCAAAAGATGATAGCAAAGGATCAAACTCGCCCTACAAACCGAAGTGCGGTCGCCGGCATCATTGGGAACGTCCTGGAGTGGTATGATTTTGCTGTTTTCGGCTATTATGCACCTATAATCGGGACTCTTTTCTTTCCTTCCGAAAGTAAATACGCGGCCCTGATTAAGGTCTTTGGCGTATTTGCTGCGGGGTATATGATGCGGCCCATCGGCGGTGCGATTTTCGGCCACATGGGCGATCGGGTAGGTCGCAAGAAAGCACTTCAAGTCTCCGTTCTCATGATGGCCATTCCCACCGCCTGCCTTGGCCTTGTACCGACTTACGACCGGATCGGCCTTGCCGCACCGGTAATACTGATTGTCCTCCGGCTTATTCAAGGGTTATCTGTGGGAGGAGAATTCATTGGCTCCATATCCTTTGCCACGGAGATTGCACCCCCCAATCGGCGGGGGTTCTATGGCAGTTTGACCACCTTGAGCGCCGTTGGCGGTATTATGATCGGCTCTGCGGTGGCCACAGCCATGCAGGCTCTGCTCACTCAGGAAAGCATGCTGACCTGGGGATGGCGTATTCCTTTTTTGGCCGGAATTGCCATTGGTGGCTTTGGATTGTGGATGCGAAAGGGCATGATGGAGCCCCCTGCCTTTAAAAAACTGAAAGCCACTGAAAATGTTCACAAAAGCCCTGTCACCCGGGTAATCCGCCATATGCCCGGCCGAATAGCACATGCAGCGGCCCTTGTTGTCCTTTTTGGAGGTGGCTTCTATATGCTCTTTGTGTGGTGGCCCACCTATCTCACCCATATGGTAAAACCGACCGTTCCCCATGCCATGATGATAAATACCATTGCCACCCTGTTCGTGATGGCTCTCATTCCCATCTCCGGATATCTATCCGACAAGGTTGGTCGAAAGAAAATGCTTGTGGCCTCCTGTTTGGCTATAGCCATAGTCGCCTATCCCCTTTTTGTGTGGTCGGACCATGGCGTCTTTCAATCAGCTCTTGTGGCGCAATTGATTTTTGCACTGATTTTCTGTAATATCCAAGGTTCAATGCCGGCAACCCTGGCGGAGATGTTTCCCACATCCATGCGTTTCAGCGGCATTGCTTTAGGGTATAACCTGACTCTCGCACTGGTCGGAGGCACCGCTCCCATGGTATGCACCTGGCTTGTGGAAATCACCGGGGATATCGCCTCTCCAGCCTATTATCTCATTGTAATGGCATTAATCAGCTTTGTCGCAGCGCTCAAGTTAACGCCCATGGAAGGGCAGGAACTCGACTAGGTTTGATTCCGGATTTTCGGCCTTTGTCCCGGAGATAGAAAGCTCATTCCGCCTAATCGACAAAGAAACTTGCACGCGATTATTTACCGGGCGCTTGTCCCGCTAGCGGGGCTACGCTCAAGACGCCCCAGTTAAATACGCTACGCTGTCACTGACGTGAATTGAACGGGGTAAACAAAGAACGCTAAGATTCATTTTTTTTACCGAATCGGAACGGACGATTCGATAAAGCAATCAGCCCTTCGGGCATTTCGGAGAATGTTTACGTTTCGCACAGAAACAATAATGGCTGTTTTTTCGAATCGTCCGTTCCGATTCGAAAAAGGCTTTGCGGCCGCAGTTTATCCCGCTAAATTCCGAAGGACAGCTCATCATATTCAAACGGGGCGACTTGCGGTTCAAAAAACCAATAACCAGATGAAGTTTCACATGAGCGGGGCCTCTGACCGGAAAAGAAGTCAGTCTGATCAAGAAAGAAACTTATGCATTCCCACCCTGGAGCATGGGAACGAGGACTCTTGCTTCATACAGATCCGGTCGTGGCAGGATGTCACTAACACAGGGGTGGAAATCAGCAATCCAAACCTGTTGAAGATCCCGTCTGAAGCAAAAGCTGGGAACCTTTGAACCTTGAACCTTGAACCAAAATGTTTCCCATGAGGATCACCGAAATCCATGATTAATCAAAATTCTTTGAGCCGTTCAGACATTGAAAACACCCTCTATCACCTCAACTACCGGTGGAATATGGAAGCCCTTTCCCTCTGGAAAGGCGACAAAGCACCTTTCACGGCCTATGAAATCTATGAAGGGTACGACAGTTTCATCAACCTGGATACTCTTGCCGCCATTGATGCACTACCTGGCGCAACAGGAAAAAGGCGATTGCGATTTGCCCTCATTGACCACTACCTGCAACGCGCCCTCCTCCCCCACGAAAATGAGATGCGTGCATGGACGCGGGGCGCCGCAGCCCATGTTTCCGGGGAAAAAATCTATTTCCGAGACATCATTACCTGGTGCCAGAAATCCAGCACCTATGAAAAAAGGCAGATCCTTCAGAAAGAAAGTGGCCCCTTGTGTAAATTCCTCAAGCCGTTTGCCCTCAATTACTGGAACATTCTGATTGAAATGCTTTCCAATGACCTGGGTTTTGAAAATTACATCCAGTACTGCAGCGAAAAAAAAGCGTTAGATTACTCCTATTATTATGAAGCATTAAAAAAGCTCCTTCTAACAACAGATACACTCTATTTTGATGCCATGGAAAAGTGGTGCAGAAAACGGTTCGGCATCCCCCTGGCGGATCTCACTCGGTTTGACTCCATCAACATATTGAGTCTGCGGGAGTTTGACGGCTTGTTTCCCGAAAAACCATTGGGAGAACTGACTCCTTTTTTTAGACACTGGGATATGGATACCGATCATATTCCGGGCCTGAATATAGACATAGGGAAAGAAAAGGGAAAGAGCGCCCAGGGCATCTGTTTTGTTCTTCAGGCCCCTGACGAGATAACCATACTCATGAGACCCGAAGGAGGCTGGATTGACCTGGAAACCCTGTGGCACGAACTGGGCCATGGGTTTTCGGCTGCCTATACGTCTTCCGACCTTTCCTTTGCGGAAAAAGACATGGCTACATCGTTCAGCCTATCTGAAGCCTTTGCTTTTCTTAACCAAAATCTCGCCCTTTCCGTCCCTTTTCTGACAAAACAACTGGGGCTCCACGCAAAGGAAGCTGAAGACCTCACTTACCACAAGGTTCTCAAAGATTTTTCCATGTTCCGGAGGTACGCCGCCAAGTTCATAGCGGAATACGAGATGTTCATGGGTGGAGATCTTACCAGTGGAGAGCCCTATGCGAGGACGATGGCACGATATACCGGCTTTTATTATCAGCCTGAAAGTCACCTTTTCGATCTGGTTCCGGAACTATACTGCCTTGATTACATTCTGGGGTGGATGGGGGAGGCGGTTATGGAAAGTCACTTGAGGGAAGTTCTTGGAAAACGGTGGATGTTCACGAAGGAAGCGGGAATTATTCTCAAAGGTTGGTGGTCACAGGGGAATCGAGATGACCTCCCTGCTTTTCTGGAACGTAACGGTTTGACGGAAATGAGCATGGAGATCATGGTGAAGAAGTGGGAAAGGGCTCTGGGATAAATGAAATTATGGCTCAACGAGGGTCAGCGTGAAGAATTATTTTTCCGGAACCGAGGTGTCAGGTGTCGGGTGTCAGTGATTCAGTACTTTCTATTCATGCTTTGCGATTTTGCAAAATGTAACCATTTGTTATCAAATTGAATACGTAGAATCCCGTCGGATTTTTTCCTGACACCTGACACCTGACACCAGAGCATGGTCTATTCGACAATAAATAAAAATATGACGCTAATCCGTGATTACCCGAAATTATTTACTCTTCCTCAATACTATCCAGAAACTCCCATCGGGAATAGGCCGCATCTATCTCTTTTTCCAATTCTTCCAGTCGCAGTGTTGCTGCAGCCATCTCCTCTTTCCCTTTTTTGTAATACATAGGGTCGGACATGCTTTTGAAAAGGTCCTCTTTTTCCGTTTCCAGTGTATGCAGGTGATCGGGAAGTTCGGAGAGTTCTTTTTTCTCCTTGAACTTCAGGGTCCGTTTTTTGGCAGGTTTTTCCCGCTTTTTTTCCTTCCGATCAACGGCTTTTGAAGGCGGTGGAGAATCATCTATCGCAGGTCTCTGGATGACCCAGTCATCATACCCACCCGCATATTGGGTCACGCGACCTTTCCCCTCAAAAACGAGCGTACTTGTCACCACGTTATTAAGAAAAGCCCGGTCATGGCTCACAAGCAAAAGAGTGCCTTCATATTCAAACAGTAATTCTTCCAGAAGTTCCAGGGTCTCCGCATCCAGGTCGTTAGTGGGTTCATCCATTACCAGTATATTTGCCGGTTGAGTAAAAAGCCTGGCGAGCATCAAACGATTTTTTTCTCCACCGGAAAGAACGCGCACGGGGGTGCTGCACCGCTCCCGGGAAAAGAGAAAGTCTTGAAGATGTGTGATTACATGGCGTTTCTGGCCGTTAAAAATAATGAAGCTGTTTCCCTCTCCAATATTTTCTGCGACCGTCTTTTCCTCATCCAGCTGTTCCCTTAGCTGATCAAAATAAACGATCTGCAGATTGGCGCCATGGCGAACCGCCCCCATATCAGGGTCCGTATTTTTGAGTAAAATCTTCAGAAGGGTTGTCTTTCCAGCCCCGTTCGGCCCAATGATGCCAACCTTGTCCCCCCGAAGAATCGTAGTGCTGAAATGTTCAAGTATGGGGTTGTCCTCATGGGAAAAACTTACCTCTTTTGCCTTAATAACAAGCTTTCCACTTCGCTCCCCTTCCTGGATCTGCAATGTCACATTCGCCGTTTTTTTCCGACGTGCCTGAAATTTCTCCCGCATTTTCAAAAGGGCTCTCACCCGCCCCTCATTGCGGGTTCGGCGCGCTTTGATACCCTGTCTGATCCAGGCTTCTTCGGCGCTTCTCTTTCTGTCGGACACCTTGTCCTGTTTTTCTTCCGCCACCATGGCAGCCTGTTTTCTCTCCAAATACCTCTGGTAGTTGCAATCGTAAGAGAAAAGCCGGCCACGATCAATTTCTACAATTCTGGTTGCAATCCGTTTCAGAAAAGCGCGATCATGGGTAACAAAAAGGAGGGTTTTTACGTGTCGAAGGATAAGCTCCTCCATCCACAGGATACTATCGATATCAAGGTGATTGGTAGGTTCGTCCAGAAGTAGCAGATCAGGTTTTGCGACCAGGGCCCGGGCAAAAAGGGTACGGCGTTTCAACCCTGCGGAAAGCTGGGCGAAGGGCCATTCACCGTTCAGTTCTGTCCGGGAAAGTGTCGTTTCAATCTCACTCAGCATTCCCCATTCATCATTGGTACTGAATTTTTCCTGCAATACCCCGATCCGTTTCTCGCTCTCGCTGGAAAGCAAGGCAGAGGGATTGCGGCGAATTGTCCTGTATTCGACAAGCGCCCTTCCCTTCTCACCAAGCCCCCGGGCCACTACGTCAAAGACCGTTCCAGCAAAGCCTTCGGGGACTTCCTGCTTAAGGGCTGAAACAGTCACCCCCTTCTGCGGCCAGACCTCCCCCTTGTCAGGAATCATTTCCCCATGAAGAAACTTGAGCAATGTGGATTTCCCCACACCGTTTCGCCCTAACAGACAGACGCGCTCCCCTTTTTCAATCTGCCAGGTGATGTTTTCGATCAGCGGAGGATCCCCGAATCCCCAGGATATGTTTCTCATCCCGATCAAGGCCACGGACATCTCCTTATTTTCAAGCTAACCGGGATCATTGGAAGAACTTTCATTGAACATCCAGGGTATTTGAAAACTCGATATCCGGCCATTGCTCCATACAGTATTCCAACTGCCATTTACTGGTCGTCATATAGGAAAGTCGGCCCTCTGCGTCCCGGGCCATATTAGACATATTCTTTTTTTCGAACGCTTCCATTTTTTTTCGATCATTGGAACTAACCCAGCGGACAACTTTGAAATCAATCGGTTCGTACGTAGCATCTACGCCGTATTCAGCCTTCAGCCGCGCAACCGTTACGTCAAACTGCAGAACACCCACTGCTCCCAATATGTAATCATTCCCCATGACAGGCCTGAAAAACTGAACCGCCCCTTCTTCCGTAAGTTGGGTCAATCCCTTCTGGAGATGTTTCATCTTCAAGGCATTTTTAAGGCGGATACGCCTGAAATGTTCCGGGGCAAAATTGGGAATTCCGGTAAATTGAAGGACCTCTTTTTCGCTGAACGTATCCCCGATTTTCACCGTTCCATGATTATGAATGCCAATAATATCCCCGGGAAAGGCCTCCTCCACATTCTTTCTGTCCTGGGCCATAAAGATGGTGGCGTTGTTAAGCGCAACCTCTTTTCCGATCCGGTGATGAAGGACTTTCATCCCCCGATTGAATTTGCCGGAGCAGATTCGTATGAAAGCGATCCTATCCCGGTGTGCAGGGTTCATATTGGCCTGGATTTTGAATGTGAAGCCTGAGAATGGTTCCTCGTAGGGAGAAACTTCACGGGAAATCGCGACACGTGCTCCAGGATGCGGCGCCATCTCCACAAAGGCATCCAGCATTTCTTTTACTCCAAAATTATTGATGGCGCTTCCGAAGAAAACCGGTGTCTGGGTTCCATTGAGAAAATACTCCATTTCGAAGGGATCCACAGCACCTTCAATCAATTCTATGTCTTCTCTCAGCCTATCGGCCTGGCTTCCAAGGTACTCATCCAGTGCTGGATCACTCAGGTCATTAATGACTACGCCTTCCCTTCCAAGAGTCTCCCGCCCAGCCTCAAACAGATGCAGTCGTTTGTGAAAAAGATTATAAACTCCTTTAAATCGTTTTCCCATACCGATGGGCCAGGAAAGAGGGGTACATTCAACCTGCAGTTTGTTTTCAATATCATCCAGAATATCAATGGGAGCCAGGCCTTCCCTGTCCAGTTTGTTGATGAAGGTAATGATCGGGGTATTACGCATTCGACAGACTTCCATGAGTTTTTCGGTCTGCGTTTCTACACCTTTTGCGTTGTCAATCACCATCAACGCACTGTCGACGGCAGTCAACACCCTGTATGTATCTTCCGAAAAGTCCTGGTGCCCTGGCGTATCGAGAAGATTGATTTCGAAGTCCCTGTAATTGAACTTCATAACAGAGCTGGTAACGGAAATACCTCTTTCTTGTTCGATAGACATCCAGTCACTGGTGGCGTGCCTCTCAGCTTTTCTTGCCTTGACTGCACCGGCCTGCTGAATGGCCCCGCCGAAAAGAAGAAGTTTTTCCGTCAAAGTCGTCTTTCCCGCATCCGGATGGCTGATAATGGCAAAGGTACGCCTGCAATTTATTTCTTTTTCATTGTATTTCTTCATTACTGTTCTTTATACTGCTCTCTTAAATAAGGTTACCGTCAAAACCCCCGCGATTTCAGGGGAAATATAATGGTGAAATAGGCATTGTCAACTATCTGGGCGGAATAGGAAACCGAAGGAATTCAAAGTGAAGACCGTAGGAAATGCCCTATTTTTAAACTTTTTATACAATCTATTATCAAACAGTTATATGGAGTAATTATGAAAAAACTTGAAGGTTTTCAGAGGAAATTTTTACGAGGATTGGCCCACACTATGAAACCGGTGGTCTTCATCGGCCAAAAAGGGCTCACTCCCCAGGTAGCGATCTCCGCAAAAGATGCCATTGAAAGTCACGAGCTCATCAAAGTAAAATTCAACGATTTCAAAGAAAAAGAGCAGAAGCTGGAGATCTCATCCCAGATAGAAAAAGAGACCGGAGCAGAAAATGTAGGCATGATCGGACATACGGTGACCTTCTACCGGCAGAAGAAAGACCCTGAAAAACGCAGGATCACATTGCCACAGCGTAGTAAAAGCGTTTGATTGTCTTTGTCTTGAGAGGAGTCGAATGTCCGATGTCCGGAGTCACCACTGCCCTCGGTAGCCTCCTGGTTCCAAGGTTCTAACATGGAATCTCATTTTGCTCATTTAGCATGCATTCCCACGCAGGAGCGTGGGAACGAGAAATGGCTCGGGATAGGAACGAAAAACGGGTCTATTATTCAACTGCGGACGTCGGAGACGGGACGTCAGACTTCTTGAGGATTTTCTCCAGCGCTCTCACCAGCGCCCCGCATTGTTCATCCGTCCCAACCGTAATGCGCAGATATTGCTCAATACGCGGTTGCTTGAAATGACGCACAATAATCCCCATCTCTCTCAACTCGAGGGCAAGCCGACCCGCATCTCTTTCCGGATGCCGAACAAAGACGAAATTGGCAGCGGAAGGGATTACCCCAAAACCAAACCTTTCAAGATCCGCAGCAAGAACCTCGCGGGTGGAAACAATCTTCCTGCATGTTTCTTCAAAATACCTACGATCTTTTATAGCAGCCATTGCTCCGGCAAGGGCAAAGCGGCTCATGGGATAGGAATTAAAACTGTTTTTGACCCTTTCCAAACCCTCGATCAATGCGGAATCACCGACGGCAAACCCGACTCGAAGACCTGCGAGCGACCGCGATTTCGACAGGGTCTGGATAACCAGCAGATTGGAAAAACCGTCCAGAAGAGAAATGGCGGTTTCGCCCCCAAAATCAACGTACGCTTCGTCGACTACCACCACGGATTCCGTGTTCTGTTTCAGGATTTTTTCGATCGCCGAAAGAGGCAGCAACCGCCCCGTAGGGGCATTGGGATTGGGAAAAATAATACCGCCGTTCGGGCGAATATAGTCTCCCGGGTTGATTTCAAGAGCCTCTGTAAGGGGAACCATTTCATATTCCACGCCGTACAGACCACAATAAACCGGATAAAAACTGTAGGTGATATCCGGAAACAGGAGAGGTTGAGAATGCTTTAAGAGACCCTGAAATGCATGGGCCAGGACCTCGTCCGAACCATTACCAACGAAGACCCTTTCGGGAGTCTGCCCGTAATACTCCGCCACGGTTTCTTTCACACAATCCGCATTCGGATCAGGGTAAAGCCTCAGGCTATCCGCGGCTTCATTTTTCAATGCCTCCAAGGCCCTTGGTGATGGTCCATAGGGATTTTCATTGGTATTAAGCTTAATCAAGTCCGGATGTTTGGGCTGTTCCCCCGGCACATAGGGAGTAAGCTTGTGTACGATAGGACTCCAGAAAGAACTCATGGGAAACCTCAAATTTTAGTAGGCAGTAAGTAGTAAGCAGTAGGCAGTCACACACCATCGGACTATACGGGTTGCGGGTTTCAGGTCTCCTCGTTCCCATGCTCCAGCGTGGGAATGCGTAAGTTTCTGTCTCGATCTACCCAACCTTTTTTCCGGTCCGTAGGTTGGGGTAAAGCATGAACCCCAACACAAAACGATGATAAACCGGAAAATGTTGGGGTTCGCACCTCACCCCAACCTACACAAACTGGATGTTCACAAGGCTGAATCTAATCAAAACCTTTTTCAAATGTCAAGTTCTGTGAAGTCCCGAATACGCGACCCTGAATACGCTGCATCAAAAGCATGTGCAAATCCCATAAGATCAGTGTATAAAGGAGGAGTTTCTGAATCTGCCTTCTTCATGCTCTTCATGGTCGAGCCCTATCTGTTTCCGGTTTCGCCTCGCCAAGATGCGGATCGAACAACGGATCGACCTCAAAATTTGTAGGAATTAGATTCTATGAATATTATCTTTTTTGCAATCGTACTCATTGCCTTTGTTTCCGCAGGATGGCGTGAGATCTATTGGTCCCCTGGTTCGGGTGAACTTTCTCCTATGGAGGGGCTTTCGAGCGCCATGGTGGATTCTGCAACAGGATCTGTTGAACTGGCTATGGGACTTGTTGGCGTAATGACGCTCTTTTTAGGGTTGATGAAAGTGGCGGAAGCCGGTGGAATGCTCGCCATCCTTGCGCGTCTTATTCGCCCGCTCATGGTGAAACTCTTCCCGCAGGTTCCCCCGGATCACCCGGCCATGGGGAGCATGATTTTGAATATGTCCGCCAATGCCTTAGGGCTTGGAAATGCCGCCACGCCTTTCGGGATCCGGGCCATGCAGGAACTGGACAAACTGAATACCCAGCGAGGAACGGCCACCGATTCCATGGCACTTTTCCTGGCCATAAACACTTCTAACGTCACGATCCTGCCTACAGGGGTCATGGCCATCAGGGCCGCGGCTGGATCCGTTGATCCAGCCGGTATCCTTCCCACGACATTGTTTGCGACCATCTGTTCAACCATCGTCGCTATCCTTGCCGCCAAGGTATATGGCCGTATGCCCATTTTCAGGAAGACTCGCCCCGAGGAAATACCAAACATAGAGGAAGCGCCAAACGAGGAAACGATCGAGAATACGGAAGGAGAAAAAGAAGCCATCCTGGATTCATCCGGCAGCTATCCTCCTTGGATAACCTGGCTCGCAGTAACGGCTCTTTTCTCCCTTATCCCGGTCACCATATTCCATGGGAAAATCCTATCGCCGTGGATCATTCCCGGCCTGATGCTCGGTTTTCTGACCTTCGGGATCATAAGAAAGGTTCCCATCTACGAGGTGTTCGTGGAAGGGGCAAAAGAAGGATTTCAGGTGGCCATCCGGATT
>Ga0075112_1000340_pt1 | contig 21414 bp, 26 predicted proteins | sample AntAceMetag02UKF_FD_69783 | JGI IMG/M metagenome (GOLD analysis project Ga0075112, IMG submission 69783) | Saline lake microbial communities from Ace Lake, Antarctica - Antarctic Ace Lake Metagenome 02UKF | ecosystem: Environmental > Aquatic > Non-marine Saline and Alkaline > Saline | place... | reverse complement strand
GCCTGGTAAGCCACGCGATTCACCATTTCCCCCAGCCAGTATTTAGCCATGGAGACCTGCTGAACAATTTCTTTTCCAGCAATATGGTCTGCAATGAGCCGGTCAAGAAATGTACGGCCCAATTCCACTTCCGTAGCCATTTCAGCAAGGCGAAATGCCGTATTCTGGAAGTCACCTATGGGGCGGCCGAATGCTTCTCTGGTCTTGGCATAACTCACGGCTTCTTTGAACGCCTCTTCCGCATTGACCTGGCATTTGATGGAAACTTCCAGCCTCTCTTGCTGAAGCTTCTCCATCATATACTTAAACCCCCTCCCCTCTTCTCCCAGCAGGTGGGATGCCGGGACACGGCAATCCTCGAAAAAGAGTTCGGCTGTATCCTGCATGTGGTAGCCCATCTTTTCCAGTTTGCGGCCGCGCGAAAATCCGGGAGCATCCTTGTCCACCAGGATCAGACTCACTCCCCTGTGTCCCGCCTCAGGATCTGTCTTGACCGCGATAACCATGATATCCGAAAAAAAGCCGTTCGTAATAAAGGTCTTCTGGCCATTGATCACATAGCTGTCTCCATCCCTGATTGCACGTGTCCGAATCGCCGCCAGGTCGGACCCTGCATTGGGTTCGGTAAGACCAATCGCTGCAATCAGGTCTCCCGTAGTGCAACCCGGCAGCCATCTGGATTTTGCTTCTCCACCGCCATAGGCATGGATATAGGGCACCGCCACATCGCTGTGGAGAGGAACGCCCACGCCAAATCCGTCACCCCTGATCAGCTCTTCGTTGATAATTACCGAATATTCAAAGCCGAGATCGAGTCCGCCGTATCTTTCCGGCAACCAGGGGCAGAGGAAACCCTGTGCTCCCATTTTTTTCCACAATTCCCGTGGAACAGCACGTTCTTCCTCCCATTTTTGGACATGGGGAGTAATTTCCTTTGATACAAATTTTTTAAAGGTTTCTCGAAAAATCTGGTGTTCTTGTGTGTACATGCAGCCTTCCATGAGATCTCCTGCTACTGCGGTTTGCCAAATGTCTTATTTTTTTTGAAACAGTGAAATCTGTCTTGAGATGGCAACGAGTTCCCCTTCTTCGTCCCATAGTTCACCATCTTCCTCCACAAATCCACCATTGATAAAACGAGATCGAAAAACAGATTTCAGCCATTTTGATTTTGGAATGCTCCGAATATTGACAGACATCTCTATGGTAGGGATCCAGGCAATAATACCCTGGCTTGCAAGTACCGGAGGAGGAAAAGAGTCTGTTAGTAAGAGAATCGACAGCTGATCAAATGGCCGGTTATCCTTGAATTTAATCCAACCCTTCTGTTCCGACCTCTCTGTAAGATTCCCGGACAACCACCCTGCGCAACCAGGATCCAAACGAACATCCATATGCCGGAAAATCGTATAATTGGGGATTTCAGGAATTCCGACACAATCATCCAGAGGCGTGAGTTCCGGCGCCCGTTTTTCGTATCGGTTTTCGAGCCGCTCTGCCTCGTCGGTACAAGTCCCGAATACGCGAATCGTCTCCTTTCCCTCTTGTTGTACTCTCCCTTCCCAACGTTGAAATTGTTTGGAAGACCCCATTTTTTCAATGGCCAGCCATGCTTCTCCTTGAATCGAACGCGAGATGAAATTGGCCGTCAATATGACGAGTTTCTTTTTGTCGCTCTTCTGTATAATGGCATTGGCAAGGATGGCCATGATATACCCACCATTGGGATTCCCATTCACTGACCAGTTGTCGGTAACATTTCCCGCGTAGCAGAATGGCTTTTGAGCAGTTAAAGCAATATCATTGTCGAACAGATACATAGCGTTTCCTTTTCAGCAACCGTGAATGGCTGCAAAATATTTCTTGCAAGAATGTCCTATTTTTCATACACCTGAAACCAGGTCGTAAAGAACCCTGTGGAACCTGTTTTTTGGAACTATATGCCTTTTTTTCGGTCAAATTGCAAGAGGAGACACATTCTTAACAGTGTAGACCTTAGCACGGAAGAGTAATATTCCCAGATCCCCCCGGTTGAATCATGAGCTACAAAAGATATCAAAAGATATTTGGAATTGGACCTCTCGGAGCTCTCATCAGCGCAACCGCTTTGATTGCTGCGTGGTTGTTGGACGGCGCCCTTGGGCATCCTCAAATTCTGGATAACCCCTTACCTCTCAAATTTATTGCGATCGTCCTCCTCTTTTTTGGACTTTCCCTGCATTGCTGGACTTTTTTTACGCTGAAGAACTGGTGGAAAGAGCATGAATTGTGTACCATGGGACCATTCAGGTTTTTCAGGCATCCGATGTATGCAGCCTGGGTATCTTTCATATCAATGGCCATTGCGTTGGTTCTCAATTCCTGGCTGTATATTTTCTGGGCACTGGGATTACACCCACTCTGGCATACCCTGGTCAAAAGGGAAGAAAAAATGATGGGGGAAATTTTTGGAAGGGATTACAGGCTCTATGCAACAAAAACAGGTCGATTCGTCCCGAGGATTTTCAGGCAATAGCCACTGCGATGTAAAACCATTTAATCGAAAAACTTTGGAGGCCATATGAGCAAATTCATGCAAATCGACATCCGTATCCTGCCCTTTTTCGAGAAATCTTTTGAGAAAAGCTTTCCAAGGATCGCGGATATGCTGAAAGGATTGTCATACTCGGAAATCATAAAAAAGGAAGTCTCTTTTTATGCTCTCATCGATACCCTGCAGACGATCATGGACCACCCGGACACTCCGGCACAGATAAAAGAAGATATCGCACCTGTTGTAAAAGAACTGCACCAGTTGAAAGAGGTGGCAAGAGAATATCTTCTCGCCAGAAAATTGAATGAGCTGGATAAGGTTCTCTACCGGATAGAAGACCAGTTTGAAAATCTGGAAAGCTCCCTTTAAAAAACCCTAAGTTCATCCATAGAGGAGAAGAATCATGAGAAAAACATCGATTTTATTTTTGTCGCTCTTCTTTTTTGCAGCACTGGCCTTCACCAGCTCCCGGGCAGCTGGGGGCAACTTTGAAAGTTTTCTGAACAGCCTGAAACAGGCCACTGGACAGGGCAGCTCTCTCAGTACGGATGAAATGGTTTCCGGTCTGAAAGAAGCCCTTGAAGTGGGTACAAGTAAAGCAGTTTCCATGCTCGAAAAACCAGGGGGATATTCTCTGAACCCCCAGGTGAAAATCCCCCTTCCCGAAACCGTTCAAAAAATCAAAGGGGTCCTCCAGACCGTGGGATATGGCCCCCAGTTGGAGGCCTTTGACAAAAGCATGAACATGGCAGCTGAAGCAGCGGCTCCAAAAGCAAAGGCCATATTCTGGGACAGTATCAAGGAGATGTCTATTTCCGATGCAGGGAAAATCCTCAAGGGCAACGACACGGCAGCAACGGGATATCTGAAGGAAAAAAGTTCGGGACAGCTAACACAGGCGTTTCGTCCTATCATTCACGACGCCATGTCTGAAACAGGAACAACCAGGCAATACCAGGATTTAACTCGGAAAGTTCAGGCACTGTCATTCACAAAAAAGCTCAATCTTGATCTGGACGATTACGTAACGGACGGTGCCTTGAAAGGTCTTTTTTACATGCTGGGAGAGGAAGAAAAAAAGATACGGCAGAATCCAGCTGCGAGGGGCACAGAGCTTTTGAAAAAGGTTTTTGGAAACGAATCCTGATCAAAAAATCCCATGCCTTCTTTTTTCTCAGAACACCCGCTTTTTGGAGCCTATCTGCGCTTGACTTCTCATCCCCCGTGATTAGTTTCGAAGGACAACACAAACCCTTCAAACAGTTATTTAATTTAAGAAAAAATGTCTGGAAAAGATTATTATAAGATTTTGGGAGTCCCCAAAACAGCTTCGAACGAAGAGATCAAAAAGACCTATCGGAAACTGGCGTTGAAATACCACCCGGATCATAACCGCGGTAACGGCGAGGCCGAGGCTAAATTCAAAGATCTCAACGAGGCATACGCTGTATTGCGGGATCCCGAAAAGAGAAAACAGTACGACATGTTCGGAGCGGATGGCTTCCAGAAAAGATTTTCCCAGGAAGACATATTCAAAGGTTTCGATCTAGGGAGCATTTTCAGAGAATTTGGTTTTGCCGGAGGCGGAGGCGGCAGAGGGCAACCAGGTTCCGGAAATATCTTTGGAGGCATGGGCGGACAGTGCTCCAATGGTTTTCAAAACCAATATGGCGCCACCAGAGGTCAGAACCTCATCTATGAACTGCCCATGACTCTTGAAGAACTCTGCGATACCACCAAAAAAGAAATCACCTATCAGCTCGACGGGCAACAGGAAAAGGTAACCGTGAAGGTTCCAGCAGGCATAGCCAGAGGACAAAAGCTGAGGCTTAGAGGAAAAGGCCGCCCGGGACCCAATGGAGGTCCATCAGGTGATCTTCTTATTCAGATCAAAGAAATTCCCCACTCTCTCTACAGAAGAGAGGATGGTGACCTTTATATGAAGCAGGAAATCAAATTTTCTGAAGCCGTTCTGGGAACAACCATTGAAATCCCCACAATACACCAGAAGTTGTTAAACTTGAAGATTCCGCCCGGAACACAAAACAACGCCAAATTCCGGCTCAAAGGATTCGGGATGCCTTCTTCCAATGGAAACGGAAAAGGAAATGCCTTCGTTGAAATCGGCATTCACGTCCCAAAAGAGTTGAATGATGAGCAGAAATCGGTCATGGAAACGCTGACAGAAATGGGACTATAGACCGAATCTATAAGGAGCGACTGATTTAAGAACTATGAAAGCTATCAGCGTTTTTTCAGGGGGGCTTGACAGTATGCTTGCAGCAAGCCTCATCAGGGCTCAGAACATTGATGTTCTGGCCCTTTTTTTTGAGACTCCCTTTTTCACCTCAACAAAGGCAAGGGAATCGGCTCGGATGATGGATATGCCATTCAAAGTGGTGGATATTACAAAACGCCATCTTCCGGTTATCAGAAACCCAAAACATGGACACGGATCGGCAATGAATCCCTGCATTGACTGCCATGCTCTCATGTTCCGTATCGCCGGCGAAATGCTTGAAAATGAAGGTGCCGATTTCATTGTAACCGGAGAAGTCCTGGGGCAGAGGCCCATGTCCCAAAATAGACGTTCTCTTACCCTGGTGGAATCGGAAAGCGGAATGACAGGTTTTATTCTGAGACCGCTCTCGGCAAAACTTCTCGACATAACAATACCTGAAGAAAAGGGATGGGCAAACAGGGATCTCTTGATGGATATCGAGGGACGTTCAAGAAAACCTCAAATTGCCCTTGCCAAAGAGTTCAACCTGAGCGATTATCCCTCTCCCGCAGGCGGCTGCCTCCTCACGGAAAAAGAATTTTCAAAAAAATTAAAAGATCTGTTTTCCTTGGGCGATACCATTCGCCCCAACCATCTTGAACTGTTGAAAATAGGCAGGCATTTCAAAATTACCCCAAAAACAAAAGTTATCGTAGGCAGAAACAAAAGAGAAAATAAGATCATCCGGAACCTCGCTGATGAAGAAGATATACTGATTTCCTCCATATCTGTTCCCGGGCCAACCGTGCTCGTTTCTGGAGAGCCGTCCCGGGATCAAATGGATCTGGCGTACCGTATGGCAGCCGCATACAGTGATTCAAAAGACAGGATGTGCGAATTAAGGGTCACGGGGAAAACCACGGAAAAGATCGTCAACGTTCCTGTCCTGGACAAAGCGCAATTCAGACAGTATTTGATCTAAGGCACTCGAAATGGCCAAATCGAGACTGATTTCAGGATTTGCACTATTTGGATGCACCTGGATAATCGGGGCCTGGGATACTCCCCTCAAAACTCTCTGGCCAGTGATTATAGCGTTGTTTTTCGTGGTTACGACCCGCAGGGCCCTCTGGGGTCTACTTGCCGGCGCGCTGGCAGGGTCCCTCATTCTTTCAGACGGCAACCCGTTGTATGCCTTCGTGCATCTCTTCACACAACACCTTGAACCAAGCCTGAAGAGCACCTGGAAAATAGGCGCCATTGTTTTCACGCTCATCCTCGGCGGTTTTGCCGCTGTTCTTGATGCGGGAGGTGGTTTCCAAACTATTCTTCGATTTTTTCTTCGCAAAGGAGGGGATGCCTCGAAACGACTACAGGCCACTGCGGCAGGTTTGGGAATCCTTTGTTTCTTTGACGGACTGGCCAACAGCATGATGGTCGGCCGGGTCTGCAAAGAAATGGCGAAGAAATGCGGGGTCTCACGTGTTAAACTAGCCTATATCGTTGATTCCACTTCCTCAGCCGTCGCCTGTCTCGCCTTCATATCTACATGGGTCGCCTATCAACTGAGCATGATCAAGGAAGGATATCAGCTTGCCGGTCGAGACATCAATCCTTATATCATTTTCCTCAAATCGATCCCTTTTAATTTTTACTGCTGGTTTACTCTCGCCCTGCTCTTTGTCTCTATTTTTCGAAGATTCAACCCCGGATCCATGAAAACCTTCGAGGATTCCATTCCGGTTTTAGAAGCAACAAGCGCCGATTCGACCGAAGGCAATCAAACAACGAAGGTGGGTCTGCACACGGTAATGATTCCTCTCATCGTTCTCATTCTTTCCTTCCTTTTCGGGTTTTATCTTCTGGGGTGTTCGGGCTCCCTCTTGCCTGTCACTCTGCAAAAAATCGCCACGGCTTTCGGATCAGACGCCGGACCACTTGTTCTGACGCTTTCGGGTTTGTTTGCAGCTTTTGTTGCCGTATGCCTGTACCCATCTCACCACCCGAATCGTATCTTTGAAGGGCTCAGTGCATTCAAACGCGGGGTTCAATCGCTCCTCGGCCCCGTCCTTATTCTGGTTTCAGCCTGGATGATAGGGAGCGTTCTCAGCTCCCTTGGAACCGCTGAATACCTTTCTTCTTTCATATCAGGGACAAACGCATCAGTCCTTATTCCATCCCTGATTTTCATAACCGGTTCCGTCATTTCATTTTCCACCGGCACCTCCTGGGGAACCATGGGAATTCTCTTTCCCCTTGCGATTCCCATAGCCGCTGCGGCCTGCCAGTCCATGGAACCCCAGTTGCAGGAAACCTATCTTCAGATGGCAGTGGCAGCCGTTTTCAGCGGCGCCGTATTTGGCGACCACTGCTCCCCTTTCAGCGACACCACAATCGTTTCCTCCATATCTTGCGGAGTAGAACCCCACGATCATATTCGAACCCAGATTCCCTTCGCACTGATCACCGCCGCTGTAGCTATTGTTTTCGGATTTCTCCCTGCAGGATTCGGGGTTTCACCATTCTTGCTACTCTTTTTAGGAATTTTCTCTTTGATCCTTCTTCCAACGCTGTTGAGCAAATGGGGAAGACCCGGAAAACAAGCTAACTGAGCAATTTTTCCATCATAGGGCTGCTCTTTGAACAGGGTCAAAACGAAGGTTTGGCAGTTTTTTTCGACTCATCGCGGATTACCGTGAAGAATCTTTTTTTCCGGAACCGGGGTGTCAGGTTTCGGGTGTCAGGTTTCAGTACCTACTTCCTATTTTCCGAATATAATAAGCATAACTATTCGTTATTACGTTTAATAAGCTGAATACGCCAGGTTTTTTACTGACACCTGACACCTGGAATCTGAGCATAGTCTATTCAACAACTGAAAAAATATCACGTCAATCCGCGATGAGCCTTTTTTTCTTGACACTTTCCCAGGCCGCCATTATTGTATAGCTAAACAGTATAGAATACGCAGCCGGAAAATCATTTATCCTCATAGAGCACACAGCATTTATGAAACATCAGAGACCCCATATTTATTTCCTCACATGCCTCCTTTCCCTACTGCTGGCCACCTCAGGTCTTGCGCAGGGACTGGATATCTGTAAGGGAAAATATTGTGAAGCGGCGCAGAAAGCAAAGCAGAAGGTTGTTCTGCCGAAAAAGCTAGCCCACGAAATACCCCTTGATGTCGGATTGCCTCTTTGTAAACTGCACAACTTCGAACTAGATGCTACTATAGAAATTCCTGCTCCAGAGAAAAATGACAACGACGCTCTGCCGATCTGCTGCCACTTGAAAAAGGCAGGACAGAAGGCTCAGGCCATAACCAGCACAAGCCATTCCTGGTCAACAGATCGCTCTATCGTTGTACTTCAACCTATCCTTTCGGACTACGATCTCATGAACGGGCACCGTGATCCGGCCATCGCAGACTACGCAATCCATTCGAGAGCTGCACCTGCACCCCTGTATCTCATAAACGCCTCCTTTATCTGTTAATCTCACCGGCCGGGGTTTGACTAGTCCTCAGCATGTTCTTGTGAAAACCCGGCACGCACACCTGAATATTTCCACCCATTGATTTATAACGTACCTGTTCAAATGAGTAATTTTTCTGTCGAAATACCTTTTTTCCGCTAAACCGGCAGTCAAAATACGTATGGTTGAACAAGTACATCCTGTGATGCATCGCCGGTCCGATATTTATAAGGAAAACTGTTCCGGCAGCGCGGTCTGTCTACCTACGGTACTTGGACAGAGGCAGGATCTCTATGCATCAAAAATTCAATTCAGCGTTAATGGAGGATACCATGTCAAAGAAAGACAATCGATCGATCAAGGAAGCAAGTTCAGAAAAAAAAGCAGCCCTCCTGGGGGACAACAACAAGAAAAAAGGAGCAGGTACCTACGTAACGATTGGGATTACCGCAGTGCTGGTTCTTGTAGTTGCTGTCTTCTTTTTCAAGAACGATGGGCAGAATTCGGAAAAAGTTTCCGAGGCAAAAAAGGCGACCTTTCCCGTAACCATGTTTGATGATGGAAAGGCAAAACATTTCGATTTCACAGCCAGCGATGGAATCGTGGTTAAATACTTTGTACTGAAGAGTTCAGATGGCGTAATCAGGGCCGCTTTCGATGCCTGTGATGTATGCTGGCCCAGCGCAAAAGGCTACTACCAGGATAAGGACGTCATGGTCTGCAGAAACTGCGGAAGGCGCTTTGCCTCTGTAAAGGTCAACGAGGTGAAGGGCGGCTGCAACCCGGCGCCTCTGAACCGGACCATTGTTGGAGATAAACTGGTTATTCAGGCCTCCGATATTCTCGAAGGCAGGCGATATTTTGATTTTTCAAAGGGAGGGAACTCATGAAACTATCCGATATATCCCTTGGGAACCTTAAACGGCGAAAGGCCAAGGCCTCCTTTGTGTTGATTGGCCTCCTGGTGGGAGTCACTGCTGTCGTTGCGTTCATCAGCCTGGTGGATGCCCTTACCAGGGACATCAATCACAAGCTCGAAAAGTATGGCGCCAATATTATGATCCTCCCTAAAACCGAGAACCTTTCCCTTACCTACGGAGGAATGGCCGTTGGAGGGATTTCTTTTGAAATGCGTGAGATTCTTCAGGAGGACCTTCAGAAGATCAAAGGAATAAAAAATTCCGCTAATGTTGCCGCGGTTGGACCCATGGTTTTGGGATCCCTAAAAGTCCAAGACAGTAATGTCCTGCTGGCGGGCGTTGATTTTGAGGTGGCGCATGTTCTCAGGCCCTGGTGGAAAATCAAGGGCAAGGCTCCTGGAAAAGATGGGATCCTTATGGGATCCGAAGCGAGCCAGGTTCTTGGGCTCAAAGAAGGCGACATCCTTGATGCAACCGGAACTCCCCTGAAAGTTACAGGGATTATCAATCCCACGGGATCTCAGGACGACCAGATCATTTTTGCGCAACTCCAGACGGCCCAGAAAATTCTGGGCAAAGAAGGTCGCATTTCCATGGCGGAGGTCGCGGCTCTCTGTTCCGGGTGTCCCATCGATGACATGGTGGCACAGATCTCCCAGGTGCTTCCCGATTCCAAGGTTATGGCCATAAGGCAGGTGGTGGAAGGGCGCATGGAAACCCTGGGACATTTCAATAAATTTGCGTACGGACTTTCTATCCTGGTTATGCTCGTGGGTGGCCTTGTAGTCCTCGTAACGATGATGGGAAGCGTTCGGGAAAGGACATCGGAATTCGGAGTTTTCATGGCAATTGGTTTCAAAAAAAGCCATGTGATGCGAATTGTCCTCTTTGAGGCAGCAGTCATCTCTGCAATAGCAGGCATCCTGGGATATCTGATGGGACTGGGAGCCACAAAACTGACCATCCCGTTCTTCACGGAAAGCGTGGACGTGAACTTGGTGTTTGATCCCGTCCTGGCAGTATCCGTATTTGGTGGAGCCATCCTTCTCGGACTCCTGTCAAGCGTATACCCGGCCATTATGGCAGGCAATTTAGATCCGAATGAAGCCCTCAGAAGCCTATAGGAGATAGAAAACATGGCATATATTCAGGTTGATAATCTTATAAAACAATATGGAAAAGGAGCCGCCGCATTCATGGCTGTGAAGGGAATGCGTTTTGACATAGAACAGGGGGAATTTGTAGCCATTGTAGGGGAATCCGGCTCTGGGAAATCCACCCTTCTTTCCATGATGGGCGCCCTGAACACACCAACAAACGGAAAGTATTTTGTGGATGGAATAGACGTCTACTCCCTCACTCTCGACCAGCGTGCGGGATTCAGAAAGGAATTTCTGGGATTCATCTTCCAGAGTTTTCACCTGATTCCCTATTTGACCGTTCTAGAAAACGTGATGATTCCCCTGGCCATATCGAAAATGAAATCCAGGGAAAAGCTGGAAATGGCCGAGGAGGCGCTTCTGAATGTGGGGCTTTCTAATAAGGCAAAGCGGTTGCCCAATGAGATCTCCGGTGGCGAACAGGAGCGCGTGGCGATCGCAAGAGCGATCGTAAACAATCCTACTATTCTCCTTGCCGATGAGCCTACCGGAAATCTCGACACCAAGACCAGCGGGGAAATTATCGATCTCTTTCAAAAACTGAATCATAAAGGAATAACCATCGTCATGGTCACCCATAATACGGAATGCGCCAAAGAAGCCAACAGGATCCTTTGTGTTTCCGACGGGTTGATCATGGAACAGGATTGTCGGTTCAACACTGTAGATTTTCCCTACGTGGTTCCGGTTGTCGCCAGTCATGGCTTAGAGGCAAATTTCGAGGTACAATAGCACTCAAGGAATAAGGAGATAAAAATGAAAAAACAAAAGACGATTACCAGGAAAATTTCTATAGGACTCAGCATAGGTCTCATAATTCTCGTAACAGCGGTAGCCTTTGCAGTCCAAACGAGAAACGATGGTACACAACCTCGGTTGGCATCGGAAGACTCCGGGGTGGCATTGGAAACCAATAAAAACCTCTCTAAAGTGATCCTGAACGTAAGCAATATGTCCTGCTCCGGATGTATTTCATCCATCAAGGGTAGTCTCGAAGGAATCGAGGGGATACAGGATATTCTTGTGGACATCAACAATGGAAAAGTAGAGGTCTATTACGACCGGAAGGTTCTCACGGAACCTTCCCGTATTAAAAAGGCTATAACGGCAGGCGGTTACCCGGCCAAAGTGGTAAAGACCATAAATCCTGAAGAAATCAGGAAAGAGCGTGATTGTGCAGCTTCAAAGGCGCAGTACTATATAGCATCCGTGAGCGGTTATGACATCTCGAGGACTGATTTCGATGTGGAAATGAACGTGGCCAAGAAAAGACTTCAAAAAAGCTATGGGGATGAATTCACAAATCCCAATGCCAAGTCTCTCGATGACAGGCTCAAGGCGCAGGTTGCATCCAGTTTGATAAACGAAGGCGTCCTGCGTCGAGAAATCGATCGCGCCGGCTACAAACTCGATGCAAAAACTAATAATTCCGAGTTGGAAGAGTATATTCGAGAAAGTGGTAAAACAGAAAAGGAGTTTGAAAAATCAATTCTTGACGCTGGATACAACTATGAATATTTTAAGAAAAAATTTGAGACCGGCTTGTTGATTAACCGCTACGTTGATGAAAAGGTATTGGCTGAAACAACCGATCCCAATGATCGGCGAAGGGTATTCACATCCTGGTTCAATAATTCAAGGGGCCTTGCAGAAGTAGTTTATTATGACAAGGATGTCGAAAAAGCCATAAGGAATCAGAGCGCATCGAGCAGCTGTTGCGCGGCGAAATGATTTCCATAATCCTTCATTCCCCGTGTAAGCGGGGCCACATTGGATAGAAATCTCGGCAACCAACAGTCTTAGGTTACACCCGTTCTAACCCTGAGAGGTTGGAACGGGTTTCTCACGAAAGAAGATCTTAAAATGCAAAATAGCAAAAAAAGAGCAAATACAGTCATAGATCCGGTGTGCAGGATGGAAATTATACCAGAACAATCCAAAATCTCATTGGCCTATATGGGGAACCCTTATCATTTCTGCTCGGAAACCTGCCTCAATACTTTCAAAGGAGATGTGCACCGATTTACAGGCAAAAACCCAGGGAAAAAGAAAGGATGGTGGGCACGCTATCTGGAGAAGCTCAAAAGAAATGAAGGCGATATCCATTCTTGTTGTCGTTGAGCCTTTATTCCACTGAACAACGGTTAAAAAAAGGTGAACATGAAGAGCAAATATGTAAAGAAACAGACTATGTTTATTGTTGCTTTTGTAGCACTTGCAGCAGGATTTCTTGGCGGGATTATTTTCAACGCCTACAAAACCGGTTCTACAGACGGTTTATCGGTAAAGGCCCCGGGAAAGAATCTTCAAAACCTCGAAATCTCCAATGACCAGGCAAACAGGATAATTTCTCTTGAGAAAGAAGTCTCTCTCTTACCCCTTAATGTTGAAGCATGGGTGCAATTAGGAAACCTGTATTTTGACACCAACCAGGTCAAAAAGGCGATCGGGGCATATAATCAATCCGTGGAAATCGACCCGAAAAACCCCGGCGTACTGACCGACCTGGGAGTCATGTATCGCCGCAACGGTCAACCGTTGGACGCAATCAGCGCTTTTGATAGAGCCATTCAGGCAGACCCGGCCCACGAAGTGTCGCGATTCAATAAAGGCGTTGTTCTTCTGCATGATTTGCACGAACCTGAAAAAGCCATCAAGGCATGGGAAGGACTTCTGGAAGTAAACCCGCTTGCTGTATCGCCCAATGGTGACCTTCTCATGGACATGATCCAGGGGCTTAAAAAGAAAATTTCGCCATAGACGCTTGCTTCCTGAATTCAGCTCCTCTATTCATAAGAATACACCTTATATAGGGTTTGAGAACCCAGGAGAGCATCGATCTTTCCTTCAAGTTCCTCTCTCTTCTTATCTGCAAACCACCTGTTCCAGTCTTCAATGGTTCTCCAGGTACTGATTACCAGATATTCGTTAGGATCGTCTATATTTCGCATGGTTTCTCCCGAAATATACCCGGGCTGATATAGAGCCATCGTCCTTACCTCGGTCAACATGCTAGAAAGGTGCGGCAGCAGTTCTGCTCCATGCCCTCCATGCAACGAGGGAAACCGTCGGGTCATGAGAACACGTATCGTCATATATTTTCTCCTTCAGTCTGTGCACTTCTATGCAAATGAACCCCTTTACCGGCAGAGGATCTATCCCGTTTCCATTAATGGATGGGCACTATCTCATGTGACAAAATTTTTCAGGGTTAATAGAACTCCAGCGGCGACAGCAGATCCAATCACCCCGGATACGTTGGGCCCCATGGCGTACATCAGCAGCATATTTTCAGAATCGGCTTCCATTCCCAACTTCTGGCTCACACGCGCGGCCATTGGCACGGCCGATACCCCGGCAGAACCTATAAGCGGATTGATCTTGGTTCGCAGGAACACATTCATGAGCTTGGCCATCAAAATCCCTGATGCGGTACCGATACTGAAAGCGATAGCGCCCAAAAGCAGGATGCTCAACGTTCCAACATTCAGAAAATTTTCCGATGTCAGCCTGGATCCAACCCCGAGGCCGAGCAGAATGGTAACAATATTTATCAAGGCGTTTTGAGTCGTCTTTGAGAGACGATCCACCACCCCACATTCCCGCATCAGGTTCCCAAACATGAAGAATCCGATAAGAGGCGCCGCTGAAGGAAGAAGCAAAAGGCACAACCCGAGAACCAGCATGGGATATATTATCTTTTCAGTTTTCCCCACGTATCTCAATTGGTTCATTCGGATTTTTCGTTCTTCCGAACTGGTTAACAACCGCATGATGGGTGGCTGTATGATGGGAACAAGAGCCATGTATGAGTATGCCGCAATAGCAATGGGACCCAGCAGATGTGGGGAAAGCCGGCTCGAAAGAAAAATTGCCGTAGGACCATCAGCCCCTCCTATGATCCCAATGGAAGCAGCATCGAAAAGATCGAAATGTATCCCCGGAACCCATTCAGACAACAGCAAGGCGCCTATGAGTGTACTGAATATGCCGAACTGGGCAGCTCCCCCCAGAATCGCGGTCTTCGGATTGGCAATCATCGGGCCAAAATCAGTCATGGCGCCCACACCCATAAAGACCATCAGGGGAAGGACGCCGGTTTTTATGCCGACTTCATAAATGTAATAGAGAATGCCCCCGGGATCGTTGAGTCCCGCCATTGGGATATTGGCCAGGATACATCCGAACCCCAGGGGCACAAGGATCAGGGGCTCAAACTCTTTCCTGATGGCAAGAAATAACAGGAGAAGACCGATACCCACCATAAAGATGCCGCCTACACCGTCCGTCCATTTTCCGGAGGCAGGGCAAATATAGGCATAAATCCCGGTGGACTGAATGAATTGCGAGATCATATCTCCCAGAGGAGGCACGATTTCCTGCGTGGCCCCTGGAGACCCGGCCTGAGCCGGTGCAGCAAAGAGAACTGCCAACAGGAGCAGGAAACACAGTACAAGAGATTTGCTTTTCATTCTTTATACTCCCACCTACGACAAGGTCACCACCAGTTGCCCGGTTTTTACCACCTGCCCTTTTTCCACTTTAATGCTGACCACTGTTCCGTCCCTCGGCGCAACCACAGGTGTTTCCATTTTCATGGCCTCAAGAATCATCATCGAATCACCCTTGTTCACATAATCTCCTGGGGAGACAAATACCTGGGATACGATACCCTGCAATTTGGCCCGTACTTCAATCTTTGCCTTCGGTTTCACAGTTTGGCTGGGAACTGGCTCTACGCTCTTCACATCGCCTGACGACTCCTCCACGATGACCTGAAATACCTTGCCTTCTACGGTCACCTTGTAATTGGAAGGCCCCGTATTTCTCCCCACGTCAGGATAAATCTGTTGATCCACCTGCGTCTCTTCTTCTTGCTTTCCGAGTATTTTCCGGACATTGATGGTCATTTTTCCTTTTAAGAAATCAAGCCCTTTATTTCCACTTGGAGTTGCCAGGGCGCCTATGATGAAAATGTTTTCATCGGTAACCGGCAGTTTTTCTTTTTCAAGAACTGCCCTTGCCTTCGGTATCCCTGGTTCAATCACATCCAGGGGATCACCCTTGAATACGGGTTTTCCTAGTTGCTGTTCCGCCAGATGGACGATTTCAGCGTCAGGTTCAACGGGGGTACGACCAAAATATCCCAGTACCATGTTTCCGTACCCGTCTGTAATCTTTTTCCATGGGCCTTGCGTCACGTTTGCATAGGCCTGCTGGAAATAAAACTGCGATACCGGCGTAACCGACGTACCGAACCCACCCCTGGCCACGCATTCGGACATGGCTTCAATTACTTTTGGATACAAGTCAAGTGTTCCTGTATCTCTCATCATCATGGTGTTTGCCGTTAACGCCCCTCCCGGCATGGGAGACAAAATAACCTCGGAAGAGACCTGACGAGCTTCAGAAGGGAAAAAGTAATCCTTGAGGCACTCCTCAAGCACCCGGTTCGCCTCCATTATCCTGGCAACATCAATATCCAGTGTGTAATCAGTTCCTTTGAGCGCATGCCACATGGATAGAATATCAGGCTGACAGGTCCCCCCCGACAACGGGGAACGAGCAAGATCGACCCCGTCACATCCTGCCTCTATGGCCGCCTGATATTGCAGTAATCCTACCCCGGCGGTTTCATGGGTGTGCACCCAGATCACTTCGTCATTGCCCAGCAATTTACGTGCGGCCTTTACGGTATCATATACCTTTCTGGGATTGGACGTGCCGGAAGCGTCTTTAAAGCAGATGGAATCGTAAGGCAACCCAGAATCAAGGATCTCCCGGAGGGTTTTTATGTAGAAGTCCACATCATGGGCTCCGCTGCAGCCCGGGGGCAGCTCCATCATACTCACCACTACCTGATGGTGAAGCCCTGCATTCTTGATGCACGTTCCCGAATAGGTGAGGTTCCGAACATCATTAAGGGCGTCAAAATTCCGGATATGGGTCATACCGTGTTTTTTGAACATCCTGGCATGAAGATCAATCATGTCTTTAGGTTGCGCGGAAAGGGCCACCACGTTTATTCCCCGGGCCAGCGTCTGGAGCCTTGCCTTGCCACCTGCCGCAGCACGGAACCGATCCATCATGTCAAATGCGGACTCACCACAGTACATGAAAAGGCTTTGAAAACGTGCACCACCGCCTGCCTCAAGGTAGTCGATCCCCGCATCCACGGCGACTTGCACAGCAGGTATGAAGTCATCTGTCAGTGCGCGGGCGCCAAAGACCGACTGGAACCCGTCACGCAGGGACGTATCCATAAAACGTATTTTTTTCATAATAAGACAGGACCTCTCAATTTTTTCTCAGCTCCCCATTTCCATGAAGAACCCAAAATGTGTTAAATTTGAATGATAGGGTATATTCAAAAGGCATGATCGTTTTTCCCAGTTCATCACGGCCCGTGAAATGCGTCGCTTTTCAAGCTGTTTTTCCACCAGGACCAGTAACGAAACGTATCCGAAGCTTGCGGGCACGATGGGCCGCAATAGCCGCGGTGATGACGGCTGCCAGGACCTTACTTTCTCCAGGTTCTTTCCTGAACCTTTTTCGTTCAGCAGCTTCCATCTCGAGTAGCTCATGCGCACTCAGCGAGCCGAAAAGCTTGAAAGACAGTTTGATAAGCATAATAAGTATGATAAGAAAGATGCCCACCGCGCCCATGCCTAACAAGGCCAGTTTTAATCCTGCAATAATCATGTTTAGACCTCATTCATTTTATTCTCAACGGCATATTCCCATGTTTTTTTATGGAGAAAAGCTATAATGTGAATGGTATTGCGTGTCAAGGAAAATAGCTTCTTAGCGAGTGGGCATGAAAATCGGATTTTCCCCAACCAAGAAACCAGGTTTGGGGTTTCAATACTCAGAGTCTGTTGGTCCGGTATAGTAGATTCTGGACGCATACATATTCCATATTACGGTAAATACATCACATACTGTCCACATCCTTTCCAGGCGATTTACCAATTTTCAGTCCATCTGGTTCGAAAATCAGTGATTAAATCCCCTTTCAGTTCAAAGCAAATCTATGTTATCGTAGAAACCGATCTTTTCTGCTCCATACTATTTCTTCAGGAGGAACTACCGTGAAAAAAGAAACCTTTAATGCCTTCGTCGTAGAAGAAGCCGACGAAAAAACATTTACCGGCCATATCAAAGAAAGGACCATATCAGATCTCCCCGCGGGAGACGTAACCGTACGCGTAAAATATTCCTCTTTGAATTATAAAGATGCCCTCTCGGCAACAGGAAACAGGGGCGTCACAAAAGCATATCCCCATACACCGGGAATTGATGCTGCAGGGGTCATTGAAGAAAGTTCCGTCCCTCAGTTCAAGCCAGGGGATCCCATTATTTGCACCAGTTACGATTTGGGCATGAATACCCCCGGTGGATTCGGGCAGGTGATTCGTGTTCCAGCAGACTGGATAGTGAAACTGCCTTCCGGTCTGACACTCAAAGAAAGTATGACATTCGGCACCGCAGGTTTTACAGCAGGTTTATCCCTGCGCAAATTGACAGCCTCCGTCAAGCCGGAACAGGGGCCGGTACTGGTTACCGGAGCTACCGGTGGTGTGGGAAGTATCGCAGTAGCCATTCTAAGCAAACTCGGCTACTCAGTGACAGCCGTTTCGGGAAAGGCTGATTCAGCAGGATATCTAAAGTTACTGGGTGTCAAAGAAATACTCTCAAGGGAGGCATTTACCAAAGACAGCCACCGCCCTCTCCTGCCCCCGACCTGGGCCGGCGCCGTCGACACAGTCGGAGGGGAATACCTGGCAACAGCCATAAAATCGACCTTTCCATTAGGAGTGGTGACCTGCTGTGGGAATGTGGCTTCGCCTGAACTCCCCATAACGGTATTCCCATTCATATTAAGAGGGGTATCCCTCGCAGGGGTCAATTCACAGAGCTGTCCCATGTCCATAAGAAAGGAGGTATGGCAAAAACTGGCTGATGAATGGAAACTGGGTATGCTTGAAGATATCTGCACTGAAATATCTCTGGAAGAACTGAACGAGAAAATTGCATTGATCCTGAAAGGACATCTGAAAGGCCGAACGGTCGTGAATCTGGATACCTAAAAAGCTGCAATTAGCGGTTAGTCATTAGCTATTAGCCGCACGATATCGGTTATTTATGCTTACATTAGGTTGGCATCAAAAAAATGAAAGCTTCAATGTAGTAAAAAGGCATTCAAATGTTTGAATCCTTTAAGCTAACGGCCAATAGCTAAAAGCTACTTGCAGCTTTTAGGGGATATGTAAAGGAAAAATACAGGACACTTTGTAAAAAACCGGCGAAGAAAGGAGCCATCCTCACAATTGTCTGGACGAAAAAAGATTGTTTTCGCTTTGATTCTTATATGCTGCAGCATCCTGGCTTCTCTGATCTTCTGCGAATTCGTTCTTCGTTATAAAAAACAGTCTAAACAGGAACCCGACCTCCTCGATCCCGGTTTGATGGCCTACGACAGCAAACTGGGCTGGAAGCTTGTACCCCGTTGGAAAGGAAGTCACCAGCACAACGATTTCAAGGTCAAGTACAGTACGAATAAATATGGATTTAGAGGGGAATCGGCGAATCCCGGCAAACCCAATGGACGGCGTATCGCATTTTTAGGAGACAGTTTCACCTTCGGGTTTGGCGTAAACGACCATGAAACTTTCGTACATAGGCTGAATACAAAAGAGAATGGAGATCTTTTTTTGAATTTCGCCGTTCCCGGATTCAGCACTGACCAGCAATATATCCTTCTACATGAACGAGTTTTCGATTTCTCACCGGATGTTGTCGTGCTGGTTACCTATCTCGGAAACGATCTTTTTGACAATCTGCTTCCTTTCCCACTACAAGCAAACCATGGTAAACCTTTCTTCGAATTATCTGACAACGGTTTACTCCTCAAGAATTCTCCCGTTCCCCATGCAATCAAAACCAAAAAACAGTCAGCCTTCGATCTTGATCGCGTAGTCATGGGGAAAACACCCCCTCCCCGAGGTCCTTTGCGCCGACTTTTAAATAAGTCTGCGCTATTTCTAATAGTTAAACGAGCCTTCGATACAAACAACAGAGATCTCTTCCCTCTTTTTGATGCACGATTTCAACAGGCCCTCAACGTCTACACGGCCCTCTTAGAACAGATAATTTTCTTATGCAAGAGCAATTCCTCCGAACTAATAGTGGCTCTGATGCCCGGCAGGTCCCTTGTAGAGCGCCCGGGATCTCAATCGGCCCAGTTCCAGGAATATCTTAGGGAAAAGATTGTCGAGAAATGCAGGAAACTGAACGTCCCTTTTATAGATTTGGGGATGCACCTGAAAGCAATCCACAACGAAACGGGGGAGAGCCTCTTTCATCCCGACGAAGGCCACATGAACGCAAAAGGGCATGAGGTCACCGCTGAAGCCATCCACAAACAACTGAGATTAAAATTTTCAGCAGATCCGTGAAAGATCTAGCACCTAAAAGCGCAATCAGCCGTTAGGTATTAGGTACCACCCGAATTGCCGAGGCAACGTCTCATGAGACCATTATGTCTCACTGTTGATACGATACAACCAAGAGATATTCCCTCATTTTTCCCGAAAAAGGTCCCGATCCACCAACGGTAATTGCCATAACTATTTAATATTTTGACGAAATAATTTATACCCTCGCCAATTGCAAATGTTGGCACAGAACTTGGATATAAGATAGTCATTAGTTCCGGGAGGATGTTTTTGTGATGTTTGTTTTCAATCGGATTTTCCGTTTAGAAAGAATCAGTTTTTACGACATCCTTTTGGTTCCACATTGAGGCACGGTATCCGTATAGAACGATGAAACGCACCATTACAGTTTTGGGAGGAAAATCAAGATGAGGCCATGTGATGAAAGCATTAAGATGACTCTTGGCCTTGTAGAGCAAATGCTGGAGCTTGCTGATAAAGGGGATGTCGTTCGGGAAGACTCCGGTTGTGGAGTACTCTATGGAGTCCTAAGGGATTCAGCTTTCAAAATAAAAAAGCTGGCAGAATCTGAAAAAAATGCCCATATTCAAAAGGGATGGTGGAATGAATGAAATGCCCGAACGTAGAGCAGACCTCGTTAAGTGGTCGAGTTGATTAGTCGTTAAGTGGTTATTATTATTTGAAGTTATCCCTTTCACCTCAAAATTGGACACCCGATGGATTTGAATAGGCAATGTGTTGATTTCACGTGCTTATTTTCCAACTCAACAACACAACCACTTAACTATTTGACGAGGTCTGTAGAGAGGAAAAACACATGGAAGAAAAAATATTAGATGCAATGAAAGGTGCCGGTAAACCGGTGAGACCAGGAGATATTGCAAAGGAACTTGGCGTTGAAAGCAAAGAAATATCCAAGGCAATCAGCAGTCTTAAAAAGGAGGGAAAAATCTTTTCTCCAAAAAGGTGTTACTATTCAATAAGCGAAACGGAGGAATAAATGGCACAACCTGAAGAGATGTGGCAATGCCAGACAACGAATTGTGGGTATATTTACAATCCCGATAAAGGAGACCGCAAAGGAAAGATCACTAAAGGAACTGCTTTTGAGGATCTTCCGGAAGATTGGAAATGTCCCGTTTGTGGAGCAAGCAAAAAGGCATTTAAACCGCTTGGCGGTCCAGGTTCTGTAGCAGCTGGTCATTGATAAACGGTACCCTGATGAAAGAAGATGCGATGACCGCAAGTAAATGGAAAAAAGTACACCAGTACAAATGCCCGTGCGGTTACGCCTATGAACCTGAAAAAGGGGATGAAAACAAAGGCTGGAAACCAGGGACACCATTTGAGGAACTGCCCGAGCAACTGACCTGCCCCGTATGCCAGAGAGCTAAAATGCATTTCAGGGAAAAACGTTTTTCCGTCCCTGCAAAATAAATCTGGGAACCATGGTTAACTTTACAATCCAGGAGGAATTCATTATGAATTTAAAAGGCAGCCAAACTGAAATCAACCTGCTCACTGCGTTTGCAGGAGAATCACAGGCAAGGAATAGATATACCTATTTCGCAAGTAAGGCAAAAAAAGAAGGATTGGTACAGATATCCGCCATTTTTGAAGAAACGGCGAACCAGGAAAAAGAACA
>Ga0075112_1000336_pt1 | contig 21513 bp, 15 predicted proteins | sample AntAceMetag02UKF_FD_69783 | JGI IMG/M metagenome (GOLD analysis project Ga0075112, IMG submission 69783) | Saline lake microbial communities from Ace Lake, Antarctica - Antarctic Ace Lake Metagenome 02UKF | ecosystem: Environmental > Aquatic > Non-marine Saline and Alkaline > Saline | place... | reverse complement strand
TTTGCCGGTTCCATTGGGGCCGATGATAACGTTCAAATCCCCAGGGGCGAAGGAAATGTTCTTGAGGGATCTGAACCCTTTGATTTCCATCTTCAATATCTTCATGTTAACAGCCTCCAATCAGTCACAATATCACCTCCCAATGTCCGCCTTTTTGCGGCCCGACATATCGCAGTTTTCCGGCTTTCACCAGTTTTGCGCTTGCCATCTCGACAGTCCTCACCGTGCGGCCGATTTTGGCAGCTGCTTCGGCCAGCGTCATCTCTGGATTCTGTTCGAGCAATTTGAGTAACGCATCTGGAGTTTTCACCGAAGTTTTCACCGAAGTTTTCACCGAAGTTTTCTTATCCCCGTCATGGGTCTGCCCTAAATCCAACTCACGCAGGTAGTCCTCCGAAAAGGGGAATTCCAACAAAAGCTCGTTGGGTTCATAGTGCAATCGGGGTTCCGGGCCGCCTGCATCCAGACAGGACTGAAAAATTTGATGGATACCCCGGCCCCAGGACTCGATTTCCCCGGCACGGAAGAAGGCATTGGCGATATCGGGATTGAACGGAATCGACGCATGTTCACCCCGCAGTTTCTCCACGGTCCAGCCCTGTGGTAGAAGGGCCGGGTTCCAAATGCTCAGTCTGTCTTTATAGATGCGGATCTGCACGGGTGCGGGCACTGCGTAAACGCGATGCACCAGAGCGTTGAGTACTGCTTCGCGCAGGGCAGGCCGGGGTACGGGAAAACGCTCAATGCGCTGAATTCCTTCATAGTGAATCAATGCCTTGAGGTACTTGGTATGCAGCAGATCAAGGGTTTGATGCACTTGGCCAAAGAGATCTCCCACAACTTCATCATGGTAAAGGAGGTCCGATTGAGAACGGAAAAAGCCGATCTTCACGAAAGCGCCGGACACAAAGACGGTCGGATCAGCATGAAACAGCAGCACGGCGGCACGCTTGAGATATGTGCCTTCATTCAGCTTGAGCTTTTCCACCAGCGCTTCATCCGGTTCGCCGATCAAGGCTTCATCCAACCGGCCACTGCGCAGGGCAAGGCTCCGAAACCGGTTCAGGCTTGCAGGGTTCAGCTCCGCCACCGAGACGTTGGGCACCGGGACTGCATCCCAGTGACGTCCTTGCTTACCCAATAAAAACTGATCCAGCGACGCTCCCTTGAGTTCCTGGCGGGTACTGCCGCTGCGTATATGGTATTCCCCCTTGTAGCTGATCGGGTAGGGCGCTGCCTGCACGACAATTTCAATAAACTCTTTGCCGTCCTTCCGGCGCAGGTTCACCGGCACGATCAAACCGAGTACATCGCGGATCTTGTTCGGCAGGTCGTTTAGAAGTTTGCGTGCGTTTGGCACCCCCACCGTTTTACCGGCATCGTTTTTGCCGATCACCAACAGACCTCCCTCGGCATTGGCAAAGGCGCATATCCATTTCAGATATTCGTCACGCCAGGATTCTTTCCACTCCATGTTCTGATGCTCTTTCATATCAGTCTTACCCTAAAAGTGAATGAAAAAGATGACAGATTTTCTTTTGCCTTGCTCCCTTGTTGCATTGACAAAGAAAAAATAAATAAATCTGTCCCCTTTTTCACTGGTCGTGGTCAATGGCGTGGTTAGCAACCGCCTTGTTAATACAAAAGGATAAACCTACATCCAGGAATCCCAATCCGAGTAAACTTTGATGCGCTTCCAGAGAATGCGATTCACGAATATGACACCCGTGTGAGCGAATGTAAGCGCCCAGAAAAAGAGCAAAGCGACCAGAACGCCAAATAGCATGGTTGAAAAGTGCTGCCAGCCGACATCGGTTAACGTCTCTATATCTTTGTATGTGGTAGGCCCTATGGCCACAACGGCATACTTTATAATTGAGGCGAGTACGAGAAGAAGTGCGGCATGAAGAAAGCGTTCGCCGCAATAGGCTACCCGTTTTTTGTCTTCGGGTGAGTCTTCGATTGATGAAGCCCAGCCGAAGCAAAGCCCACTGAAGGCAGCCGCTATGCCGAAGGCCACATTTGTGATGGTCGTAGTGTCCTTGTTGAAGTCTGAGAAAACTCGCCACACGTAGTATACGCCGACAAGGTAAAACAAAAAGACGGGGCCACGTGAGAAGTAAACAAGGTTGAATCGCAAATATGCATTATACGTCCGCTTCAGCGCCGCCAGGGCTTGGTGGTGTCTCTTCTGCATCGTTTCTCTCTAGTTGATAACGATTTGGTCACCGGCGCGAGTTTACGAGCGTCCGGTGCACTAAAAGGTTGGGGGATTGAGAGCGAACATTGAACCCCAAAATATCAATCTCTTGCATAAAGAGACCGATCTATCTGTTCATCTAAAGTGTAGGATTTTAACGCATTATCAAGATCAGTGACATAATGAGGTTCGGCCGTTATAATAGATTCCAACTGTCCAAAAGCATTTGCAAAATGATCATTGATACTATTTGGATCGCTTTCCAACACGAACAGCTGTTGACGTAAAATATCTTGATCAATTTTCCACAAATCATTACCGCGCCATAAAAAAGATGCAATTCGTGAAACGTGATATGAGCCTTTTTTAGCAAGATTGCGTCTGGTATCATCATTGTCTAATATTAGACCCTGTTCTTCAAACCACCGACCACATAAACGCACTATAAGTGTTGACATTATATAGGGTTCCACTGCGTACCCTGTGAAAATAGGATCATAAAAATCTCCCCAAACCTTGTATTTTCTACCTCTCCCATCGGATGGTTTTTTAAGCACTACTGCAAGAAAAGACTGACCAACCAACTCATTTGGCAGAACACGTCCAGGGTCAACCCCCTGTTCTATAAATTGACGAGGTTTACGTTCGTAATAGTATCCATGGATATTAAAAGCGCTTTCAAGATCAATCTGAACTTGGTCATTGGCTCGTAGGTTCCGATTAGTAATCCGATTCTGATTATTCGTGGTCAAAACAATTTGATCAACCAAAGAGGTATCTTGCGTTTCATAAATTTTCAGAATTACACGAACATCTCTTGATAGCACTCTTTCTCTTTCAGCCATAGCTATAGTTGTTGCAGTTTGGCAGCCGTTGACAATTTGCATATTTTCTATTTTTATGTGAGGGTTGTCAGGATCTGTTACAGCATCAAATTTATCACAAACCACAGTAATACCATTATTTAGGAACCAAAAAAGGTAGCTCTGATCATTATTTGCACATGTTCCGCGAATATCTTTGTTAACGGCCCCCCGAGTTCCTAGAAATCTCCGAATGTTTAAATCGAATATGGCCCCCTCTGTATCATCTATAACAAGTCTAGCAATTTCTGAGGCTGGTACGGAACATACCAACCCTTTTAAGGGTTCTGCGTAGTACTTTATCAAAGATGGATTATTGGCATCATATTTAATTTTTATTTCCGCATTGATACGCCTTTGGCGCTTCTCTTGAATGTTTATCAATTGAACCAGTTCATCGGCCCCTATGGGTCCGAAAGAAAATTCTTCAAATGTATTATTGTCAAATTCATTTAGAATTGCTCTCGATTCTTGCTTAAATTCATCGGACAAATCGGAAACATGACCACAAGTCACGAAACGTACTAAAATTCTGATATTCGAAGGTCCCAAGGAAGTTTGGACAGAACGGTACTCTGTGATCTTATCCTTAAATGGAACATTACCCAATCTGCGAACCTCAGATCGAGGTTTATTGAACAACCAATTTAAACCATTCTTCATCTGAATTAATGCATTGGAAGAAAAACCAGATGTGTTTTTTGCCTGAATAATATAAACCGTTGCCCGATTCGATTCCTCATCGATTGTTATTGTGTCAATTTGCTTATCTTGACCGCCTTCTGTTAAATCACCCACATCAAAACTATAAAGGCTGGTTCCTGTTATTAATTGATGGCCGAATCGAAGAAATGCTTGATCGTTATTGATTCCAAGCGCGTCTTCGATTTGCTCAACACGATCTTGCACAATCTGCTTTCTTAGAGTCATTTCAAATAACCTCTTTCTGGAAATTTAGTTGAGAAAGGATTATGTAATCTTTTTACCCGCCGGGTAGGTCGGGGATGTTACCACCCCTTTCCCCCCTAAGGTAGTGTCGAGGACTGGCGCGGTACTCGCGAGCCCGTTTCCAGCCCCCGCCTCGACAAACGCAGCATGCGGATTTCCCGCACTACGCTTTCTCTGTTAACTTCATCTGAAAGTTTATGGGACCTATCAGACTGGCAGCGCTTTCAGGCCCTGCAATACCGCACTCCATAATCCTTATGCAAACCCAGAGTTCCATAAAACCAGGCCCTATTCCACCTGTTCCAACCGAAGGCATGGCCGCAACCCAAGCGCTTGATTTTCATTTTTGAACTCCTTTGAATTCCAACCTTTTTTACGTAATAATAACCCCTACCTTCCAAGCCTCTCTCCCCGAATCGCCTTCAACCAAGCGGTCAAGTAGGGATCTCCCCAAGTGAGAAGCCGGACGCCTTCTCGTCCTTCAACCGGTTTCCCATCCTCGTCCTGGGTGGGAGCGGTTGGCGGATGCCGGTCGGCCATGGGACCACTGAAGGTAAACAGGGGCTCTTCCGTTGGGTCAATTCCCAAACCCGTCGGTACGTTGGTCCAGTTAACGGCCAGGCAGGCGTTTATACCGTCGGGTTCCAGTGATTCCATTCCCGGTTCGGGGGTCACTCGAATACGCATGCCGGGGGCCGGATGGGCCAGACACCAGGCTGCCAGTTGGGATTGGGAGGTTGGGGCTTGAGTTTGTGACTGTGCTGAAGGGGTTTCCCCCTCTTCCAAGGGCATGGTCTCAAGGGCTTCCACAGCTACCTCCGGCGGTTTTGCGGCAATCTGGTCCAGCAATCGGCGGGCTTCTTCCAGTTCCATCTCGCCCCGTGCCACTTTCCGGAATATCCTGGGCATCTCGGCCAGAATCGGTTGCAGGGGACCCACCACTTCCTCGAAGGCGCCGATGCGGTTTTTGAGGGTTTCGTAGGTGTCCTGCTCAATGGTGTCTTCCACATAGAGATTTATGATGTGTACGAAAGGCGCCTCCTGCCCGATCCGGTCAATGCGGCCGATCCGCTGTTCCACACGCATGGGATTCCATGGCAGATCATAATTGATCAGGGCGGAAAACTGCTGAAGGTTCAGGCCTTCGGAGGCAGCATCCGTACCCAGAAGAATCTGGATAGGGGATGGATGATCCTTTTTGGATCTGGCCTTGATTTCCGATTTGTCAACAACTGTCCACTGGTATTGAACCAGATCCCAGATTTCACCTCCGCGGCCCGAATAGCATGCCATTTTGTTGCCGAATCGGGCTTCCAGGCGTTCACGAATAAAATCCAGGGTATCCAGGTATTGAGTGAACACAATGACCCTGTGGCCACTGTTCAAGAGGTTCGTCAACTTCTGATTGAACACTTCAAATTTGCTGTCTGTTGAGATCCGGCGCAGTTGAAAAATGTAGTCCCGAATATAGGTCCGCTCGGCCTCAAGTTGTTCCCTTCTCCGGGGATCCCTGTAGAGCCTGATCAACCGCTCCCGCTCCCGCTGCATTGCGGTGGAAACATCGGTCTCTTCGTCGTCCTCATCCTCTTCACTCAGAAAATCAGGCTGGAGCAACCGAACATCCAGCTCGGAGATTTCATTCTGGGCCGATTCAATGAATTGTCTGCGACGTTCCAGGCTTTTCAGAAACGCTTCAAAACTGCTGGCCAACCGTTTCCTGAACACGGCCATCAAAAAACCCACCCCGCTTCTTTCTTCGGGCGGTAGATCCGCCATACGGTAGAAACGGCTGCACAGTTCGTCGATCCGGGTATAAAGATCCTGCTCTTCAGAAGTTTTGAACCGGACCGGTGCATCTTCCGGTTTTCTCTTAGCCAAACCGCGAACCAGGCCCCTTTCCAGATAGGCCCGAAGGGTAGATCGAGTATAGCGGAACATGAAAACCGATAGAGGCGTCTGACGAGCAAGGTAGGGAGTCATGGCCTCCGCCCGGTTACCGGGAAGGTCTTTAAGCCTGAGCATAAGCCCGTTGCCCGTTCTTATGGCGTTTACCATGGCCGCCCAATAGAAAGGTTGCCAGTGACGTTTCGGCAAGGCCTTTTCCATCAGTTCAGGTGCGCCCAGGGATACGGCAATGCGCGTCATGTCGATGACATCTTTTCGCACATTCGGGTCCGTGTGAAAGGCTTTGAGCTTCACAAAGAACCGACCGAATTCATCGGCACGGGACCACTTATTCCATTCCGCCCGATCCAGACCGCATAACAACATCAAGTCATGCACCTCTTTGGGGTCGAGCTGCATGGGGGTAGCGGTGAGGAGCCAAAGACATGTAAACATTTGATCCTGTTTGAGATCCTGCAACAGGCTCAGGAACTGGTTGGGCTCATTGTCCCCAAACACCTTTCGTCTGGCGGCATGGGCTTCATCCACGATCACCAGATCCCATGGCCGTTTTGTTGAAAGGACCTCGGACCTGCGATCCAGCCGAGCGATGAGATGGCGGGAAACGATAATAATCCCTTCTTCCTCAAGGGGTTTCATGACAGGGCGGATTCGGCCGCCCACATCCGTTAAAATATGTCCATCGTAAAACCATGCGGTGAGTGCCAGTTTTTCTCTTAACTCCTCCATCCACTGCCGAGCCAGTCCTCGTGGACATATCAGCAATATCCGCTTCAGCTCGCCTGTCAGGAGCAGCGCGCGCAGGGCCGCACCGGCTTCAATGGTTTTTCCAAGGCCCACTTCGTCGCAGAAAAGAAAAGACTGGGGAAATTTCATGACGGCCTTTTGGATCACCCGTTCCTGATGGGGATAGGGCCTGAAAGGTTGTCCGTCGGCCCACAGCGGATCAAAGACCAGGGCATGCCCCCCCGGTTTTAAGGGAGCATCCAGAAAAAACTGCGCTTGCACGCGGTCCTTCAAGGGAATCGGATCCAATTCCCCCCGTTCATCCATGGGATCGCGAGCGGGCGGTTTCTCCCTTGGGCTGAACGATACCAGCCTTTCCATAACCGCCTTTGGCAGGGACAAAACCAGGAGCTGGGGATCACCGCTGTTCCAGATCATTTCAAATTCATTTTCTTCTGCCTGTATATCTTCCTGATCCTGATTGGAAAACCATGAACGCTTCACCTCGAATTTTTCACGATTCCGGGTCCAGGCCGCGCCCGTTTCGTTCACGGAACCCTGAAAAAAGACGATATTTTCTTCCGCATCATACAGAATGCCTGCTTTGGGGTGATAGAGCGCGCCGCCCCGCCCGGGTCTGTAAGGGGCGCCGGATGGGTCCAGGGGAAGCGCAATTCTGATTTCCAGCAATCCCGTTGACGCCATCCAGGCCAGTGCGCCGAACCGATGCCGAGCGATCTGGTCCGTTTCCGGCCGCCATCCACTGGGAAGACCCAGTCGAACGCATTCCTCATCCGAGGGTTCGAAGTGGCGCAACAGGGTCTGGTCCAGCCTCTCCTCAAGAGAAACCCGCCCTTTCCGATAAGCCGCCACATCCTCCCGGGTCCAGGTGGCCCCGGTGATAACGCGCATGGGTGCATGAATGGGCAACTTTCCGCTGCGGTTCAGATTCTGGATAAAGGCCGCCACACCCTCCGCAATGGAAACCAGACCGGCACTGTCGAAATAACCTGCTTGTCGGTCGTAGCGAACGGCCCGACTGAGAACCGGCACGAAAAACTGATTGACCAGCGCCCCCGCCTGGCCTGAATAACGACGTTTAAGATGGGCAATTTCAAGAAATGTCATACCGTCACATTCGGTGTGTTTTAATGACCAGGTCCCACGCCCGTCGGGCCTGAATGGCTGTTTCATGCCACAAGTCGGTTTGCTTTCTGCCCAGGAAGACCTGCTCCAGCAGATAAAGGGTAACGGCGTAGGCCCCGAAAAAATCCTTTTGAACATCGTAACCCGAGCCACGCAGCCAGCGTTTAACCGCATCGGCCCCCCGGGGTCCGCTCTCTGATCCGGCCATCAATGCAATGGCATTCCAAACGGCGCCCCCTGTAAACCCCGGAAACGTCCGTTCTTCCCATGCATCCGCGGCCCTCGCGGACCGACCTCGGCCCACCGCTTGGCCCTGTAATCCGCGGGAGAGCTTACGCAGATCCACTTCCTGTGGCGCCCGCAACACATAGATATCCTTTTCCGATGCCACAAGCCCCATTTTTTTGAAATCGGCCGGGTCCACATTGAGGGATTTGACCAGCTTTTGAAGATCGTCACTGCCTGCGATTTCCCCGGCAAAGGTGTCCAGCCAGAGCCACAGGGTTTGCGTGTCGCGATCGACGCCTTCAGCCGTAAAGGCCATGGATTCACCCATGAGTTCCGCCTTTTCGGTCAGTTCTTTAAACAATGCCTCCAGACGCCAATGCCCCACTGATCGATAGGCCTGCTCCAGGGCGTCTGCCAGATCCACCTCGCGGCCCGCAAAATCCGTCACCGGCCAACTTTTGGCTACTTCCCCCAGGGCGGGTCCCAGGGAAGAGAGATAGAGATCCGTGCCTCTGAGGCCCTGTTCATAAAAATGAGCGGCGGCATTTTGCGCCACCTTGCTCACCCGATTCTGAACGCTTGCCCAGTTTCCCACCGATTGTTCCGCTTCTTCCCGGGGAAGACAGAGGAGAAGAACCGTGCTTCTGGCCGCATCGAGTCCTCGGATATTAAGGCTGGATTCGGCTTCCGTATGAATGGGAACAGAGCTTCTGATTTCAAAACCGGCACGGATGAGAGCCATCCCCAGAGACCGCCATGCCCAGGTCTGTTTGTGGTTGAACATCACCACCATTCGTCCTGCCGGGTGCAGCAGTTGCCGGGCACGCCTGAAAATCTGGGACATTTTGTCTTCGTAGAACCGATCGGCCCGCTCCTTGGCCGTCAACGGTTTGGGGCCGACAGTTTCAAGCGCCCGTTCTTTGGCTTCCTTAACCTTTATCTTCCGGCTTCGCAGTTCCGAAAAGGTCTCTTCGTAACGGGCCTGCCATTTTTCTGTCTCTGTTTCCGCCGCTTGTTTCCAGCGGGCGGCGTTGGCTACCGCCTCCCGGTTGTTTTCCGCCAATGGTTCCCGGAACAGGTGAGCCAGCCCCGGGAAGTCCTTCAATGCGCGTTTGAGCCACACATAGAAGAAGTTGGAAAGCTCTGAATACTGCACATTGTTGTAATAGGGCGGATCGACGCAGATCAAATGGACCGTTCCGGGCTCGGGAGTCGTCAAAGCAGCGGCGTCTTCACAGGTAACGGTGGGCACGATAACCTGGGATCGAATACCGGTTTCTTCCGGATTGAGAGACTTGGTTCGTTCGGGTTTATCAACGGATTCGGTTTCATCGTCTTCAGAATCTTTCGGCTCCACAGGATGACCATGAATCAATCCGGCCAGTTCCTCGTAAGCATCGATCACCTGGCTGGCGCCCCAAAGAACAGTCTCACGAGCTCCTTCAAATTCGCAAAAAGACGGTCGAAACGCAAAGTCATGACGTGAAAAAGTCTGTGCGACCGTTTGCCTGCCATAATGCCAGAAGGTATTTACACTGTTGTAGTTGACGACCTTGCTCAGAATAAACGCCAGATAAACGCCTACCGCTTCCGCCTCATCCGAAGTAAGTTCGTCTCTCGCCTGTTCCTGAGCTTTTCGAATCTCTTCCAGCACCACCATATTGGTCAGGAGCTGTCGGGGAAGGAAAAGATCTCGCCAGCGTGGCATTCCATATTCACGGGGACGTTTATCCTCCATGTCTTCCGGGACTTCTTCGTTCGGAACCAGATCTTGGGCCTCCCATTTCGGAAGGAGTCGGTTCAACTCCTCCTTTGCCGCTTCAGCGGCCTTCAAATCCGCGTCCGTGGGCGCGCGAAACCGCCACATATACCGGACCTTGATGTCACCGTTCTTATAAGTGAGTTTCACCGGAACTTTGGAAGCAACGGCATACATCTGAGACGGCAGGCCGCCGGGTTGTGATCGCGCAAATGCCTTGACTTCATTTCCATCCATTTGATGTCCGCACCGAGGGCAGTAGGCATTTCCGCCCTTGAAGGTGGGGATATTTCTCGGATGCCATTTTTCAAACCCCGGTTTCGGCCATTTGCAGTCCTTCCATTCCGATCTGCCGACAATTCGGAAGGCACAGGTATCTCCCTGGGCTCTTGAAGGGACCTCGGGAAAGGCCGCAAGTGAAGCTTCCGGTTTTCCTTTTTTCTGCACGATATGTAAATTGGTGGATAGGGGGATATTGAGGCCGCAGTCGGGACAGGGAACCTGGCGGAGCCAGAGGGTGCAATTTTTTGAGGATTCAAGGCTGGAGGGTTCCCGGTTCACAATAGACTTCGCGCCAAATTCTTTTACTGCCCGATTTCCTTCCTCACGCCACCAGACCTCTGGCGGCTCGATGTAGAAAAAGGGGAGCAAACGTTCTCTCACGGACTTATCTACCCTTTTGGCGTATTCCTGGGTCTTCAATGAGAGCGGCAGGCCAAATTTCGAAGGGTATTCCAGCGTTGCTTTCAGAGTCAAACCGGCTACCGGATTGAGATCATTGGCATATGTTTTGAGTCCATAGCGAATACCCTCCAGCGGAATGGCGCCGCCACCAGCCATTTGGTCCATTAAAACCAGGGGCTCGTCTTGAGGTAAGTTAAGGAGCTCTTTGGCACTTTCGATCAGCGCTTTTATTAAATCCTCGCCGGGTGTAACCCTGAAAGCAGCCTCATGCCTGTAAGTCCAGTCCATGGGAAGCATAATGGGTGTCGAACCGATCAAATATTCTTCCCGAAGGGCCATTCTTCGGTATGCGCGATCGGCATCGCCGGCAATCCCCAAAGCCCGAATAAATGAATCGTGGTGCGTTGAGATTCGTGTTGCCTCAACTTCAGAGATCAATCTTTTGAAAAAGTGAATATGAGGTTCATATTTCGAAGGAAGTTCCTTTAAATCGTCTTCGGATGGTTCATCAGCTTTCTCGGGAAGAAGGCCGTCGTGAATTCTGAGATCAAAGGGTAGCAATCCCGCCAAAACCGCAGCCCGGCAAATCGTAGGAGGACGTCTGGCCCACCAGATATGGAGTCGATTCTGAGGGGGGCGTTGCCGGGCATTGTTGTCTCTCTGACATTCGGCGGATAAAGACGCGCAGGGAAGACCCGCTTCGAGAAATGAAGCTTTTGTCTTGATATATGTTTCAGCCATTCAAATGATTTCCTTTTTGTTCAGGGTCGGACAAGCTTATTTTGGGGCGCCTTACCGGTAAAATGTTCGGCTAAATTCTGAATATCCCCATTGCTCGATAGTTCTCCGGCAGGGGTGAAAAGCCCGGGGGATGAGGCTCTTTTGGCTTTTTTCCGGGGTGTTGGCGCTTCATCGTCTTTTTGTTGATAGGTCAATAAGGTCCTGAAGGCCGCTTTCCCGGCCGCCTGTCGATACCCGTAAAAACAGAGGGTGAACCAGTAAAGCACCACTTCCGAGGGAAGCGCATAAAGCCCTTCCTTGAACATCCTTTTCTGTTTCTGCGACCGCAGGTAGCGGGCATTGGAAAAGGCCAGAGAAAGCCTGAGCCCGTCTTCCCACACCAGCCAGCAGGGTGCCGACTGCGGACCAAACTGTTCTGCGTCAACGGGTCCCGGCGAATCCGCCTTTTTCAGGTAGGGACCTGATACCTGTCGCAGCCAGAGGATGGTGGCGGGGATGGAGGAGGAGCCCATAATCCGTCCATCTTTTTCACGAAATCCATGTCCAGGATGATCGGGAAAAAGCTTCAGTTCCCATATGAGGCCCTTTTTGGGCTGTTCCAAAGCCCGCAGTCGAAATCGCTCCATTATTCATTATCTCCCGCCCTGTGCCGGTACGGAACCGCCCGTGCTTCCAGCGCCCCCTGGTTGGCGTTCATGACGGCGGTTCTAAACGTTTCCAGGTTGCCGTCGTTCAGATCCAGGGATGGATCGAAGGTCAAACGCACCGAAATGGAAATATCCAGTTCCCCCTGCCTTTCAAAGGGCCAGACCGGAGACAAAACATTGCTCAGCTCCTCAAAACGGCCATTGAACTCCAGATGAAGCGTCTCTTCCCGACCATCCACCTGCCGCTGGCCATTGGCGGTAACGGAGGAATGGGTTTTTGCCGTGGACGGTTTGTCGGCCCAGGTGGCTCTCAGGGTATTGTCCAACGTGTCACGGTCATTCATGGTAAGCGTCAGCTCGGAAATCTGAACATTCTTGAATGCCCCCAGTTGTTCCCACAGGTAAGTGAGCGCTTCCCGAGGGGTGCCGGCATATTCAACGGGTTGGGGCCCCTTTCCAGGCCGGAGGGGTTCCAGGCCCTTGCCCAGCTTGGAATCCGGATCCACCAGGATCCAATCGGGCGTCACCAGAACGGGTGCGGATGTATCGTCTTTGGTATAATAGATTTCTTCCTCCGTTTTGTGCCATCCCCCCCAGAGACCCTCGCTGATCCCCTGTTGGAGGACCCTTTCCAAATGGGAGCGATTCAAATCGTGCCAAATATATCGGGCCTTTCGCTCCAGATTGTCCGTCTGTATCCGGTCCTCGGAGGTCCAGCATTTTTTCTTTATATTTTCAGGTGTTAACGGAATAGATGGCTCAATTTCAATCGTTTTTCTCGGATAAATGCCGGCATCGAGGGCTGCCTGATAAGCCCACAATTCGGTTTCAGCGTCCATTCGCGGCGTGCCGGGCCATTCATCCATCTCCTGAGAACCGATGGTTAGATTGGGACCCCGCAAATAGAGGACCCACCGGTTTTCCTGGGCGCCGTCCTGAAAGGCGCGCCAAAATACCCCATTCCCGGGCAAGACCGGAAAATGGATCGATTCCATGGCCTGAACAGCAATATCCGCTGTTTTGACCATGCTTTGATGATCGGCCCCCTCCCTGGGCCAGAGGTGTTTCCATATCTGTTCGGGGGTTACCTCGGATACCGGCCATACGCCCTCTTCAACGGCCTTGTTCACGTGATAGAGATAATGGCCTCCTGAAATGACCGCTGAAAGTCCCGGGGCGTTTTCGCGGGTAAACACCTTTTTTTCCGTTTTGTTGTAATAAACCCAGAGCGATTCGGGATCTTTCATGACGCCAGCGCGGAATGTGGGGAGAAGGTCGGTCTGCTTGAGCAGAATGGGAAGCTCCGGTTCCCGTCGCAGACGGTCCCAAACTTCCTCCGTTGCAATCTTTTTTTCCCCGGTTTTCCAGAGAGGGGGGCTGTTCACGATTTCGGGGGCCAGTACAATGGGGTTTTCAGATGTCGATTCAGGTACCAGCTTACTGTTGTCCCGCAGGCATTGGAGAATCGGCGTTTCGGCCACTTCGATTTTGGGCTTTCTGGGTCGCTTTGGGCCGGAACCCGGATTTTCCCCAAAATCCACCCGATAGCATTCCAGAAGCAACCCCGCTTTTTGTCCGGAAAAAAGATCGAACTGATCCTTCCCACCGCACAGGGGAAAGGCCAGCACACGATAGGCCTCAAGGAGTTTGGTTCGAACGTTCAGTTCCTGTGTGCCCAGACTTTCCATAACCGCCCCCAGGTCGCTTTCAAGGGCCAGGAATTCCGGAGGTACGCCGGCCGCGTTGCGCCGGGCGAGATCCTTAAGGGTCCGGTAGTCGGACTCTTTGGTTTGGGCCAGATTGGTTTGTTCCGTCTCGATGTCCTTTTTTACCCGCTCCCAGGCCATGAGGGACTGTACGGCGTCTTTTAAACCGCCGATCCGCGTGCTTTCCGCCAGAAGAAACAACAGGTTGTTGCGATATCTGCGCTGACCCTGATTAATGCCCGTGGTGGTGAAAAGGCGTTTGGTAAAGTTCAGCCGATCCCCACCCCCCACCGTGCCGCATTCCTTATCGTAATGCACGATCACCAGGCGGATTTTTTCCGCCTGATCGGCGATGGCCGTATGATCCTGAGGAAAAGGAATGATCTGAAAACTGTCAAACCCCGAGTAGATTTCCTGAATCCAATCATCCAGGGTCTCGCGGATTTCACCGGGTTCTACCTTCGCTAACCTCTCCTGAAACCGTTTGTTAATGGAAGCCCGGGTCCTGAAACGAAAATGATCCCCTTCCTGGCGCATATACCAGGCTTTTCGCTCGGTCTCTTCAAGGCCCCGCGGCACATAAGCCAGATCAACGCCGGGTCTGCCCAGGGCAAGCGCCACCTCGGACGGCGTGAGGCCCCTTGAACCCTGGGGAAGGCTGTGCAGAAAGGTGACCAATGCGCCCTGGCTCGCGGCAGGCCATGGCCAGCCGGCTTCAACATCGTTGGCATGGGTTCCCCCCTCGGGTCTCATCACATCAGCTTCAAGTCCTCGTTCAAAAGAGGTTCGGCCAAGCCTGGAGAGGATTTCATCTCGAATCTCTCCCCGGGTGAGATCCACATGGTGGGGCTGGAGGAGCAGGGCATCGGAGCATTTTTTTTTGTTTTCCCATACGGCCCGAATGGTTCTGGCTACCAGGCGCAGGGCGCCGCGGGTGGCCTGGAATTCAGGGATATCCGCCAACCGCTCCGCAAACAGCCGGATCAGTTCCGGATGAAAAGGGTAGCCGATGGTTATTTGCCTGGCATACCCTGGTTCAAAGGCCCGATTGTCAATGGATGCCCCTTGGTCTTTTTGTCTCTCCAGGTACTGTACATAGGCCTCGGAAATTTCAGTGGCGGCAGACGCATCCACTTTCTCAAACAGTCGTCGCGCCAGAACCGCTGCCCGCTCGGTAGACTGAGTCGGCGTGAGATTGCGGGCGGATCGGTCAGCCGTCTTCTTGGTCTCATCCACCGCCTCATGGACCTCAGAGATATATTGTTTCAGGTTCCCCGTGAGGCGACGATTGGCATCTTTTTCTGAAGGAAGCGTCAGAATAACAACAGTTTTCGGCCGATGTTCCGCTACCCTGAAAAGTGTCTGAAGAAAAGTGGGCCATTGAGTGTTCAATTTGGACCGGGGACTGTCCTGGGGCAGCGCCAGGCTTCGGGCCATGTAAAGAACCAGTTCGTCAATGAGGATCAAGGCCGGACCATCCCCCAGGGCCTGTTCCATATCCTCGCTGGAGGGTACACCGCCGCTGATATCATTGTCCCTGATCCGCAGGTATCCCGCAAGCCCTCCCGCCATCAGGGCAATCTGTCCCCAGGGGGTATAAACACGAATGGTTTGCCCGTCAACATCGAATTCTCTGCCGCTCAGGGGATCGGAATTTTCCCCCACAAAAGCGGCTATTCTGGTTGTTTCAGGATCGGGATACTGCCCGATGCCATAGTGTTCGAGGGCTTCCGCCAGCCGTTTACCCTCTTTGGCCAAGTGAACAGCGGCAATGAGATTGTGGGTCTTTCCGCCGCCAAAACCCGTTTCCAGATAAAAAACCGAATTGCCTCCTTCAATTCCGGCCAGACGCTCTGACACATCCTTGATCAGAATTTTCAGGTTTTCCGTGGGATGGGTTCCTGTAAAGAAACGTTTTGCATCCTGATAGTCCAGGTGAGCTCTACCTGAAACCACATCCCAGAGATCGGCCGCAAAAATAGAATCGGGCAATCCCCCGGCCAGAATTTCTGAACGTGGTCTGCACTGATCAAAAATGGTGGGTAGCGTCATACTTTAACTCCTATCGAGTTGAGTGATTACAAAATTGACTTGTACAGGTTTTGCAAAAGATCATTCGGAGCGTGTACAAGTAAGTCGCACCGGACATTTATTCTTGATTTGATAGATCCTAACCTATCCCTGGATCTCAAAACAAAAAACCCCGTTTTTCATATATCAAAAACGGGGTTTTGTTTGTTCGTGAACCATATGCATCCTCATTCTGCCGAAAAAAGGCCATTACTGTCTCACGTTTTAAGGTTTGTGCAATCCTATACCGCAAAAGACGGAGAAGATCAACGTCTTTACCTCGGAATTAATATCAGGATGAAACTGATACTTCCTCCTGCAGGGATACTGATCCATGAAAAAGATACAGCACGTATATCCATAATATTTCTTGATATCCTACACAAGACACCTGTTTCTTATACGTTCCCCAAGGGAAAAGAAGTCCATCATTGTGGTGTTCCTTCAAAATTTTCGTATTGCAAATACCCCACTGCCAGACCGAAGGCCTTTCTCTTCAGAGCGGCTCCTGAACCAAACAGACTCCATGAAATGCCTGCTCCGTCGTTTCTTTCATAATGATCGACATACTCTAAAACAGCATTGAAAGTGCCCCACAACGATTCTTTCACCCCTGGCAGGTCAGCGCCTTTACCGTACAGCCTGAGGTGGGCTATTTTTTCACGGGCTCTTCGGACCTTCTTCACCCTTGTTAGATACTGATTTCTGACCCTTTTGTTTGTTTCGGCACTCACCGGTTCGCGTGGCACTGGAAAAAGGCTTTCAATGTACCCCTTTGTCATGTCATCGTCAAACTTTCTCTCCATCATTTCCTTGAACTGGGCTTTGACATTGTCAACAGCTTTGAGCGTATCAGAAAAGAACATCTCAAGTTTTGTCTGGAGACGCTGATAATCGCCCTGATGGGCGTGCTTGAAAAAGGTCTTTTTGTCTTTATCCATAAGGGCCAAAGACAGGGTGTTCTGGCAGACAACCCGGACTGTCGTCAATCTGACATCGATGGCAATGGAACCGTTGTGACTGTTGGTGAAAAGGGCGTAAGGCTTCACGCTATCCTTTTTTGCAACTACGATTTCCCCGGGCAGTTCAGCGAGGAGCCAAATCACCTCGCCTTTTCCGAGGTATCCTCCCGTGTGGTATAGTTTTTTGCCCTTTCCGAAGATAGAGTCGAAAATCCGGATACCCTCCCTGTTCTGGAGTGGCTTGAATCCCTTATGGGTCACGCCGATCACTCTCCCCGGATCTCCTTTCGAGCGGTCCCTTCTTACAATGGCGACACGGTTGTCTACCCCGGATGGCGGATCTTCAGCGGTTTTGAGGGGAACCATTCCCACCTCCCAGTCCAGCCCTCCAGACTTGATTGCCTCCTCCATGTTGGCCGGGTGACTCAATTTCAGTCCTTCACCATGCCATGGAACATCCCCATAATAAAACATCTCTCCAACATTTGCCGGCATGAGAATCCCTCCTTTTTATTTGTATCATGTTCTGTTTCTCTGACTTTCAAACCGCTTTGTCTTTGACCCAGATTATTTTGCTAAACTGTTTTCCGGGCTGCTTCGAGTTTTTCCCGCGCTTCTACAAACCAATGGGTAAATCCCTCAAATCAATTGTCTCGGGTTCTTCATTCTAAACCGTTCGATTCCTTCTCCTCTGGGTGTATCTTTCCATCCTGGAGGTTTGTTTCTCAAGGTCTCGACCATCTTTCCGGGCAAAAATGGAGACGTGGAGCAATTGATCATCGAGAGCCAGCGCAAAACCCGTTACCTTTTTGGATTCGAACCGGAAGTCGGTCCCCAAACCCACGGACGGGCGACCCTCAGCGCTGGCTGCAAGGGATGCCTTCTGAACTTTTGTGACCTCGCTTTTGAGGGCCTTGTGTTCTTTATCAGGGTTATGCCAGTCAATGGCATCCAGCGCATACATGGCCAGATTCTTGTGGGATTGTTTACGGCCGACTTTTAGCTGTTCCAGATAATTCTTGATGACGGTATCCATGTTGTAGGTCTCCCATTTCGATTTCAGATTTTCGAATGCGGATTGCGGGTTGTTCACCCTCCTGAGATCCTCGACTTATCGGGACAACTAAGGCAGTGAATTTCTATCTTTTGGAGCCATGGTAGCAGAGGCGTTTGACACATACGGTCACAGCCGGTGAACTTTTTTTGAAAAAACTCATTATTCTTCTTTAAAATTAGAATTCACGCTTGACTAACTGAACTATTTTGATAAAAATACAGACACAAAATAACAAGTATTGGTATTTATATCGTGACAAACAAGAAAAATGATAATCAAGGTCCCCGATTCGACAAGGCGGTCGCTGTATTCAAGGAATGTGGTGGAATCCTCCGTACAGCACAGGCCCTTCGTGTAGGAATTCACCCGAGTACGCTTTACGCCATGCGGGATGATGGGACACTGGAGATCGTAAGCCGAGGAGTATATCGTCTTGCTGACAGCGATCCGTTAGGCAACCCTGATTTGGTGACAGTTGCAACCCGAATTCCTCTTGGTGTTGTCTGCCTGATATCCGCATTGTCATTTCATGAACTAACCACCCAGATTCCCCACGAAGTTCATGTGGCTTTGTTGCGTGGCAAAGAGGAACCCCGTCTGGACCACCCACCGATCATGACCTATAGATTCAGCGGTGAGGCTTTCACCGAAGGTGTTGAAATGCATGAATTGGATGGTGTGAGCGTTCGTATCTACAACCCTGAAAAAACGCTTGCCGACTGCTTCAAATTCCGGAACAGGATAGGTCTTGATACGGCGATGGAAGCGGTTCGTCTTTATCGAGAAAGAAGGCCCGTTAAAGTGGATGACCTCATGCATTATGCATCGATCTGCAGGGTCAAAAAAATTATCCGTCCTTACCTCGAAGCGATTCTGTAATGAACAGAAACATCAAAAACACCTCCGTATCGGTACATAACCGGCTTCGCAATATGGCCAGGGAATCTTCGCGTCCCTTCAATGAACTTCTGCAGCACTTCGCCATTGAACGTTTCATCTACCGGCTTTCCAAGAGTCCCCACGCAGACAGATTCATCCTTAAAGGCGCACTGATGCTATCGGTCTGGAGCGGCCCTGCATCACGCCCAACCATGGATATCGATCTTTTGGGGAAAATTGACAATAGCCTCGAAAATATTGAAACGATCATGAGAGAAGCTTCCAATATGGAGGTTGAGGAAGACGGGATGCTTTTTGATGGACAGACGGTATCGGCCACCAGAATCACTGAGGATGCAGAATATGAAGGTGTGCGAGTTCAGATCAAAGGCAACCTCGGTAATGCGCGGGTCTCTTTGCAGATAGATATAGGGTTTGGAGACGTGATTGTACCGGGCCCTGGAAAAGTACAATATCCAGCGCTTCTTGAATTCCCGCCGCCTGAGTTGAATGGCTATACCATGGAAACCACTATTGCTGAGAAATACCAGGCCATGGTGAAACTCGGTGTCCTGAACAGCAGGATGAAAGATTTCTATGACATCTGGATGCTGTCTAAGACGTTCGACTTCGACGGACTGGTTTTGGCCGAGGCTATCGAAAGAACCTTCAAGAACCGGAAAACTGATCTCACAAACAACCCAGTGATTTTTGATCCTTCATTTGGGACGGATGGAGCCAGACAAACTCAATGGCAGGCGTTCATCAATAAAGCCAGGCTAAGTAATGTGCCAGCGAACTTCAAAGATATTGCGGCCAACATCAAAATGTTTCTGGAACAGCCGGTCGGGTCTCTGGTTGATCGACGGTCGTTCCACAGTACATGGAAGGCTTCCGGTCCCTGGATCTAAGCAGGTTGATTGCCAAATGTTTTGGGCGGAAGTGCGTCTGTTTGAAGTGATTGTTTCAGGCCCCAGTAACATCAGGGACTACGGGCCAGGATGTGCGACATCTTTTCAGGAGGATTGCCATGGCCAGAGGAGATCAGTTAGGCAGGCAGTGGAAGATCATCCAGACCCTGGTATCAGCCAAGAGGGGGAAATCGGCTGCTGAACTCGCCGAGGATCTGAAATGCCATCCCCGGACCATTTACCGTGATCTGGAGGCCCTCCAGGTGGCAGGGTTTCCTATCTATACCGAAAAATTGGATGGAAAGGCCCTCTGGTCGCTGCTGGATACGGTGAAGCACCAGATTCCACTCCCGTTCAGTCTGACAGAGCTCATGGCCCTTTATTTTGGAAGGGACATGCTCAAGGTCTTTCGCGGAACCGTTTTTTACGACTCCCTGGAATCCCTCTTTGCGAAAATCAAGACCACCTTACCGCCGGAATCGATCAAATATCTGGAAAATGTCGAGCAGACCCTTCACCTTGGAATGAAACCGTACAAAGATTACAGTAAATTCAAGGAGATTCTGAAGCAGGTAAATGATGCGGCCATCAATCGGAAATCGATTGAGATCGTCTATTTCACCATGAGCCGCAGAAAAGAATCCCGGCGAAAAGTAGACACCTACCGGATCTGGTTCTTTAATGGGACCTTTTACCTGATTGGTCTCTGCCATATGCGAAACGAAGTCAGGATATTCGCCCTGGACCGGATCAAGATGCTCCACCAGACGAAGGAGACCTTCGAGGTGCCTGAGGATTTCAGTCTGGAAAATTTCACCGGGCCGAGCTTCGGCGTATACCAGGGAGAGGGCACTCATATAAAGGTATGGTTTCATCCCGATGTGGCCGGTTACATCAAAGAAAAGATCTGGCATGAATCCCAGCGGATTATTCCCCAGGACGACGGGTCGATCATATTTGAAGCTGAAGTTGCGGGGACCGACGAGATCAGGTTCTGGATCATGACCTGGGGGTCCAAGGCCGAGGTTTTAGAACCGGAATCCTTAAGGGAAGAGATCCGGGCAGAGGCGGAAATGATGGCTGACCGATACGAATCAACGCCAACCATTGTGGCCGAAGAAAGGTTGCCGTACGGTCAAACACGAGATCGCCCGTTAAGGAGCGGTTAACCCTAAAAGTGCTTTTTCGAAACATAGACTACTTTGGTTTTTTGCCGTGTAGATATTAAGAGCCCAAGATGGATTAAGTGAATAAAATGAAACAGAAGATTATTTCTCGGTTACAAGAGATTGAAGAAAAGGAAAGAGTCCGAATTCTCTATGTCTGCGAGTCTGGCAGTAGAGCTTGGGGTTTTCCGTCTTCAAATAGCGATTATGATGTCCGCTTTCTATATTTGCATCCTGTGAAATGGTATTTGTCGGTCAAGAAAGGGCGAGACGTCATTGAGTGTCCAATCAACGAGGAACTTGATATAAGTGGATGGGATTTAAAGAGGCGTGGGAAGTCAAACACCAATGGGCCAGGAACCTTATTGTCGCTGATGATTCAATTGCCAATGACGTTTTCATAAACGAAGCAAAAAAGCATGGCTTTGAAATTGAAATTGTTAAAACTTCACGTTTAGCGCCAATTGTTGGTCCTTTAAAGGAAGGATTTTGCAAAGGTTTTATTGATAATTTAGGATAATCATCCTAACTAAACGTAAAATATTGAGTGAAATTTGATGAATGATGATGTGGAGGGAGGGTTAAAACAATGAAAGTGAATCCCGCTTTAGTTGCTCCGTGTGGCCTTTACTGTGGTGTCTGTGCTGTTTACATGGCAGACCGTGATAACAATCTGAAGTTTAAAGAGCGATTGGTGGATGTCTATAAAGGGAATATCCTTGGAAAGGGAAAGCTCGCTGACAGCGAAAATCTATCGGTAGAAGATATTAAATGCAGTGGATGCTTATCTGATGATGTCTTTATGTATTGTGAGCATTGTGAAATCAAGAATTGCACTAGAGAAAAAGGATATACCGGATGTCATCAATGCGATGAATTTCCTTGCAAACATATTGAAAATTTCCCGATGACCGT
>Ga0075112_1000331_pt1 | contig 21804 bp, 15 predicted proteins | sample AntAceMetag02UKF_FD_69783 | JGI IMG/M metagenome (GOLD analysis project Ga0075112, IMG submission 69783) | Saline lake microbial communities from Ace Lake, Antarctica - Antarctic Ace Lake Metagenome 02UKF | ecosystem: Environmental > Aquatic > Non-marine Saline and Alkaline > Saline | place... | reverse complement strand
GCTGATTCGTTTGGTCATGGGCATCCTCCCTCAAAGTTTTAAAAGGTTGCCCAATTATGACACGCCTCGCTGGCGGGGAAAAGATGTGGTTCTTTTGGCGCTTACGCTTGTTCCAATGTTTACATACGCTTCATTTTTGATCACGTCATAAATTCCATGAGGTATAATGATTCCATCTGCGAGGTGCGGAAAATCGTGATCAAAAACATCTTGATATTCAAGAGTATACAGGCTTCCGTAACGATACAGGTTCCCTATAAACTCTTTTTTTTTGTATCCATGAACCCTATTTATCCAACACGTAGCAAGTATTTCCCAACTACCAGCGTGCTTTTTTTCATCACCTGCCACTTCAGACACAACAGCTTCGGGAATATGAATCTGTACAAACAGTTCCCGCAATCCCGAAAACCGTCCGATGCTTGTGCTTGCTATCAGTGGAGTCGAATTTGGAACAACCAGATTCATTTTAGGAGCCTGTCCAGAGATTCGACAGTTGTGGAATTTTTACACTTTTCCTCCGACTTAAGGTTTCTAAGGTAGATAAGAATAACGAGGAATAATATAGTCTCTATATTTGTTGGGGTTTTCTTCTTCACTGCACTCTGCTGCCTTTATTATGTTATACATCTCTCTTGCTGTTACATAATGAAGAAAGAACTCTTGCATATCATTGTACTTTTCTTCAAAATAACTAAACATTCGGCCAGATTCCTTGTTTAACAAAATTTCTCTATCTGCCTTTTCAGCGCTTGCTCCATGGCCATGGATCTTAATAAATATCCAATTAGGTTTTCCTTTAACATGAATACTTTTTTTAACCCAGTAATCAATCCGCGTTGGAAATGGCATATCACTATTTGATATATTGGACTGTTCTATGCTTGGCTCAAATAAGTGGATACGAGATTTCCATCGCAAGCCAATAATCCCCTGAATGAAAAGTAGGCCTTTTTTTTCTTTGTTTCCTACTTTGGCAGCTGAATAGTATTTATTATAACCCTTTGGGTAGGAAGAACAGCTCTGGCCGTAGAATATTGTATTGGCCAATCTCGGTTGTGCCTCGTTTGATATAGGGAAAGTAAAATCTGCATAACAGCCTGTCTCTTCTAAGATAGAAAGTTCGTCGTTAACTCCGCAATGCGCCTCAGCTTTGAGTGAATTTGCGAGGGCCCAATCTCCGTGAATAAACCCGTACTTTTTGGTCCCATCGGGAAGACAAAAAACGCCATATCTCGAATAGCTTTCTATACAGTCTAAAATTTTTTTCTTGAGTGACAACTCATCATCAGGCCACGGTTCCTGCCTGTCATGGTGGAGATGCATCTCCACTTCCCCAAATCCTCGGGAACAAAGCTTCACAATCTTTTCAAGATGATCATCCGTGTCATAATGGGGAGGGAAAAAAAATGTATGCTGTGGACATATCCCATCGCTGTCCTTGTGTTTGGAAGCCAGAGCGGGATATTTTTCAACCCATGCGTCAACCCTCTCTTTTTGCTGTTTAGATGTAGCATTTCTGTTGCCCGGTTCAAAATGATCAACAATACAAAACATGATGTGGATGGGGCCTTTAGATTTCGGCTGGAAAAACCTGACCATACCCCTTTTGATATCTGAGAAAATCCAGTACTGGATTTTCTTCTTGACCACGGCGACCAAAAGGAAAAAACACATCAGGAGGAAAATCAGGCCAAAAGAAATTTGTAAAATCAACAATTGTTATTTCTGACTTCTGTCATCTGACCTCGGTCTTCATTTTTTTACCATACCTGCCTCAAAAACAAGTACCATGCAATAAGAACTGCAATGGTAAGACCAAAAATATTCTTGTTCCAAACATGCGTTGTTTCATCTGGAAATAATACCCCATCAACGCTTACTTCAGCTGTATCTTTTAGTGAAACCCTGCCAAGCGCTCCGACAAGTGCCACACAAAGTAAGAAAACAAGATCGTAGGTTCTTGTTGAAAAAGCAGACCCAGCAACATAGGAAAAGAAAAAACTACCAAGGGCAGCATAATAGGTTCTCCATCTAATTTCTACAGATGGCTCTTGAAGTCTCTTAATCGTCAAACCCACACCATAAAGCATTCCCACATAGCAATATAAGCCAAACAAACCTAACTCAGTACCAGCGCGAACAAAACTATTATGCGTATCCAGTTTATGATATTCTCCAAAATTACCTTTTCCCACACCTAATAGCGGATGGCTTCTCAAAAGTTGCCACCCTTCAGCCCAAGCTTCAATTCGACCCATAGAAGATTCATCCTCCCGATATCCGGTTGCCTGAAATATTGCAACAGCTAAAACTCCAACTATCCCCAAGATAAGTATTCTCCTTCTCAGCTTGGGATTTCTGAGCCAAAAATAGGTCCAAGAAAATAAGCACACAGCAAATGCAACTTGCCCCCCTCTTGATCTAGTCAGGTATATGCAATAAACAGAAATACCTAATAGAACGAGACCGCCAAACCTGCCAAGAAAACCTCTATACTGAAATAACAAACTTAACGCAAAAGGAGTAACAAGTACAACAGAATAGGCCATATCGTTTGGATTATCAAAATTCCCAATTCCCTTAATTTGCCATACACCTTTATCTTGAGAAAAGCTCATTTGTGCACCCGTAATATTATAACCATGATACTGTAATATACCCATTAGCCCAACTATCGCCATCAATATAACCATTGTCCATATAGCAACTTTGAGCTTAACTTCACTATCAATAATTATCACGATACAATAATACATTAGCACGAACTTAAAAGTCTCAATCGCAGTGTCTACGATTTGTGTTATCCAAAATGTACCAATCACAGAAAAAAACCAAGAAAGAAAGAATACCCCTGCAAACTTGTCCTGAGGACTACGAAATAGTTTTTTTTCGATCGGGTTGAACAACAACACGAACAACAAGATCACCATTAGATAAAGGACCAAACGAGTGTCCGTTAATCCAACAACGAAATCCTGAGGTCGGATAATCTGAAGAAAAATGAATATTAGGAGACCGAAAAAGAGCATGAGAAAGAGTAGTTATTGGTTATTCGTTATTGGTATAAAGGTATCGGTCATATCGAACCGGAAAGACGCCAAGGTCGCTAAGTGATCTTTTTCCCGGTTCGGAATGGCCCGCCCAGAAAAACAATCGGCTTTCGCGGGTACCGGTGTCCTGAGTGAAGCGGTCGGTAAAAATACTTTTGCACCTGAAGATAGGCAACAATATTTATGAACCCAAGTATTATAAGGAATAATCATCGGAATATTACAATCCTGAACATCCCATCCTTGAAAGAAAATTCAGACTCATTCATTAGGGATTTTCGCCTAACATTTCGATGTCCGCAAGATCCTTATGGCGCCCTATTGCGAGTTTATTCTTTATAAATGCGTCTCTCCCGATATAAAATACATCGTGCTCTCCGAACTTGCCCGCCTCGCAGGCATTCCAGATCTCTTCATTGGTAAGGCCATCCAAGGTAGTTATCAGATCAATACGGACAGGTGGATAGCCGAGCTGGATTATTTTTCCCGAGATGAGATCCTCTTCAGAAATGTCTAACTCTCCAAACCCAAATTCATAAAGGACATTAAGCAATGCTTTCGCATTCTCTGCAACGGGCCGAATCCAAATATCAATATCCCCAGTGGCTCTGGGCTGCCCGTGAAATGCCAAGGCAAATGCACCTACAATAACAAATTGAACATTGTGTTGATTAAGAAGAGATAAGAATTCATCAAAATCGGGATGGACCTTCATTTCAGCATCTCCACAATTCGCAGGTGTCTTGTCATCTGAGGGACATTTTGATATCCTTGAATGATATAATATTGTTCTCTCAAGAACTCTACAGCACTCAGCCTCTCTTCCGGGGATTTGCTCACCCAAAACAATCGTGCTTCTTCATCTTCGTTTTTATCAATAAAAGAAATTTTCATCGTATACCTCTATAGAGCCCAAACCCCAACACGTTAACGCCTGCCTGAATTAAATGCTAATTCTCTATAGAATTTCGAATAGTCTTGAATCATTCGATCCAAAGAAAAGTTTTTTTCAACGGTTCTCCTTGCATTGGCTGCAAGTATAGAAGCAAATTTTCCATCTTCTATCAACATTTCCACCGCTTCGATAAATTTGTCAAGATTATTGGAAGGATATAATATACCATTTCTCATATTATCAATTATTTCCGGACATCCGCCGACATCTGATGCAATTACTGGAATCTCCATACTCATGGCTTGCAGGAGAACATTCGGAAGTCCTTCCTGCAATGAGCAAAGTACGAAAATATTCATGAGAGAAAGATATTTAGCTACATCTTTCGAATACCCGGTGAATATCAATTTTTTTTCCAGACCATACGACCGGCTAACTTCTTTTATTTCGTCCAATAAGTAGCCGCCACCTACACAGATGAGTCTCAAATTGGCATACTTTTGTAGTAAGATTCTGAAAGCGTTGATTAAGAAGGGGTAGTTTTTAACAGTTCTAAAATTCGCGATTGTTCCCAAAACGAATTCATTATTTCTTAATCCGTGCTTCATTTCCAAATCCTGATTAGTATATAAACTTCTTCTTAAATTGTTTGTATCGATGCCATTTTTGATCACAGCTATTTTGTCATCAGATACAGAGAAGCTTTTCATTAACTTCATTGAATGCTCGGAGTTACAGAGTATGGCTTTATTTGATTTCAACAAAAATCGAAGCAATTTCTTTTGAAGGGAGCCGTAGTGGTGAAGCATATCAACCGAGTGATGGACAGTTTTGAGTTTCCAACGACTGAATGCCTTAAGGGCAACGGATAAAAGCAACTCCTTCAACCCAAATGAATTGATAATTGATATACGATTAGCCCTTGCATATTTAAAAATTGTCCAGGCCTTATTCAATTCCAGATAGCCCTTCGATACCGGAACAACTTGGATATTGGCGTTGAGCTGCATAAAATCAGGAAGCAAAGACAGGTTTTCACTTGTCACACAGATATGCATTTTAATATCTGAGGGAAAATGTTTTGCAAAATCAAGTAGCCTCAATTCCGGCCCACCTCGTTCAAGGTCATAAATGAGGAATAAGATGTTTATTGAAAACATTTTTTAGAAGCTTTTTTAGAACTTGGCATAGAACTTACCAAATGGCACATCAATCTCTCGACGTCCTTTTCCAATAGCCACGAAGGTTTCCTCTGCAGAAGCGGATGAACCCTAAAAAGAGTGCGACCTGCATCGTGAAAAAATGGTCACACAGACGCAAAAATCCGAGAATCTTTCCGGCCGAAAAAGTAACATTCTTTAACAGGCGACCTATAAGAGCACTCAGAAAGACGATAACCATTAGAGACCCACCAAAAATTGCTACGATTTCAAACAGATAAAAATGTGAATCCCCCGAAAAAAAATAATTAACGAGCAGAGCTAAGGAGCAAATGAAAAGCGTCAAAAGAATTTGCGGCGTAAACCAACGAAAGACCTTATGAGACAAAAACATCCACGCAAACTTTTTGTATGATGGTAACAGACATTTACGACAAAGCATGAGCGCCTGATAATCACCCGCACCGATTCTAATCCGACGGCCCCATTCCTCAGCCGTAGAGGGTAGATTTTCTTCGGCTACTGCCTCTGTTTCGTACAAAACCCGCTTCCTTTGCTCACGCACTTTCATGCCAATAACAAAATCATCCACTATCGTGTTATCAGGGATATCCGACCAAAACAAATGTCGCCTGATAGCATAAATTGCTCCGTTTGCACCGAGACACGAATCCAGGCTGCTTTCCATCCTTTTCAGATGATTTTCCATCCTCCAATAAAAACTTTCCTCTTTTTCTCCAAGAAGAAGTAATCTTCCACATACCCCACCTACAGAGGGATTTTGAAAATGGGACACAAGTTTCTTTAGTGCATCGGGTTTGAAGGCAGTATTTGCGTCGGTAAAAATAAGAATATCATTTCTATTTTGCGCAACCAGCTCTCTTAGCACGGCAATTTTCCCTCGCCTTTGATTGAATGCGTAAACTCTGAGGCCCTGAATTTTCGATACCCAATTTTTTGCAATTTCAGCAGTCCGGTCTGTTGAACCATCGATTCCAATGCAAATGGAAAATTTATTCTGAGGGTAATCCAGTTCAATCAAATTCCTGATCCTATTGTCGATATGCTTCTCTTCATTGTATGCTGACAACAGGATTGAAACTGTTGGGAAATGACAAGGTATAGGTGCCGTTGCTAAATTATTTCCCGTATTTCTTGAATAAGACTCATTTTCAATACTCGAAACGTGACTCTGAAACTGATTTTTTTTCGATACCAAGAGAACACCAGTGCTCTCCGGCTGAGAAGACGTTCTGTTTAATCTTTCTCTCATAAGCAAAAACAAGATGAGAGGATACCCAATCCATGTATAAATAAGGAATGACCAGCAGATTATCACAAATACAGACAGGAGATTAAGTAAATTCAATAAGGCCTCAATACTTTGACAGGATTAACAGGATTAATGGGATAAAAGAAAAAGGCCATAATTACCCTCAATTCATGCAAATCCTATCATAATGCATCGGAAACAAATGCTCGAAAGAGCTAAATTGGACATTCATTTCATTAGTTTTCGCCTACTGGACAAATCAACTACCTATGTCGATAATGAGTGCATATCAGACCGTTTTTGGTCACAAAATGTCCATTTTTTGTGCCTCAAAATGAGGCGAAATAACAAGGTCTGCAAATGGAAAAATCATCCAGGTTAGTCCGAGATTCCACAAGGCTCCGCTTGGTCGCTTACAAGAGGCCCAATCATGCCCCTTTGAAACGGGTATGTAACTGCCGAAAAAGGCGGTATTAAAAGTCCGAAGCAATTAAGTTTTGCAGAATTCACTAAGAACGGAAATCAAGATTCGTTTGTTTCCGTTGCACAATGCCTGCTGGCTGATGGTATATTCTAATTGACCTGCTTTGATTTTTTTGTATAATACATAGAAATGTATTGCAATGCACTAATAAAAGGCCTTACAGGTTTAATTATTGGGGGCAATAAATCCGATCTACACAGCAAACGAAACCCCAAAAGCCAATTTGATGGTCCCGTAAAAAGCTATCTTATGCCGCGAGCGGCACTGTGAACGAAAATAACTTGTCAATCATATCAAAAAGTTATGTTTTAGTAGGTTATGATTTAGTTATTTGAAAGTCCCTAAGTCCATCACCCCCACGAAAGCGGGGCCCATAAGTACATAATGTTACTGGATTTCAGCGTTCACTGGAATGACGAAAACGGAAAATTCTTGACTTTTTACAAGTTCATCAATTTCAACCTGCTTCTTTTTTTGAGTAGCACATAAGGTAATTAAAAAATGAAAAAAAGGATCTCGCACATTTTTTTGCATATATGTTTTGCGATGCTCATCGTTTCCACAGCGTATGCGGATTTCGGTTTGATGCTGGGTTCTTTCAGAGATAGAGGCAACGCCGAAAAATATAGGGCTGATTTCTTGAAAAACCACGCTGACAAAAATTTGGACGCATTTATAGAAAAAAGCCAGCTGCAGGGAAGGGGGACCTGGTATAGAGTGATTACAGGGCCTTTTGTTGACAGGACAGAAGTATCCAAACAAAAAGGCAGATTAGACGCAGCGGGCCTCGATAGTGTCATTGTAGTTGTCAAATCAAACCCCGCTCCTTTGGCTGCACCAAAAGCTGCTCAAGAAAATATTGGCCAACAAACAAGAAAGGCTGCTCCGCAACTAATTCCTCCAGACGCTTCCACTCCTGAGAATATAGCTAAGGCAGGGAACGAAGATGAAAAGCTCGCATCAGAATCAAAACCAAGGACTTTAGATGAGATAAGGGCACCCAAGGTAGAAGCTAAGAATTTGGCCTTTGAAAAGGAAATTAGTGAAAGGGAAGAACAGAAAAAGGGAGAAAAACAACCTTTTCAAAATAAAAACCAGAATGGCATTCTCACAAACACTCCTGACATAGCCCAAAAGGAGATTTCCTTATCGGCAGGAGACATTTTAGAAATCCAAATCCCAGGCCAGAAGGAGATGAGCCAGTCATACGATGTTGACCCTGATGGAAATATATTTATGCTCACAATTGGGAAAATTGAAGTCACAGGCTTAACTCCAGGACTCTTGGAACAAAAACTGACCAAATTAGCACGGCAGCTTATCGTTAAAGGAGAACATCCCGTCGTTCGAATTAAGGATCAACTACGTTTCATTGATATTCAGGGGGGTGTCAATTACCCGGGTTGGTATAGAGTCCCCCGGTTGTCGAAGCTTGATGAATTGATAACGATTGCTGGAGGCTTGGTTGACGGTGTGGATACTTCAGGAATATTATTGAAACGACTTACCGAGACCGGATATCGAGAAATCAGGATAACCAAGGAAATTATTCTACATCCTAATGATATTCTATTTATACCATCCCCAAAAGAATTAGGGAAAAAAATTGATAGCGGGGACCTGCTCTTCATCAACATGCCAAAGGCGTCAACCACAACTGATTTATCCGACATGGAAAGAAAAGTCGTTCAAAATCAAATAGAGGTTGACAGAAATGGATACGTTTATATACCGGATTATGGACATATCTACGTTAACAACAAATTTCCACGAGAAATAGAGCAGATCGTAATAGACAGGCTTCCCAAATATCTTGCAGGCTCTGCGAAAATTCATATCAGCATCATAGAAAAACGACACTATATACAGATTCTGGGACATGTTCGAACGCCCGGTTGGTATAACATACCTGAATCAGCTAACATCCAGTCTGCACTTAGCATGGCTGGTAGCGCGGTAGACGGAGCCATCATGAGTAAGATTGCAATAACCAGGAAATGGGGAGGGTCGGACCACCGGTTGTTAGTAAATTTGTACCAGTTTACCATTACCGGAGACATCAGACTGTTGACACCTATTCATGAAAAGGACACCCTCTTTGTCCCGATTTCCTCTTTCTTTGGGAGTATAAAGAGAACGTTAGGGGATTGGTCGCCTCCTACTGAAAAACTGGAGGAAGATACGGGAAGTAAAATTAGGATTTTTGGAGCCGTCGGCCATCCGGGAGTGTATGAATCAAAGGAAGATATGAATCTTCTGGATTTGCTTATAACTGCCGGTGGGAATAGTGTCAATGCGGATCTCGGCAAAGTTTTGTTAATAAGAGAAAACAGGTCCAAAGCCTACGATTTGAATGACTTGATACTGAAGAGTATACAAGGCACCATAGAAATGCCAAAGGTGCAAAATGGCGATTCCGTGTATGTGACATTTATGAAACAGGCAGGTCAGGAAGCAACAGAGCCCAAGAAAATGATCAGGATTTTTGGCGGGGTAAAAGACCCAGGCATTTACGATCCAATTGAAGACATGAACTTGATGGATATCTTTGCTTTAGCGAAGGGTGGCACATACGACGCGGATTTGGCTAAAGTAATGATATCGCGAAGAGATGGTACTTTTCTTAAATTTGACATGCAGGAATTTCTTGATTCAAAGAATCCAGACCCAACAAAACTTCCGAAGATTTTCGCGTCCGACACTATTTTTGTAGCATATCTGCAACACCTGGATTTGGAGAAAAAGGAACCAGTATATGTTTTGGGGAAAGTCCAATCCCCGGGACAATATGACTTGGCAGAGGGAGGAATGACTGTTTTTCAAATGATTGCCTATGCAGGTGGTCTGGAAGAATGGGCCGATACTGATAATATTATGATCATTAGAAATATTAGCGGAAGACAGCAGAACATCCCCTTCAATTTCAAAAAGGCCTTATCAGGGAAGTCCCCTGAATTAAATATTCGTTTGCACGCTTTTGATACGCTTTATGTGCCGTGACCTGCAAGAAGTTTGGAGGATAAGAAGGTTAGAAGATTAGAGGTCAGAGGGCAGAGGACAGAGGACAGAAGTCAGAAGTCAGAAGTCAGAGGTCAGTGGGCTAAATAAAGCAATATTCTTCCGCTGTTACTAGGGAAAAGGGAAAGTGTTGGTAGAAATTGACGTGGAAATTAATAAAAAGGGCTGCCCATTCATTTTTCCTCGTAGTCATTGGGGCTCTCATTTTTGGTTCATTAAACCCAATGATTCCGACTTCCTGGAAATACGTTAAACCACTTTTTGCGCAAGAATTCTTTGGAATACGAAATATTGTTCGGTTACCTATCGTTAATGCGAGTACCGTTCGTGTTCAACCCCTTCCTAATGATGGACAGATCACAATCTCTTCAAACGCGCTAACAAAATCACAAATCAGTTCATCAACCCAAATTTCCAGAAACAAACAGAATCAATTAGAAGAGGTTAGAGCTGGTCAACATGATGGCTATTGCTCTGTTGTGTTTCAATTTAAGGATAAAGTTGACTACAATGGTCCGGTTATAAAGGACAGTGAGATCAGTTTCAAACTAAAGGAGGTTGATTCAGAACTCGAAGAATTTATAGAATTTAGAAACATTCATTCGTGGGTTCGTTTAATAAAGGACAAGAATGATGTTGATGTGATCATTGGTATCCCTCCTGATTTTCAAAACCCTCGTCTTTTTTCGTTGAAAACACCCCACCGGCTGGTTATCAATTTTTATCCGGAAACTTTCACAACCAAAGAGTCCAAAGTGATAATCAAGCCTGTTAGTATTTCTGCGCCTCCTGTTGTTTCGTCATCAAAAGAACCAGATGTTGTTTCCCCCTATTTCAGAGGTAAAATCGTCGAAATCGATGATCAAAAGGAAACAGAAACGATAAAAGCAACTGAAATACAACCAGAAGAAATTCCTTCAAAAACCTCAAAAACCGGAGCTGAAAGCCCCGAGGAGCCCACTCATGAAACTGTTATTGAAGACAAAGGAAGCCCAAGGGAAAAAGGTACCGGGTTTGTAGCCATAGGTCCTCCATTCTTTCAGGGTAGCGACTATCAAGTCATAATCACACCGAAAGTAAATATTAGTGAAGAATATGACGATAACATCTTCTTAGTCAAAGATAATCCGGATTCGGACTGGATAACGAGAATTTCGCCTGGGTTCGAAATTGATATAGAATCAAATAAGAATGGCCTTGAGCTTGATTACACATTTGGATGGGTAAAATACTATAATAACACCAGCAATGATAATATGAGACACAGTGGACGATTCCGGTTCTGGCAAAAGATTACCGAACATTTGAAACTCAATTTGGAAGACCGATATCTAAAATCTGATGATATTTTTGACGAAGACCTTGACCCATTTCTGCCTTCCCAGAGGGTCTCTAACAATCGATCTCGTTATCAAAGAAATGATGCGACAGCGAGCCTTGAATACGAATTTGGCCCAAGAAGCAGTCTCATAGCAGGGTATCTCTACAACATTTTGGACAATGAAGATCCTAATTTGGAGGATGTAACCGAAAAAGGACCTTTCGTAGGATTTTCCCACTGGTTCGATAATAAGAACAGTATAGAGCTCGATTATCGGTTTGCTGAATACGACTACACTCAAAAGGGTATTTCAGAAGCCCGGCCTAATATTGAAGTTCAGGAAACGGGCTTTGTTTATTCCCACAGATTTAGCGAACGCGTAAAGCCTTTTCTATCATACGCGATATACCATCAAAACTTCATGGGAATAGAAAGAAGCTATTGGATCCACAATTTTGGGGGAGGAATTGAATATGCCTTTTCACAGAAAACCTCCTTTGATATTTACCTTGGAGGCTTTTATCCTTCTGGCAATACGGCAACCGAGCCCGGATTGACTTTTACTGCTCTTTATAACAGAAATTTCAAGCGCGGAAGTTTTTCATTGGGGGCAGATACTGGCTGGGACACGGGTTTTACAGAGGTCATCCCAAGGGGATTCACACGGTATTATGGAGGCTTAGGACAAATTGATTACCAACTCCTGGAGAACCTTGGGGTTTATGCCAACACTTCTTATCGACAAAACCGATATCCAACGGATGAATTGGATATCATTGGTGGATATGATCCATCTGATGACAAGACCTATACTGGAAGCTGCGGGCTCAACTACAGGTTCTACCAGTGGTTTTCCCTTGATTTGAGTTACATCTATCGTCAGCGTTTCAGTGACGATCCGAATAATGAATTTATTGATAATCGGTTTATGTTGAAGTTTAATGCGGCGAAGCCGTTTAGATATTAGATCAGAGGACAGAGGGCAAACAACCCTGAAGACAGAGAACAGATGACTGAGAACGGAAGAAGGCAATGGTCAGAAATCAGAAGTCAGCCGAAGTCTCGCGTCCCGGTTAAACAACAGCAAAAAAGGTTTCACTGGGCACCGCATAGCGGCATCTTCGACAGGCAGAGACGCGGGGGACCAAAGACAGAGGTCGGATGTCAGTGATCAGTGGTCAGAAGAAAACTGGAAACTGGAAACCGACAACCGTAAACGGTTATCGACTGATCGGGACTAGTTCTACTCTTCGGTTTAACTCCCTTCCTTCTTTTGTTTTGTTTGTGGCAATGGGTCTTAATGAACCGTATCCTACCGGGAAAATTCTTTTGGGATTGATACCTTTTTTGGTTAGATAATTCTTAACTGCTATGGCTCTTTTCTCTGAGAGTTTGGCATTGTAGCTGTTGGACCCAATGTTATCCGTGTGCCCCTGAATTTCTATCTTCAACGACGGATTTTTCCCCAGGACAGTCACAATTTCATCAAGCAAATGATTGTACTTGGGATTGACATTAGACTTATTAAAAGAAAACAGGGTATCACTGACGATCCAACAACCCCGCTCATCTACCTTTGCTCCTCTGGGCGTATGAGGGCATTGATCTCTGTCGTCGGGAACTCCATCGTAATCACTATCCGGTGGACAGCCTCTTTCGTCGACCATAACACCAGGAGGGGTATTGGGGCACATGTCTTTATAATCAGGAACGCCATCACCGTCACTGTCCAACGGACAGCCTATGTCATCCACCTTAACGCCATTTGGGGTATCCGGGCATTCATCCATGTAATCAGGGACACCATCCCTGTCACTGTCAGGCGGACAGCCTTTCTCATCGACGGTTACGCCTTCCGGCGTGTTGGGGCATTCATCTTTGTAATCGGGAACCCCATCACCGTCGGTATCAATAGGGCATCCTTTATCGTCTACTGCCACCCCTTTTGGAGTATTCGGACATTCATCTTTGTAATCGGGCACTCCATCACCATCTGTGTCTCTGGTGAACTTTCTGGGCATAAACATTTTGGCCATGGCATCCGAAAGCGCACCATCGCAACTCGTATACAGGTCTTTCGAAATCTTTTCTACTTGGAAGTTCCTCATATATTCGTCTGCGATTCTCACATTCAGATTCAACCGGCAGCCAACATTCCAGAACGGCCAGAAAAGGCTCACATGGTTTACCGAAAGCCAGATGATCTGTGGATGACCGTCAATCAGATCAATATCTTTTTGGTCAAGGTCATGTTTCAGCGTTGCAAAACTGTTGTTCCATTTCTCTTCCGCCATTATGAATTGATAAATGTTTGCACTGTTTTCAGTGACCAAAACGCTATGTTTCTTGAATTCTGCTCTTATCAACCGAATGACTTCATCTGGGGGTAACTTACTTACAATTGAAAAACCTTGAACACTAAGATCGTCCTTTGCAATTGGATCATATTTTTTTAATCTCAAGTATTTTTTGACATCTTGAGGTTTTTCTTTTTTGGCTTTGCCCTGCTCCTTCTTTACGTCTTCAATTTTCTTACCTGGGCATTTATCGAGATAGTCCGGGACACCGTCCCGATCGGAGTCCAGAGGGCAACCTTTAACATCTACTAGCGCACCAGCAGGAGTACCGGGACAGAGGTCTCGATAATCAGGAACACCGTCATGATCCGTATCCAGGGGACACCCGGATTGTTTCAGATCCGTCTTAATGAAACCGATAATTTTACCAGACGTTTTAACATTCTCAACTGAAAGCTCAAAAACCGTAGGGGATTCAATAGTGACCGTCTTACCTCTTTTCTCCAGTTCGGTTTTCAGAGATCGGACAGCAGTGTCCGTCCACAGCCGCAAATTGGCGCTCCATTCATGGGTATATTCTCCTATGAAAATATCATCGGAATTATATTGGGCATTTATGAGATCTACATAGTTTTTGACATTAAATTCGGGATTGAGGACCAAACTGGTATCGATAGAATCTTGCTGAGGGGTATAAAAACGGGGAGGTACGCCTGCGCAACCAAAGCAACCCAACAAGAAAAATGCAGGCAGCAATCTACAGAATATTATCTTTAAAGTTCCTGACATCATATACCACCTTGTTTTTCGCCTATTGGTTTAAGCCGCAAAAAAGCGCAAAATTCGCAAAAATAAAAACCTCGATTCAGCTCGGCTTCATCGATTCTAAGATTCACCTTCCAAATTTTTCTGAAGGTTTTCAACAGAGGAAGCCGGAGTTTCCAAGTAATGCGTTCCCAAGCTTCAGCTTGGGAACGAGGAGATATTCGATTAAGCACCTGCAAATGGACCTATTCATCTTCAGCCAATTTACGGAGGACATCCTTATTTGGGACCCAGGTTCCGTCTTTTGCTTCACAAGAGTCTTTGTCCATCGCTTTTGGGAGCCATGTACCACCCGTGTCTTCGCAAGTCTGAGGATCAGAGGCTTCTGGCATCCAGGTTCGATTCTGTTTTTTACATGTTGTTTCGTCTAATGCTGGTATCCATTTTCCACCATTAGCTTTGCATTCGGGCCTATTCTTGCCCTCTGCTCCTTCACATTTGGCAGCACCTACGGGGTTCCCGAATTCGTCCTCACAATAACCTACGTCTCTTCTACCATCCGTGCCCACACAGTAATCTTCATCCACTTTTCCATCCGGATCGATACAGAAAGCGCAGAAAAAGGCCTCACCTATCAGGTAAGGTCCATCACCGGCGTTGACAAAAACATGGGTTGCCCCCAGTTCAGCCGCGTTATCAAGGAGTTCATTGAGCGCACCACCATAAAAGGTATCGTTCAGAAAACCCCATGAAAAGATACAACAATAAGCATACATATTTGACCCTCGCACATTGGCAAGGAATTCGCATTGATTCTCAACTTCACGTATCTGTTCGACATTGATAAGCCTGACACGGGATGCCCTTGTCGCCATAGGCGGGCCACAAGAGGATAGAATAAACAGGGAGATAAGAGAAATTGCTGCCAACCAGTATCTGAAGGTCGCAGTGAAATGATTTTTGTTCTTCATAAAAGCCTCAATAGATTCTTGAGCCAATTTCAAAACGCCCCCTTTTGTTCGATCTCTACGTCAGGCTCAAATTTTAATCCTCGAAATATACCCAATATTCCTGTGGCTAAAATTATCCCTTTCCTTGACCTCGAAGAAAATTGAACATTTTGGACCTAGCTCACTTGGCAGGTAGTAAGAAAGTTATTGATGAGGATTATATTTTATCAAATACCCCTTGTCAATTTTAAGTTTATAAAATTCTGGGACGCAGATTTACGCAGGTGGGCGCAGTACATTCTTTCAGAAACAATGCTAATTTATTAAGCTTTCTACCCCAAAGTTCCCACAGTGAAATACTTGGCTGGGTATGAACCAATTTCATCCCGATAACTGGCTAGGGAATCCGTAAAAATAGTAGAAAATTCAGGGACGCAGATAAACACAGATTGGCGCAGATTACTTTTCGCGAAAAATTGCTCAGCACCTATCAAACTAAATCCAAAAACATTTTGAACCGCCAAGTCGCAAAGGCCGCCAAGAGTTTTGTGTGTTTTTTCCGGATCGGGGTAAAACCGATCAGGAAAAGCAAATCCTGCATAAATAGAAGGGGGAGTTAGCCCGATAAAGAACGAAATAATGACTTATTATCATAATTTTACGCTGATTTAGCACATCAGAAAAAACGAAAAATTGCTCATTACGCTCAGAGTTTAGGAATATTCCCCATTATGGGAAGATGGACGGCATCTATGATATCGGTCGAATAGCGAATAGTTCCTTTTACCTGATCAACCATCAGGACCAAACCAATTCCAACGGCCAGTGAACCCATTATCCCGATGAGGAGGACCTTGTTTGCTGCGCTCTTGGTCGCACGAAGGGGAATCATGGGAGAATTCAAGACTTTTATGTTGACAACCACCCCTGCTTCATTGACAGCAGCCGTCATATAGAGTTTGTCGATACGTTCATAGCGCTCCTTTGCCATTTCAAGTTTTGATAGTAACGTATCTAACTGCAATTGGATTTGTGAGTCACCGATCACTCTCACATCCCCCGGGATCTGATAATGATTCCTAAAAGCGGTCAGGTTCTCTTCAGCCTGCGTAAGAGACTTACGTGCAGATCCTGTTTGGCTCTTCGCAAATTCCAATTTTCCTCGGATCCCTTTCTTGTTGTCTTCCATATTCAGGGCAATAAGGTAGTCAAGATAGCTCTTCACTAGAATCGGAGCCAGGTTCTTGTCCAAGGCTGCGCCGGTGATCCAAATCATTGCGGTACCGGGATTTACCCGAATACCCACTCTGATTTCCAGTTCTTTCAAAAGGGTTTCCTTTTGGATAATGTTGGCATCTGGTTGTCCTTCAGAATTCACCACCTTCTTCTTTTCCCAACCGATCATCTTCTTTACCATATTTTTTAGTCCGGCAATAATCTGAGATCGATAGTCCAGGGGCTGCCTCAGATCCTCTTTGACTTCCTCCGGGAGAATCTTCAGAACTTCCTGTGCAAACGTGTTACTTTTGAGCTTTTCCTCCACGGCGATGACGTAGGACGACCTCGCCTGCCTCGGGGTAACGGAATCATCGCGGATGGAAGTAAGCTCTGTAGAGGGTTCCTCAACCTGAACGGCTGCTTCACTGATGTATTGGGGTTTGATAAAGGAAGCAAGAAGGAGAGAAATGAGGACACCTGCAGTGAGGAACACAATCACGATCCATTTTCTTTCTAAAAGCGGGATAGCAAATTTCGAGATATAGAATTCTGGATCGATTTTTTTGGGGGTTGTTTTTTCTTCCATATCTCACCTCAAATTCAATGGGCACGTATGAAACTTCATTTTGTTATTGGTTTTTGAACCGCAAAGGCGCGAAGGCCGCAAAGCCTTTTTCGAATCGGAACGGACGATTCGAAAAAACAGCCATTATTTGTGTGTAATTCTTCATGCTAGCTCAAATAGCGTAATTATTGTTGGAAATGCCCGCAGGGCTGATTGCTTTATCGAATCGTCCGTTCCGATTCGGTAAAAAAAACAAAATCTTAGCGTTCTTTGCGCCTTGAGCGAAGCCCCGCTAGCGGGACAAGTCCCAGCAACGGGACAGGCGGCCGGTAAGGTCGTGTGAAAGTTTCTTTCTCAATTCAGACTGACTGCTTTTTCGGCTTTTCAGAAATTCATCAAAATTGATGATTGTAAACCACGCCATCTACAGTTCCACCATCACGCGTAATCGCCGTTACAGCTTCCGTCAACTGCTCTGTCGTCGTAACCTTGTCTTGAACAACCATCACCACCATATCGCAGGTCAGACTTAGAAAGACCGGATCCACGTTGTTTTTATTCTGGTTAAGCAACGGAGATGTATCAAACAGAATAAGGTCAAATTCCTTTTTCATCTCATTAATCATATTTTCAAGAAGAGAAGGCGTGAGAGTGAGATAGAGCTCATTGCTTCTCTTCCCGCACGTAAGCATTTTCAGTCCTGAAAGTCCGGTATCCTTTATAGCATCTTCCCATTCTAAAGTTCCCCTTGCCACTTCACAAAACCCATTTTCAATTTCCAGGCCAAAGGGGATTTGCAATTGAGGCCTTCTCATATTCAGATCCACAAGCAGGGTCTTCATGCTTGTCTGATAGGCAATATTGAAACCGAGTAGCCCGATGAGAAATGTGGTTCCCGCATCATCGTGGGGGCTGGCAAATACCACCGTCTTCCGATTTTCTTTTTCTACGGCACCAACGAGATTTTCCCTTATTCTGTTAATCTCGGAATACACATAACCGTTTCTGAGCCTGCCGGCAAGAGCGGAAGTACTTTCCGGTACATTTGCCGGTGAAAGCCTTGGTGGAGACTTCGAAAAGGGTTTAAACTTCTTTGTCAGGTTTGTTCCAAACTTTTTGATATTGGATGGTAATTGGCCAATGTTAAGCCATTTAGTTGATCCAGATCCATTCCCTTTGAATTCTCTCTGATTTTCCGGTTCAGATGGCTTCTTCGTATCTTGCTGTAGTACCGGCTTTTTCTCGGAAGGAATCGCTTCAGATTCGTCTTCTTCAACTGGCAACCTATAATCCTGATCTGGATCAGCTTTCACACTGATGTATTCCGGATCTATCCCTTCAAGCGAGAAGCCCCCATTTTCATCTTCTTCCTTCGCTTTGTCCTTGGGCGTTCCGGTAATATCTGAAACATCAATCCCTTCAAGGGGATTGAGCAGATCGATATCATCATCCTCCTCCCCTTCCGTCGGTTTCATGTAAATGCTGATATCATCGATATCAATGCCTTCGAAAGGATCAACATCTAACGGCTTAGGGATTGACCCGAAAAGGTCACGACTGCTGATTATGTGACCGTTTTCATTGATCGGTGGTTTCTCGCTCGACAATTTGTATGATCTCCTTTGCCAGTGCGGTATGATCTTTCGCCCCATACTTTGTCGGATCGAACTCAAATATGGTCTTTCTTTTCATGTGTGCCCTGTCTATATCCACATTGATGCGGATTGTCGTTTTGAAAACATTAATCCCTTTGGCTGTGAAATAGTTGATGATTCGTTCCCGGTTTTTCACATAGATATTGGCCCTGGAATCATATTTGGTCAGGAGTACTCCCATGAGCTTGAGTTTCCCGTTCTGCCCTCGAATATTCTGCAATATCCGAAGGAAGGTAGCCAGGCCATCCAGCGCAAACTGATCCGAAGTAGGGATCGGTATAATGGCATAGTCGGAAATCATGAGGGCATTGTTTACCATACAGCCTATGTTGGGTGGGGTATCAATTAGTACATAGTCATATTTAGCAAAACCTTTATCGTTCCTGACAAGCCTCAAAAAACCAAGAATGGAATCCGGTGTGTTTGAAGCGGTCCTCTCCCAGAGCATACAGCGAATGGTATTCGGAACAATGTCTACATTGTCGTTAGATGTACTGCAGGCCATGGAAGACATATCGCCCTCATCGATGGGAGCCTCCAGAGCCTTTACCAGCGAAAACTGTTCTCGCAATCCGATCTCCTTTACAAGAATAGAGGTTGAATTGCCCTGCGGATCGGCATCAATCACGAGAACGCTATTCCCTTCCCTGCTAAGCGCATCAGCAAGATTCACCGTGGTCGTTGTTTTGCCAACGCCCCCTTTTTGATTTCCGATGGTAATTATTTTCTGCACCATGGCCTCCAATTCAATCGATTTCTATAAGCGCATATCCTTATTAAAGATCATTTTGGTTTTCCCCATAGCATAAATACACATAAGGGTCAAGTCAAATAGTAAATAATACAAATTAATCTCAGGATTAGCAGTGTCGACATTACTGGATAGTATATCCAATAATGCGTTAAGATTATCAATAATCTGCCTTTATAGAATAAAATTTGAATTTCGTTTTTCTTAAAAATTCATTTGTATGGGATATTTTAAAGATATGCCAAGAATCATATTGATACTAAAGAGAGTTGAAACCAGCCCAAAATTATTTAATCGCTCCCCAAATTCATTCAAACCGTAACCTGATAACCGTGAACCATTAACTCTATCTGAAACGAAAAAACAGCACCACTTCAGCGATTCTCATTATGGACTCTGCCTTTTTGCAAAACACTGTGTGAGTGGCATCTTGCCACGACTTTTCGCGGCTGGAACCCACCAAACAGATCGTGGACAAGAGCCGCTCCCACAGGATATTTCTTCAAAATGAGAACTGCCGGCACCTCTTTTCGGTGCTTGATTGCCTACCATAAGTATGCTAAAGATGAATGGTTATGGCAGTTTGTCGAAAATTCGATTTTGTTTCAGTATCAGAGGTTTGCTTCAAAAGGCAAAAATGACCAGGTCTAAAAAAACGTTTACCATATCAGAAGTTTCAATGGGTCATTGGCTCCCACCCCTTTTCATCCTTTTTCTCATCTCGACCCTTTATTTCAGTGTAGCCAAAGGTCTTTTTCAGATCTGGATCAGTAGCGATGAACATGCCCACGGCCTGCTTCTCGTCGCCATAAGTATATACCTTCTGTTCAAGCGCAGAAAAGATATCGCTGCCATTGAAATCAATAGTTGGCTTCCGGGCCTATTTATCATGATCGCGGCGATTTTCCTTTTTTTGGCCGGATATATTGCTGTAGAGTATTACGTACAAAGATGTTCACTGATGTTTCTCCTGGGTGGCATCGTAGGATATATCTATGGAAAAAAAGCCTTCAAAATATTCATTGTTCCTTTATTTCTGCTTTTAGTTGCAGTTCCCCTGCCACAGATCATTGTAAACACTCTCACCCTGCCTCTCAAATCCCTGGTGAGCATCCTTTCCACGGAGATGTTGAGATTACTGGATATAGCTGTCTTACAGGAAGGCAATATCCTTTTTCTACCCGGGGTCACCCTCGAGGTCGTCAATGCCTGTAGTGGAATACGGTCTGTTTTTTCTCTGCTTGTATTAGCGTTTCTTTTTTCCTATGACATGAAATCACCCTTTCAAAGGATGGTCCTCGTGATTCTGACCGTTCCATTAGCCATTTTCACCAATTCTTTGCGAATAACTGCGACGGGAATCCTGGCAAGCAACTGGAATGCGGAAACTGCTCTTCGTTTTTATCATGACTTTGGAGGATGGGTAATTTTTGTTTTGTCTCTTGCTCTCTTGTTCGCTTTGAAAAAGCTGATCCATGTTATTGGATCGCGCTCAAAGACGTCAATATTTAGACAGGATCAACAGGATTAACAGGAAAGAGAAAAGACTCATATGAAACTACACTCGTTAATGGTTGTTTTTCATGAAAATCGAATATCCAATATCGAACAAGGAATGTCCAATGTCGAAGGAAGGTGTTCTTCCGATCTCTTTAATTTTGAAAAAGTCAGAGCGAAGCGATTCCATCCTTCAATATTCTGCGGTTCCTTGTTCGATATTCTGCGGTTCTCTTTTTCCGGTTACTTGCTCCAGTGTGAAAATACCAAAGTTTCCTCTTTGATCTGACTGGCTTTTTTTTTAGCTGGCGGCGGCGCTCGTGTGAAACCTCTTTGGATTGATTATTTTCGATTTTCGATTTTCGATTGAAAATACCTGACACCCGACACCTGTCGAAGATCCCGTCTTTAGCGGGGAAACCTTGTTCTGGAAGTTTTCTTTCTTGATCAGACTGACTTATTTTCCAGTCAGAGGCGGCGCTCGTGCTCTTCACCTGGTCATTTGTTTCTGAACCGCAGACGCCAAGGGCGCAAAGCCCTTTTCGAATCGGAACGGACGATTCGAAAAAACAGCCATAAGTATTTTTGTTTGTAAAACCATAACAGGTCAACTCTAAATACGGAATTTAGGCGTCAGCCTTTTATAAAACCTTGACAGGTGAACTCCTTGGGTAGGCAGAACAATCATCAAGGTATAAGTAATCGTGTTAGGGAACTCGGCAACAGATTATGAAAAAGACACCTTATATAATAGTGTCCCTCTTACTGGTTCTCACTATTGCCGCCAAAGAGTGGATCGATAGACGCTCCTCAGGCCAATCCCCCCTTCCCCCAGTGGCGCTCCATTATTCCTATGGAAATTGGAGAGGATCAGATCTGGCGCTGGACAAAGACGTCATCGA
>Ga0075112_1000304_pt1 | contig 22946 bp, 18 predicted proteins | sample AntAceMetag02UKF_FD_69783 | JGI IMG/M metagenome (GOLD analysis project Ga0075112, IMG submission 69783) | Saline lake microbial communities from Ace Lake, Antarctica - Antarctic Ace Lake Metagenome 02UKF | ecosystem: Environmental > Aquatic > Non-marine Saline and Alkaline > Saline | place... | reverse complement strand
AATTTCCAGTTTCGAATTTCCAGTTTCAGCATCCGATTTTCAGATTCGACGTCCGATTTTCAACCAGAAAACATACCCCATTTCCGGGAAAAGTGTAAACTTATGGATGAAGGATGCCAACCAGAGGATCTTATTCCTGGTAAACCCTTTCGACCCCGGAATGCTCTTACATGACCTGGTACACCGTGACAGGTCTTGAATATCCCTTGACGTGTTGTGGCGATTGTTCTTTCATCTTGAAAGGGTGCAGCATCCTTTTTGCGGTCTCCTCGCTTATGAGTATATCGCAGTGAAACGATTTTGTCAGATTCTGCATTCTTGAAGCCAGGTTGACCGTGTTGCCGATGAGGGCATAGGACAGGCGGTCTTCGCTTCCCGTATTTCCCGCCAGCACCTCACCTGTGCAGATCCCTATTCCGTGCACGAACGGAAGCTTACCCTCTGCAATCCGCAGGTTATTCAGGTTTTCAAGCGCTTTTCTCATCTCCAGGGCTGCTCTTATTGCTTGATCTGCATGCCCTTCACATTTTAACGGAACACCGAAAACCGCCTCTATTTCATCTCCCACGTATTGAAGTACCAACCCCTCATGAAGGCGGATAGCTCTCTGCATGGATGTGAAATAGGCTCTCATGCTCAAAATGGCCTCTTCCGGGTCGTTTTCTTCCACGTAGGTTGTGAAATTACGGAGATCCGAAAACAGCAGGGTCGCCTCTGTTCTTTCTCCGTTCAGGGGGATATTGCCGGCCAGGATCTGATCTCGGATTTCAGGAGTAACATACTTTCCAAAGGTATCCTTTATCCGTTCCCTGTCCGCGAGGGCGTGAATCATATCATTGCCCACATCCCCTAGAATTCCGATTTCATCATTGGAAAGGACCTTTATTTGTTGATCAAAACGTCCAACTTTTAGCTTCTCGACCACATTCAGAATATCTTCGATAGGCTCCAGAATGGAGTTTCCCACCAGCACATTCAGCCTCAAAGCCAGGGTTGTGAAAATTACGCTGAGGACTAAAGTGAACAGAAAAATCTCTCGGGCCAGTTGAGGAGCAGAAATGAAGCTTCCCTTGACATCCATCCAAATGAACAAAAGCGTGACCAGGATAAGAAGCATTGGGTTGAGTGTTCCCGCAAGATTAAGAAGTCTGATCCTTCTCAAAATGGAGATCTTCACTGTTCCAGGTATAGTCGCCAGCCTTCCTTTCGGGAAGAACCGGGGAATCAGATGTTTCCTTGAGAATTCTTCCAGAAGGAAGAAGGAAAGCCCGGCGGAAATCAGACCGATCATGAAACTCCTGAAAAACAGGAACAAACACGTTGTTGCACTGGTGTCTCGTAAAACGCGAAAGGCTAGAATGACAAACAAGGGGGCTACAAGGTATACAAGAACATTGATGAGAGTAAGGATCAATGGGAGATTGATGAGACGCTTTAAGGCCTTTTCTTTGAGACCATCGGGAATATCTTTGCCGATCCACATTAGCTGAGATGCTGTGGAAACAGGTTTTTGAATCTGGAATTGAATGAGGAAGATCAAGATCATCACCAGGGGATAGACCAGGAAAAAAAGGATGAAACCTTTTTCTTCAAGAAGTATTATCTTATTTTCCTTGAAAAATTCGAGAGGAGTAAAGAAATTCAAGGCGAAAATGGTTATGAAACTGAACAGGTTTGCACTCATGTTTCGAAAATATAGCCCCGCCATCCCGGATCGAAAAGCTCTTGACTGCTTTGCGGCCTTACCGTCAATCTTTGGTTCCATGTCTCCCCCATGCCTTAACGAAATTTTGCCTCTGGATTTCTTTAAGATTACCGCCTCCGCAAAAAATATGATACTATAGAATTTAAGACAGCAATTTTGGGGACGCAGATAGGCGCAGATAATTATTTTTGCCGAGGGCCCTAACTCTGTGAAGATATGATTTTGTCTAAAAGCTGCAATTAACGGTTAGCGGTTACATAGCCACACAATATCAGCTGTTTACGATGTAATTGCTAGGCATCAAAAAGTGAAAGCCCAAATAAAGGGAAAGGTCATGCAAATGATTGGGATCTTTAAGCTAACGGCTATGTAAAAGCTAATGGCGTCTTTTAGATTTTAACTGTTTTCATGTTTAAACCCAACGCAAACGCCCAGAATACGATGGCCTGAAAATCAGAATAAAAAATGAATATGAACCCGGAAAATCCATTTGCTCTTGAAAATATATGCAAAAGCCTCTTGAAAAAGGGACTTATATCCATTGACCAGAAAGAAGAGATCTTTCGTAAAGAAAGTACGTTCCAGCGAAAATTTGACAGGACAGGGTATATATCAGGTTCCTCAAGAACCGGGAATGTGAGCCCTGTAACCATCATCGATCGAATTGCTGCCCTTAAGATTGAGAGGTGGGATGATCCTGAGAAAGTCCTGGACGAAGATATTATCTATCAGTGCCTTGCAGAAGAATGGAAAATACCCTATAAGAAGATAGATCCCCTGAAGCTTGACTTGAATCTTGTGACAACCACTCTACCCCATACCTTTGCCAGAAGACACCTGGCCCTGCCCGTACTTGTAAAAGACGGATGCCTCATCGTGGCCATGTCTAATCCTTTCAATGTTGAAATTCTGGATAATATTGCCAGGGTTGTTCACATGAGGGTAAAACCCGTGGTCAGTTCCCGGTCCGATATTATCAAGGTTCTTGACGAATTTTACGGCTTCAAACGATCTATTTCGGCTGCAGAGAATGAGTTTTCGGGTCCTTCGGTTGATCTGGGAAACCTGGAGCAGTATGTACGCCTGAAAACCGCGGAAGAGCTTCCTTCCAACGACAAACATATTGTAAACGCAGTGAATCACATCCTCAGTTATGCATTCGACCAGCGTGCGAGTGATATCCATATAGAGCCAAAGCGCGAAGTAAGCTTGATAAGGATACGACTGGATGGGGTTCTGCACCCTATTTATGATTTTCCTAAGAAGGTGCATTCGGCTATCGTAAGCCGCATAAAAAGTCTTGCCCGGTTGGATATTTCTGAAAAGAGGAAACCCCAGGACGGCAGGATCAAGATGGATAAAGGGGGTGTGGAGACCGAAATAAGGGTTTCCACGGTTCCTGTGGCCTTTGGTGAAAAGGTGGTCATGAGAATTATGGATCCGGAAATTCTTTTTCAGGATCTTTCGAAGCTCGGATTTTCTCCAGAGGATTTAGCCTCTTATCAAGAAGTTATGCATATGCCGCACGGCATGGTTGTGGTCTGCGGTCCAACGGGCAGTGGAAAATCCACGACCCTGTACTCAACGCTTCGGGATCTCTCTTCACCGGGGATTAATATCACTACGATAGAAGACCCGGTAGAAATGGTTCATGAAGGGTTTAACCAGATCGCGGTCCAGGCGGCCGTAAACGTAACGTTTGCCTCCATTCTGCGGAACATCCTACGTCAAGACCCTGATATTATCATGGTGGGTGAAATGCGAGACCTGGAAACTGCAGAAAATGCTGTTCAGGCTGCTTTGACCGGGCATCTGGTTCTCTCGACGCTTCACACCAATGATGCAGTTTCCGCCATCATACGGCTCATTGATCTTGGAATTCCTGCATTTCTGATCCAGGCAACGATGATTGGCATCCTGGCCCAGCGGTTGGTGCGCAAAATATGCGTGTATTGTAAGGAAGCTTTTCAAATAAACAGCGGGGAATTGAGAGCGCACGGCCTGGACCTGGGCAAAGAAGGACCTGTGGAACTTTTTCGAGGAAAAGGATGCTTGAAGTGCCGGGGAACTGGATATTCGGGCAGGATTGCCATTTTCGAGTTTCTCCCGATTACAGAAGCCATACGAAGGTTAATAAAGGCCGAGACGGATACGGAAATTTTGCGTGCCCAGGCGTTAAAGGAAGGGATGTTCTCCCTGCGGGAGAATGCGGTAAAAAAACTCATAGAAGGGAAAACCACTTTTGAAGAGGTTCTCAGAGTCACTTGGACGCACTCATAAAGCCATTAGATTCAAATAGACGGAGGGTATGAAAATGTTTGCAGGTTGTTTTCGCTTTTTTAGAGGCCGACATGTTTTTCTGTCTGCCATGGGGTTTGTTTTGTTCATGACGGCGCCTTTCTGTTTTGCGGGAGAGCAGAGCGATGATGCGGTGTCTTCGTCTGTGGTTATTGAAAGCAAAGGAGATGGAGGCGTCATGATCGGAGGCAGGAAATTTGTCGTGACAGAGGCAACCAGTATTTTTGACCTGCTTGGAAAAACGATCCCCATTTGCGATCTCCCAGTACCTGTCGAGGCTATCGTTGAATATATTTCTGAAGGCGATCAGGACCCGGAATGTCTGAACATTGAAGTCACCAGGCTTCTTGAAAATTCAGAGATCGGCCCCAGATCAAAAAATTCAGATTGAGGATGATTCCGCCATAGGTCTATGGCAATCATTGAGGAATTGAAAATCACAACGTAACACCTCTCGAAAAACCCTTTTGGGGACTTTTCAAAGACCATCATGCTCGTTCAACTCAATATCCATGATTTTGCTATTATCAGACGTCTCGAACTTCCTCTGAGGGAAGGGTTAAATATCCTCTCTGGAGAGACCGGCACCGGCAAATCCATTATCATCAATGCAATTAACCTGATTCTTGGCGGACGGTCTTCTGTAGATCTCATTCGGTCAGGCTCCAAAGAAGCCGTGGTAGAGGCTTTTTTTGAATTTCCGGAAAACATGGAACTTCGAGACCATTTTTTGGACCAGGGGATTTCTTTTGACGGAGAACTGCTCATCAAAAGGAATATCACCCGTGAAGGTCGCAACAAAATCTTCATTAATGGCGCCATGGTTACCTTGCAGATGCTCTCCAGGCTGGGACCCCGGTTGATCAGTATTTCGGGTCAACATGAGCATCAGACGCTTCTAAATCCTGAAAACCATCTTGTTCTCTTAGATGATTTCAGCAGCCTTGCCGAAGAACGGAATCTTTTTCATCAAATGTTTAACCGGCGCCAAACGTTGAAGGAAGAAATCGGCAACCGAAAAAAGGAAATGGGACGGCAGGAGGAAAAGAAGGAATTGGCCCGGTTTCAGATTCAGGAAATCGAGCAGGTTGCAGTGGTTTTGGGGGAAGATAAAAGCCTTCTCGAAGAAAAAAAACGACTTCAACATGCGGAAGAGCTGATGGGGATCGTTACACGGGGATACCAGGTACTGTATGAAAACAACGATTCGATTCTCTCTTCCCTGGGGCGCTGTACAAAAGAGGTGGGAAGGGCAGCGGAAATTGACCAGGGTTTGGCGCAGATCGAGGATGGTCTCAATGGAATCCAGGCAGGCCTCGAAGATATGTCCTTTGCGCTCAGGGATTATCAAAAACACGTTGAAATCGATCCCGTGCGATTGGAACAGGTGGCGGAAAGGTTGGACGAACTCAATCGACTTAAGCGAAAATATGGCCCGGAACTGGAAAACATCCTGCGTCTTAAAGATAAACTGATTTCCGAGATATCCCATATGGAAATCTCCGGAAAAAGGCTTTCGGAACTGGAACAAGAAGCTGAAATCATGGAAAAAGACCTGTTTCGAAAAGCAAAGGCCCTTTCCGTGGAACGCAAAAAAGGCGCGGATATTTTCAAGGAAAAACTGGAAAAGGAATTATTCCAGCTTCACATGGACAAGACGGAGTTCCAGGTGAGATTTCGAGAGAACCCGCCGGGGGAAGAAAACAGCAAGATTGGGCCCGACGGTATCGATCACCTGGAATTCATGATTTCACCAAATCCCGGGGAGATCCTCAAACCGCTGTCGAAAATAGCCTCAGGTGGTGAGCTTTCGAGAATTATGCTTGCGATCAAGTCGATTCTTGCAAGTACCGCATCGGTTGAGACGATTATTTTTGATGAAGTAGATGCAGGGATAAGCGGGGCTACGGCCGAAGTGGTGGGGAAAAAAATAAAGGCACTGTCCGTTTGTCATCAGATGCTTTGTATTACCCATCTTCCCCAGATAGCCAGCCAGGGGAACTCCCATTTTGCAGTCAAAAAGGAAGTGGCCTCCGGCCGGACGGAAGTCTCCATTTGTTGTCTGGACCCTGCTGAAAGGGTACATGAAATCGCAAGACTTTTAGGAGGGAGTGAAATCACCCCTCAGGCCGTAGCCCATGCAGAAGATATGCTAATCAAAGGCGGGGGAAAGTAGGCGGTCTGGGCACCTTCTTTCTCAGAATTGGAGTCTGTGGGGAAGGGGCATTAGGGAGTAGAGGCGGCAGGATGCTAGCGGTTATCCGACTTTTTCCTCAGATGATTTTCTTTCGAGGAGAGAGGCCATGGTTCTTTTCCACCGATTGAGCCTTGACTGGGTGTGGTCGAGTACCTCGATCAGGTCGTCCTTTTTAAACGGTTTAAGGAGAAAATCGTTTGCCCCCCCCTGCAGGGCATTAAAAAAATCTTTCATCTCATCGGAAACAGTAATGACAATGACTTGAACGCGATGGCTGTATGTGGCCTTGATTTTCTTCAGGAGTTCAATGCCGCTCATCCCGGGCATTTTCAGATCTGTAATCACGATGACGAAGTTTCTGCTCTTAAGGGCTTCGAGGGCCTCCTCTCCGGAATAAACGGATTCCACGTCCCAGTCTTTTAAGAATTTAAGGATCAGTTTGTGGGTCAGAGGATCATCATCAACAAGCAGAATGGGTGAATTGGGATTTTGAACAGCCGCCATATCTTGATGTACCTCCGTTGCTTTCGCAGGTGGCCGATTGCTTTTGACAGGGCACAAGTTAATAAAATGGCTCTATTTTCACCCCTAAGTGTATCTGAATAGGTATCGGAATGCAAGAAAATATTCTGCGGCAATTCTTAAATAACAATTGCTGAACGTCCCTCTTAAGATTTGACATTCAGTGTATGTCTGATATACTCTTTCCGGAATTGATTCAGGACGATCCGGGAAATACTCTTTCCGTTTAAGGTAAAACCAGACCCTCGATCAGGTGGTAGAACTTCATGGCAGAAGAATTTTATAAAATTTTAGGTGTATCCAAAGATTCATCCAAAGATAAAATCAAAAAGGCATATCGTAAACTGGCCAGGAAATGGCACCCAGATATCAATCCAGGAAATAAGGACGCAGAACAGAAGTTCAAGGAAATTTCCGAGGCTTACGATTGTATTGGCAACGATAAAAAGAGAAAACTCTACGATGAATTCGGAGAGGAAGGTCTTCGAGCAGGGTTTGATTCGGAAAAGGCACGTGAATATTCCCAGTGGAATTCTTTTCAACAGGGGCAGCAGGGAACCGGTGGAGAAGGTTTCGGACGATACGAGAGTTATGAAGATATTTTTGGAGATATCTTTGGCGGACGAGCGGGTCAGGGAGGATTCAGGACTGCCGGACCTTCACGGGGACGGGATATTCAACATGATATGACGATTGATCTTCTCTCGGCCTTGAAAGGATTTGATACTGAACTTTCCATGCAGAAGTCGACAGTTTGCCAGAGATGTCAGGGGACAGGGAACGAACCGGGCGCTACGATCAGTAGCTGTTCTTACTGTGGCGGATCGGGCAGGCAGGATGTAGCCGGCGGGCCCATGAATTTCACCAAACCATGCCCTCATTGTCATGGACACGGGCAGATTGGTAAACCTTGCACGCAGTGTGGCGGCAGCGGGCAGGCAGTTGGGACCGACAAAATCAGGGTGGTTATTCCAAGCGGTGTGAAGGAAGGGTCCAAAGTTCGCGTTGCCGGCAAGGGCGAACCAGGTGCCAACGGGGGTAACCCCGGAGATCTTTACCTGATCATCCATTTGAAACATCACCCTTTTCTGAGAAGAGAAGTGGATGATTTGCTTATGGATGTGCCTGTAACCTTGGGGGAGGCAATGGCCGGCGGAACGATCAATATTCCCACAGTAGATGGTCTTATTAAAATGAAGATCCCTGCTGAGAGCCAGAATGGTCAGACGCTCCGGTTGAAAGGGAAGGGAGCTATGAATCTCAAAACCAAGGAGCGAGGCAACCTGCTGGTGAAACTTTTCGTAACATTGCCGAAAACGAAAGACAGCGAGGTGCTTGAAGCAGTCAAGAAGATGGATTCTCTCTATGGGGAGGATGTAAGAGAAGGGATAAAATTATAAGCCTTCCGGTGTTAGCCGCCTGCATCTACATGTACGCGTACATGCTTCGCCAGATCTTCTAAAATGGCGTCAAACTGCTTTCTCATTTCGATCATATTGTGTTTCATCCGCAATATGATGTCAACACCAGGCACGTTCACTTTCATTTCCTCCATCAGCATTTTTGCGACCCGCAGCTTTTCCATCTCTTCTGTGTGGAATTTCCTCTTGGGGAGATTATCATCCTTGCAGGTGGCACATATAATGCTTTCTTCCTCGAGAACTGTGAGGAAATGCTCGTCAACCTCGAAAATTTCCAATACCTCTGTTACCGTCCAGTATTCTTTAGCCATAGCAAGTGTCCAAAATTTATTAAAAGTATTCGCAGAATTAAGATATCAGCATTGCCTATCCATTTCTTGAAAAGTATATTGAGTATACCACACTATTCAGAAAGTTGGCAAGTTGATATCTGAAATTGCAGCAATTCTCATTATGGAGCGCCATTCATTTTCGAATCCTGTGTGAGTGGCATTTTGCCACGATTTTTCGAGGCTATAAGCCTCTCTCACAGCTATGTTTTCAAAATGAGAATTGCTGCTGAAATTGAGGACCTCGGTGGGCATCAATCTGAAAGGAATGTCCTTCCCGGTCGGTTTCGTATAAATATCGTTTACATCCATTGCAGATCATGTTATTTCTACGCCCGAATTTCCAGGTCGATTTTGAATTGTGTGTGAACTATAGGCATAAAATTATTTTTTCAACCGTGTGGAGGAACCCTTAATGCTTCTGAGTCTTATGAGAAAGCATGCCAAATCGTGGCTTATAAAATTGCTCATAGCAATTATTGCCGTCGTTTTCGTGTTTTATTTCGGATATTCTTTTAATTCTGACAAAAATCTGAAAGTCGCCTATGTGAATGGAGAACTGATCAGCGAACCTGAATATCAGAAGGCCTACCAAGACATGCTCGACGCGGTCAGAAACCGATACAAAGATATGTGGGATGAGAATCTCATAAAATCCCTGAATCTGAGAGACAGGGCTCTGGAAAATCTTATCAACCAGAGACTGATGACCCAGGCCGCCAGGCGTCTGGGCCTGGACGTGACGGAAAATGAAATCCAGAAAGCCATCATGGGTTATCCTGCTTTTCAGACAAGCGGGCAATTTGATGTGGGCAGATACCGATCTTTGCTGGGGTATAATCGAATGAGCCCTGAAGACTTTGAGATGGATATGGCGCAGAACTTGATTGACAAGAAGCTTCGCCAGTTCCTTTTTGCCTTTTTAGATATAACCGATCCGGAGATACAGGATTACTATGCCTTTATGAACGAAAAGATAAAAATAAGCTTTGTTCAGTTCAAATCGGCTGATTACAAGGAAGGGGTCAAAGAGACCCAAGCGGGTCTTGAGAGTTATTTCAAGGAGAACCAGGAAAATTACAGGTTGCCTAAGCAGATAAAGGTGGCATTCATCGAAATCGATCCTGAAACATTCAAAGGAAAAGTGGAGATTACGGAAAAAGAAATCGATGGATATTACGAATACAACAAAGACGGATTCTCGGAACCCAAACGTGTAAAAGCAAGACATATCCTGTTTAAAGTGAACAAAGACGCGGGCGAAGAGGAAGCGGAAAAGGTCAGAAAGAAAGTGTTGCCGGTTCTTGAGATGGCTAAAAAAGGAGAGGATTTTTCTGAACTTGCCAAGAAGTATTCCGAGGGGCCGACCAAAGCCAAAGGGGGAGATTTAGGGTTCTTTGAAAAAGGGAAGATGGTTCCTGCTTTTGAAGGAGTAGCTTTTGCTCTGAAGGCAGGTGAGATCAGTGAAATCGTACGAACTTCGTTTGGTTATCACATCATTAAGGTCGAGGAGATTCAAGAGGCGCGAACCAAACCGCTCGAAGAAGTAAGAGAAGAAATCGTATCGATCATTTCTAATAATATTTCCGCGGAGCTTGCACACGAAAAAGGGCTGAACATAACGGATCAAATGCCTTATGATGTGGTTCTTCCCACCTATGCGAAAGAACAGGGCTTTGATGCAAAGGCTTCGGATTTTTTCGCCGGCGGAACATCCGTTCCGGGCATCGCAGACAGTGAAAAAATGAGTCAGTCCCTGTTTGCCCTCGACAAGGGTGAGACCAGTGAACTGGTCCAGCTTGGTGACAAATTCTATATCTTTCAGGTAGCCGAGAGCAGGGAATCTTTCATTCCGGAACTCAAGGACGTGGAAGAAAGCGTAAAAGACGATTATTTGGATTCAGAGTCGGAAAAAGCTGCAAGGAATGCCGCTGATAAATATCTTAAAGAGCTAAAAGAAGGGAAATCGTGGGAGGAATTGGCAAAAGAAAAGGATAAATTAGCCCAAACAACAGACTTTTTTAGCCGCAAAGACCCATTCCCAAAAATAGGATATGCCCCGGATCTGAGCGAAATGGCCTTTGGCCTCAGTGCCGAAAAAAGGTACCCTGAAAACGTTTTTGGAAATCCCCAGGGGACGTTTGTGATCAGGTGGGATGCAAGCCAGGGAATTGATGAGAAAAAGTTCGAAGAAGAAAAAGAGCAATTCCGAACTATGTTGGCGCAGAATTCTCACCGGCGAGTCTTTGAATTATGGCTCCAGAATCTGAAAAAGAATGCGAAAATAGAAATCTTGAGGCCTGTATCGGGGAGTAGTAAATAGCGGTGTCAGGTGTCAGGTGTCAGGAGAGAAGAGCGTAAGGACAAAAACCCGGCCTGAACATAGTGGTTTACCCCTGCGGTTTTTTTATGGACGCTCGATCGGATATTTGCTGCCATTCAATCGAACAAAGTAGATCCCACTTTCTTCCTCGACATGTTCCGCAAGCTGGTAATAGGCTGGCCGGTTGAAACGGGCAGGGAACGTTTCGTTCTTTATTTTGCAGTAAAGGACATTATCGTTTCCCGCCGAGAGGGTTTCCGGCATCAAATTTTCTTTTGTGCCATCGCTAAGGCTGAGTACGAACCCGGCTTTGCCTTCGGTTGTTTTTTCTTCAAACAGCACCCGCGTAACCACAAAAGCGGCATCTTCAACGTCCACATAACAACGTGAGCCCTGCCAGTTGATAATATACCGTCCTTCCGAATCCAGTTCCATATTCTGGTAAAACAGCTGGATCAGGTCTCTGCGAATCATCTCTACACCTTTATGGGTCCAGCACCCTTCTTTATCAATATGAATAAGGCATGGTTTGATCTCATCTGTTTCACACATGGTTAAATAGTCCCTTTTTTATCTTGTGTTTTTACGACTCTCCTGAAAATAACAGCTCCTTCCGGCTTTTTCAAGCCTGTCGCTTTTTTTACCGGAGGCTCTCATTATAACTAATTCACCTCTTGCTACCTTGACAAGTTGAATGGTGGGGCTTATTTTTTATTGCATTTATGCAAACACAATGCCAGTTTGATCTAGAACTCATCTCCATTGGAGGAAACGATGCGATTCGATAAATTTACATTGAAGTCACAGGAAGTAGTTCAGGCATCCCAGCAATTAGCAGAAAAACTGGGACATCAGCAGATTGAACCGGAACATCTTGTAAAAGCGATTCTTGATCAGAAAGACGGGGTTGTTCCGCCCCTTTTGGGGAAAATCGGAGCAGATCAAAACCAGCTCCTTCAAACCTTCGATGCTGTATTGCAGAAGCTCCCCAAAGTATCCGGCACAAGTCTGGGACAGGCATACATATCTCCGAGAGCAAAAGCCGTTCTTGACAAGGCTTTTGCAGAAGCAGAGCAGGTGAAGGACGAATTTGTCAGTTTGGAGCATATCCTTTTAGCTGTAGCAGATGAAAAAACCGGTGAAGCGGCAAAGATTCTGGCAGCAGCAGGGGTTACTAAAGACACGATTCTCAAGGCCTTGGTAGACATTCGGGGAGGGCAACGGATTACCGATCAGAACCCTGAAGACAAATATCAGGCCCTGGAGCGGTTCAGTTGTGACCTTACAGCGATGGCCGCGAAAGACGATCTGGACCCCGTGATCGGTCGAGATGATGAAATTCGAAGAATTATCCAGGTTCTTTCCCGAAGGACCAAAAATAACCCTGTGCTCATAGGGGAACCCGGTGTGGGAAAGACAGCCATTGTTGAAGGTCTGGCTCAGCGGATCGTTCAAGGTGACATCCCCGAGACATTGAAAGATAAAAGGGTCGTGTCCCTCGATATGGGATCGCTCATTGCCGGGGCAAAATACCGAGGTGAATTCGAAGACAGACTCAAAGCGGTGTTGAAAGAAGTGACGGATTCCAACGGGCAAATTATCCTTTTCATCGATGAGATGCACACCCTGGTGGGTGCAGGTGCTGCCGAGGGCGCTGTGGATGCATCCAATATGCTTAAGCCTGCCCTGGCGAGAGGTGAGTTGCGATGTGTTGGGGCGACCACTATTAAGGAATACCGAAAATACATTGAAAAGGATGCCGCTTTTGAAAGGCGGTTTCAACCCGTGATGGTGGAGGAACCCTCTGTGGAAGATACCATATCCATTTTGAGAGGGTTGAAGGAAAAATATGAAGTGCATCATGGGGTTCGCATCAAAGATTCCGCGCTTGTGGCTGCTGCAACCCTGTCGAACCGGTATATTACGGATAGGTTTCTACCGGACAAGGCCATTGACCTTATTGATGAGGCCACGTCCCGCCTTCGGATTGAAATCGACAGCCTTCCTGCTGAAATTGATAATCTCCAAAGGAAAACCACCCAGTTGGAGATAGAACGGGAGGCCCTTAAAAAAGAGAAAGACAGGGCTTCGAAAGATCGACTGGATAAGATTAAAAAGGAGCTGACCGGCCTTCAGTCCCAGACGAAAGAGATGACCGCTCATTGGAAAAATGAGAAGAACGCCATTTCAAAGATTCGGGAGATCAAGGAAAGCCTGGAATCGACAAAATCTGAAGCGCAGATTGCTGAACGTGAAGGCGATCTTGCCAAGGCGGCGGAGCTCAAATATGGAAAATTGATCCAGCTGGAAAGTACGCTGGAGGAGGAGAACAGCAAACTTGAAGAACTCCAGTCGGACCAGAAAATGCTCAAGGAAGAAGTGGACAGCGAAGATATTGCCGAGGTTGTGGCTAAATGGACAGGCATCCCTGTTTCGCGAATGATGGAAGGGGAAAAAGAGAAGCTCCTCCATATGGAGGAACGCCTCTCCCTGAGAGTAGTGGGGCAGGATAGCGCTATAAATTCTGTGGCCAATGCCGTTCGCAGGGCGAGATCCGGGCTCCAGGATCCAAACAGGCCGATTGGATCTTTTATCTTCATGGGACCGACCGGTGTGGGAAAGACGGAACTAGCCCGAGCATTGGCCCAGTTCCTGTTTGATGATGAGCAGTACATGATTCGCGTGGATATGTCGGAATATATGGAAAGGCACTCCGTTGCCAGGTTGATAGGCGCGCCTCCCGGTTATGTGGGATATGAAGAGGGGGGATACCTTACAGAGGCTGTGAGGAGACATCCTTATTCGGTAGTTCTGTTCGATGAGATAGAAAAAGCCCATCCCGATGTATTTAATGCCCTCCTCCAGATCTTGGACGACGGACGGATGACTGATGGAAAAGGCCGTACTGTGGATTTCAAGAACACGGTACTCATCATGACTTCCAACGTGGGTAGCCAGTTCATCCAGGAGATGAAAGGACGTGAAGACGTGGAAACGGAAACCGCTGTCATGGATGCCCTTCGGGCCACCTTTAAGCCGGAGTTTCTGAATCGGATTGATGATATCGTCATCTTTAATTCCCTTGGTCAGAAAGAGATCAGAAAGATTGTCGGTATCCAGATCGATTTACTTGGAAAGCGTTTGAAAGACAGCAAAATCACAATGAAACTCACGGACAATGCAGAAGAATTTATTGCCAATACGGGGTTTGATCCGGTGTATGGGGCAAGACCCCTTAAAAGGGCCATTCAAAACTATATCCAGAATCCTCTCGCTGTAAAAATTCTCGAAGGGGCGGTAAAGGAAGGGGATCAGGTGGCCATAGATGTCAAGGATGGGCAGGTGGTATTTGAGTAAATACTTTTGTCTTGCAGTTTACAGTTGCCGGTTGAAGTAACCATTTTTGGCCGACTGGCCAATGCTCACATCAAACTTGAAAAGCGAATATCGAATATCGAACAAGGAATAACGAATGTCGAAGGAAGGTGTTCAATTGATCCTGTTAATCATGAAAAAATAGAGCGAAGCGATACCACACTTCGTCATTCTGCGGTTCCTTGTTCGATATTCTGCGGTTCGTTTTTTGATCGACCCCGCAAAACTTTCAACCCCGTTTCGGATTCAACTTTCCTTTCAGCTTGGGCGAGACTTTGAACGAAACCCGTCTTCTGGATTCGATGACGATTTCTTCGCCTGTCTGCGGATTTCTACCAGGTCTGGCCCACTTGAACTGCACGCGGAATCGTCCGAAGCCCCGGATAGAAATATCTTCTCCGCCGGCGAGCGTCTTTTTTATGATCTCAAACAATTGATCCACGATTTCCACCGCCCTTTTTCGGTTTAGAAGGACGCAATCCATCTCTGGAAAAAGAAAGAGCTGGGGTCCTTTTTTCTTCCTCTTGAAACGAACTTCTTCCCGTACTTTCCCGGCAATGTCGCGTTTTGTCAGCGTCATATTTTACCTCTTCAGCCGAATGACAGTTATTTGCCGAACTGCATGTCGTAGAGCTGTTTGAATCGTCCGTTTTTTTCCAGAAGTTCCTGCCTCGTTCCCGATTCGAGGATTCTTCCTTCCTCCAAAACAAAGATGCGATCCGCCCGCATAATGGTGCTGAGTCTGTGCGCAACAATCAGAATGGTTCGTGTACCTTTCAGGTTTTCAATAGCCTTCTGGACCAGCCCTTCGCTTTCAGCGTCAAGGGCTGAGGCTGCCTCATCCAGCATGAGAATGGTCGGGTTAACCAGAATGGCTCTTGCAATGGCAAGGCGTTGTCTCTGTCCACCGGAAAGGAGACTTCCCTGGTCTCCTATTTTAGTCAGGTACTGTTCCTTTTGCGCCATGATGAATTCATGGGCATGGGCAGTTTTGGCGGCTGCCACGACCTCTTCTTCTGATTTTTCCGGACTTCCATAACGGATGTTGTATAGGATGGTTTCATTAAAAAGGAGTGTGTCCTGGTTTACGATCCCGATCTGTTCTCTTAAAGAGCGCAGGGTCACATCCCGTATGTCCTTGCCGTCTATGGCAATCCTGCCGGCGGTTACATCGTAAAATCGCGGGACAAGGTCAAGGAGCGTACTTTTTCCTGCTCCGGTGGACCCTACAAAAGCGGCCATTTCTCCGGCTTTTATTCGAAAGGCAACCTGCTTCAACACCGGGGTTGTGTTTGCGTAGCTGAAATCTACCTCATCAAATTCAAGGGTGTCCTTATGTCGTGGCAGGGCAGGAGCGCCTTTCTTATCCCGAATGTCAGGGATGGTCTCCATGATCTTGAATACACGTTTTGTGGCGCCCTGGATGGTCTTGATATTGTTGTTGACCAGAGCCAGCCTTTTTATGGGTCTGTAGACCCTCGAAAAGGCATAGGCCATGGCCATGAGTTCACCCAGGGTATGGTGAAAATAGATTTTCCCGGCAATGAGGATTGCGGGCATGACCAGGAAAACCACAGTGTCCATCATGGGACCGAGACCCTGCTGCCACCGGTTCCAGTGCATGATCCTCCGATAGAGGTGCTCGGCCAGTTCACCAAACCGCTTCACTTCTCTTTTTCCCGTAAAGAACCCGTGGATGAGTTTAAGGCAAAGGAGAGTTTCATGGTAATCTGCAGTTACTTCCGCGGTAGCGTCCTGTACCCTGATCGATTGTTTCTTCACTTTCTTGCCGAACAATCGAACCAGCAGGGCAATGAGCGGAACCATGACAAAAACCAGGAGGGTCATTTTCAGGTTCATGACGAAGAGGTACAGGAGAAATACCAATGCGGTGATCGGATACTCGATAAGTCCTAACAGCACTTCCGCGATGAGATTCTGTAAAACAGCCAGATCGGCTGTGGAGCGGGCGATCAGCTCTCCCGATTTTTTGCTGTGATAATATCCCATGGGAAGGGAAATGAATTTCTTAAACAGGTCAATGCGAAGGTTTTTGACGGCTCTGTTGGAAAACGCAGCGGCTGCGAGACCGCTGAAATAGGTGGTCACCGATTTAAAAAATATGGAAATAAATGCGATAAAGGTAAGAAGGAAGAGCAAACGGTTAGGGGATATGTTTTTTATCAGGACCAGTTCGGTCCGTTGCCATGAAAACCAGGATCCCGATTGAAACGTAATCCAGGGGATTTTCCATGCCACAGGGTCAGAGCCGGTTTTCATCCCTTCATCAACAAATGGTTGAAGGAGATAAACGGGAACTACCACAAAAATGGATGAGATGCCTGCCAGGATAAGGGCGCAGATAACCAGTGCGCGATGTCCTCTGACGTAGGAGGCGATATCTTTGCCTAAAATGGTATCCAACAGCATGGGGAGTAGCCTTTATCGCCTCAAATCCTGATATGATTAGTTGAAAAAAAGCCACCCAGATTGAGACAGAAACTTTCACACAACCTTACCGCCCGCTTGCCCCGTCCCGGGGTTACGCTCAAGACGCTAAGAACGCTAAGATTTAGTTTTTTTACCGAATCGGAACGGACGATTCGATAAACCAATCAGCCCTGTGGGCATTTTGGATAATGGCTACATTAACCATTTGCCTTGGAGAATCACACAGAAAAAAACGATGGCTGTTTTTTCGAATCGTCCGTTCCGATTCGAAAAAGGCTTTGCGTCCTTCGCGACTTTGCGGTTCAACCCAATTGAAGCTTCATGCGAGCTGGGCCAGCCGGAAAGGGCGCCGGTTTTACAGTGCGCCGATAAGCCGTGAAATGACGATGCGCTGCACTTCGGAGGTCCCTTCTCCGATTTCCAACAGCTTCTGGTCCCTGTAAAACCTCTCCACATTGTATTCGTTCATCAATCCATAGCCCCCGTGGAGCTGAACGGCATGGTTGGCGCATCGGTACATGACTTCGGAACAGTGAAGTTTCGCCATTGCGGCTTCTTTGGAGAAGGGCTTGCTATTATCCCGAAGCCAGCAGGCTTTGTAAAGGATAAGTCGTGCGCACTCAATTTCCAGGGCCATATCCGCTAATTTAAACGCGTTAATCTGGAAAGTGGAGATCGGTTTTCCAAATTGTTCCCGCTCTCTGGAGTATTTCATGCTCAGGTCAAAACATCCCTGGGCTCCCCCTAATCCCATGGCTCCAATGGACAATCGGCCTCCATCCAGTGTCTGCATCATCTGGTAGAATCCGTTGCCTCTCGGACCCAGCATATTTTCTTCAGGAACGCGGCAGTCGTCAAAATACAGCTCACTGGTGTTGGAGGCCCGCCACATCATTTTTCCGTGCATCTCTCTGGACTCAAAACCTTTCGTTCCCGTTTCGACAAGGATACACGAGAGTTCAGGGCGACCATCTTCCCTGGTCCCTGTGCGGCAAAGGGCGGTCGCGCCGGAGGTGATTTTTGTTGAGGCATTGGTGATGAAGATTTTGCTGCCGTTTATAACCCATTCATTGCCATCCAGGACTGCCGTGGTTTTGGAGTTGCCCGCATCAGATCCGGCATTTGGTTCGGTTAGACCAAAGCCCCACAGGGCTTCTCCGCTGCATAATTTGGGAAGATATTTTGTCTTTTGTTCTTCGTTCCCGAAATAGTAAAGAGGGCCTATCCCTAACGAATTGCCCGCAGCCACGGTGGCTGCATGGGAGCCGTCAACCCGGGCGATTTCCTCCGTGGCAATAATGTAGGACAGGTAGTCCATACCCTGGCCGCCGTATTTTTCCGAGACAAACATGCCGAAAAGACCCAAATCAGCCATTTTCCTCATGGTTTCATAGGAAAATTCTTCTTTTTCATCCAATTCAATAGCTACCGGTTTGATTTCATTTTCGGCAAAATCACGAACGGAATTGCGCAGAATCTCCTGCTCCATGGATAGACTGAAGTCCATAATAACTCCTTACCTAATTAGGTGCGGTTTCAGGCGCCCCTCTTTCAGAGCAAAGTGGGAAACTACCTGAACCAGACCTTTTATTATTGCAGATTCAGAGAAAAAACCAGCCTTATAACACTATTCACAACCAAATTTTTGAATAGGGCACAGCCAACCGTGTGGAAACTGTAAACGATTATGTTGTTTTTATAGGCAGATGAGGAAAACTTGTCAATCATAAAAAGGGAAGAGACGGCCCTATTAAAGTTTGATATATGATTAAGTGTAAATATTCACCATGACCTTATATTGAAATTTCTTGACACATGGAAAATATTTATGAATACTGAATATTCATTAAGAAAAAATACAAACACGAGGATGACTATTGAATATTGGTTCGTTGATCCGTAAATATCGGAAAGAAAAGAAAATGACGCTCAAGGCTGTGTCTCAGAAAGCGAATGTTTCTGAAGGCTTTTTGAGCCAGGTGGAAAATAATGTGAGTTCGCCATCGGTGGACACGCTGGTAGGTATCAGCAATGCCATTGGCGTTAATGCCGGCGACCTCCTGAACCAGATCCAAAACCACGAACGATTAATCCTCATCCGCAGGGAAGAATGGATTGATGTGGATCTTCCGCACACGGGATTTGCCACCAGGCGATTTTTTCCCCCCGAAAGCAGGAACGTTATCGACAGCGCCATTCTTGTTCTTGAGCCGGGGAAAACCATCCCGGTTCGAAAAGGGATCAAGAACGGCCAGGAGATCCTCTGCATCCTGAAAGGCTCCCTTGACTTGACCCATCAGGGGAAAAAGATCACGCTTTCAGAGGGGGATACCGTTCATTTCTGGTCGGATGTACAGAAACAGAATATTTCTACTTCTGACCAGAATGCCGCTGTGGCCTTGTGGATAGGTACACTGTAACGGGTTGCAGGTAAATGCCTTTTACTTAAGGACATTTTAAAAGATAACAATCGAACCAAAAGCAAGGAAGCGCCCTGTTTTTTTGCTGTTCCGTTCGAATGTTCGTCAATCGACTGTTCGTTATTCGTCATGCTGTTAAGTTAATGACATTGGGTACAACCCTCTAACCTTCTGGACTTCGAAGTTTCACACAAACGCCGCCGCCGGCTAAAAAAAAGCCAGTCAGATCAAAAAAGAAACTTCCAGAACAAGGTTTCAGGTGTCGGGTGTCAGTGTTCAGAACATCCAGTTTCAAGTTTCAATTTTCCAGTTTCCAATTGAAGTTTCATATGAGCGTCGCCTCCGGCTGGAAAAAATACCCGGACTGATCAAGAAAGAAACCATGCATTCCCACGCTGGAGTATGGGAACGAGGAATAACCAGTAACGAGCAACCAGGGTAGTTTCACACTAACGCAGGCGTCAAAACGAAAGGAGGAGTAAGGATGATTAAATTCAGTGAACGGCAACTCAGGACACCTAAATTAATGCGTCCGGTCTATCTTGTAACGGCGGGTCAGTCGAAGTTCGACCGGGCCATGCCGGAGAAAAGAACGGAAGAACTTTGTGTTGACGCCCTGACAATGGCGGCAAGGCTCATTGACAAAACTCCGGCAGAGCTGAAAAGTTACATCCATACCGCCTATTACGGTCATTTCGCCGACCATTTCGGAGATCAACTCCTTGGGGAGGCGGTTATCCACGACAGGCTGGGGCTGGATCCTCTCGGTAATATCGGGGTCAAAACAGGGGGCGCTACGGGCGGTTCGACGTTGTGGGAAACGGTCAAAGCCGTGGCTTCCGGGTATTCCGACTGTGCCCTGGCCATGGGATGGGAGCGCATGGACGAGGTTCCCACCGATGAGGGAAATCACCTGATATCCTGTGCCGCGGATAAGGATTGGGAAACCCCTCTTGGCCATATCTACACCGGCTATTATGCTGTCATGGCCCAGAAATACTGGCAGGTATTTGGAAAAGAAGAAGAATCATTCCGACGCACCCTGGCGGAGATTTCTGTAAAGCACCATGGATACGCGCGATTCAACCCATACGCCCAGGCGCCCATGAAGATTACAGTGGAAGATGTTCTCAATTCTCCCGTGGTGGCCTATCCACTTCGGGTTCTTGACTGCTGCCTCATGAGCGTGGGAGCTGCCTGTGCCATCATCTGCGACGAACCCACCGCGATCGAGCTTACAAAAGGGACGAAAAATAAACCTCTGCGCATCTGGGTGGCTGCCGGATCACACACCCTCAGGCCGGCCTGCAGACGTGATATGGACATTCCCCTGCTTCCCAATGAAACCCCCGACCAGTATGCGGACCTTGGGGAACGCTTTCCCGGCGGCGACCGGTATCCCGGTTTCACTGGATTCCTGGGCGCCAGGATGAGCGCCTATTATGGTTACCGCATGGCAGGGATTGTAGACCCCATGGAAGATCTGGATGTCATAGAACTCCATGACGCCTTCACCATCAGCGATGTACAATCGTATGAAGATGTGGGTCTCAGGCCTTATGGATATGGCAGGGATTATGTGGAATCCGGGGATTGCTATCACACCAACCCGCGCACGGGTGAACCCGGCAGACTTCCTTCAAATCTCTCGGGCGGACTCATCGGCTGCATGCACGCTGTGGGTGCTACCGGGATCATGCAGACTTTTGAAATCGCCTCCCATATCTGGAATCGATGGGCGGAACTGCATGGCGATCCCAAAGTCTGGGAAGAGTTCGGCAGGGAAAAACCCGACGACTGGACTGATCTTCAGGTAAAAGACGCAAAACGGGCACTGGCCATCAGCCATGCAGGGGTGGGATCACACGTTACGGCAACCATCCTGATGGATCCTGACCATCTCTTGAAAGAGGACGCATAAGGAAGGAGGAGAAAATGAGCATATTTGGAACAGTGCGGGTCAAAGACGGAAAATACAGGATAAAAGGCGATTTTCATCACATTACGCCCAATACACCCATAAGAAATGAGGATGATGGCTGGAAGCTTATGGGAGTAACCAACCCGAGGGAAATGATCTACATCCACACATACGGTGGGGAAGCACCCTTTTTTGAGAGTGTATCCCAGGGGAAAATACTGGGCACCCGATGCGACAACCCGGACTGCGAGTTCAAAGGGACCACCTATCTCCCCTTTCGCATCCACTGTCCGGACTGCCTTGCTAAGAACACCATCGTGGACTTTACGGACATTTGTACAAAGACGGCGAAAATTCATACGTTCATGGTCTGTGAGCGATCCGGCGCCTTTAATACATTAGACAAGCCGATCAAATTCATTAACGTGGAATTCGACGGGATTTCTACTATCCTGATGAGTTATCTCTCCATAGGGGACCCCAAGATAGGAATGCGTGTGGTTCCCATCTTCAGAACAGTGAACCCCACGTACACCATCACCGATCTCTCGTGGGTCGAGGACGGCGTGAAAGCGGAAGACCTTCCCGAAGGATTTTCGTTCGGATAAGTGATTTTATCAAACTGTAAAAGAAAGGGCCGCATGGTGTTTGCGGCCCTTTTTTTCTTTTCATAGCAGCGATCCTGCTTGCATTAACAGGATAAGTTGTAGCAATTAGGAATGATGGCCCCAAAGTAAATTGGAGGGAAGAATGTGGGCGGTGAACCACCACAAAATGACATCAAGATAAAGATTTGACCCCTTGAAATTCTTTGTGTTAATGTAAAGACAAAAACTCGACCTTTTAGGTTTGGAGGTTTGATTATGTAAGCAGAAAAAATATTCCTTGAAACAGATCAACATGGGCACCTGTTACAACAGCCACAATTGCCTCCTAATGCCCGCATGGAAGCAATCTTCCTTTTACTGGAAGATATTGGCATTGGCAAAGGGAATAAGGCCATAAGAAAGCCGTCAAAAAGAATTATGGGAAAAGGAAAGATCATCGGAGATATTATGGACCCTGTTGCCCCCCTTCAAGATTGGGATGCACTGCAATGATTTTATTGGATACGCATATTTGGTTTACATACCTATAAGGCAAGCGATGATATGAAAAAAACAGCTTTGATTCTTGGTGTTTCCGGTCAGGACGGATCTTATCTGGCCCGTTTTCTTTTAGAAAAAGGATACAGGGTCGTGGGTTGTTCAAGAGACGCCCAGATATCCCGTTTTTCCAACCTGGTTCATCTAAAAATCAGGGAGCAGGTGGAAGTGGAGTCGGTTTCGCTAAACGATTTCCGAAGTGTATTGCAGGTTTTAAAAAAGGTTCAACCGGATGAGGTGTATAACCTTGCAGGCCAGAGTTCGGTCGGATTATCTTTTGAACAGCCGGTTGAGTCTTTTGAAAGCATCAGCGTGGGTACGCTCAATCTCCTTGAGGCGATCCGGTTTCTAGAGACCCCCATTAAACTATACAATGCGGGGTCCAGCGAATGTTTCGGAAACACAGGCAATCACCCTGCCGATGAACAGACGCCTTTTCGCCCCCGAAGCCCCTATGCCGTTGCCAAAGCAGCCGCTTTCTGGCATTTGGATAATTACCGGGAAGCCTATGGCCTTTTTGCCTGCTCGGGCCTTTTATTTAACCACGAATCCCCACTCAGGCCGAGTAGATTCGTAACCCGTAAGATTGTCGACGCGGTTTGCCGTATTTCAAATGGTTCCAGGGAAAAGCTGGAGTTAGGGAATATCGCTGTAGAAAGGGACTGGGGCTGGGCTCCCGAATATGTAGAAGCCATGTGGCTCATGCTTCAACAGGAAGTACCCGAGGACTTTATTATTGCCACAGGAGAGAGCAATAAATTAGAGGATTTCGTGAGCGAAGCCTTTAGAACAGTTGATCTTGACTGGCAAGACCACGTGGTGTCAAACCGGCAGTTTTT
>Ga0075112_1000300_pt1 | contig 23012 bp, 25 predicted proteins | sample AntAceMetag02UKF_FD_69783 | JGI IMG/M metagenome (GOLD analysis project Ga0075112, IMG submission 69783) | Saline lake microbial communities from Ace Lake, Antarctica - Antarctic Ace Lake Metagenome 02UKF | ecosystem: Environmental > Aquatic > Non-marine Saline and Alkaline > Saline | place... | reverse complement strand
TTCAAAACAATGTGTCTGGTAGGCCAAAGACCGGAGACCGTAAGCAAGAAAAAAAAGAGATTTTTTTTCTAATGGGGAAGTGTTTTTTCTTGACTTACTTTCCCATAGGCGCGTTGAGCCCTATTTATCTAGTTTACCGGCATCTATAGCCATCAAGGTGACAGTGCTTCTAGACACCATTTTTTGATGGGTATCCCTCACATCAAATACAGTGGATTGGGCCACTAGAATTTGTTTTCCTTGACTTATGATTTCCGATTTGCATTTTAATTCATTGCCATAGGCAGGTTTTAAAAAATTAATTTTGAACTCGATAGTCAAAATCCTAATATCATTGGGGACAAGGGTAAAGGCAGCATATCCGGCTGTATGATCAGACATAGTCGCAATCAATCCAGCATGAATAAAATTATCTTGCGTTTTATGGTTTTCTCCTATTTTTAGGGTGGATTCAAAAAGTCCCTCTTCTATTTTTGATGCTCGAAATCCACAGAATTTAATAAATCCCCTGCGATAATCCTTTTCAAGAAAATCTATCCTCTCCTTAGTGAGTTCTATTTTCATAATCAACCTCTAGTCCAATAATTTCCTTGAAGCACCCGCTGGTTTTTTGTCGCCTTGCTCCCATTTTCCGATAGGAGATAGGCTTATGTTGAAAATACTGGATAATGCTGCTTGGCTAAGAACGGAGTTCACAAGCCGGGAACTTAGAACAGAGGGATTTCAGACCTCTGTCAACTTATTTTTTTACCAGCGTCACCTGTTTCACACTTTCTAAGGGCTCACTTATCAAGAATGAAACAACGTCCCAGTCTGCCCCCAGGGATTTTGAATTGGGAGATTGCTTGCTTCGAAATCACGTACATTTCTGGTCACCAGAATCAGGTTGTAAGTGTACGCTATAGCTGCAATCAAACTGTCCAAGGAAGACATTGCTTTTCCTTTCATCTCAGCATTTCCCTGCATTATACCCCAATTCTCCGCAACGGTTAGATTCAAAGAGTAGATTCGATTTTGGTAGTCTTCAAGGAGTGTATTAAGCCAATTTGTCAACAGATCTTTCCGTTTTGAATCCGGCAGCTTTGTCAGGCCTTTTCTTATTTCACCTATTGTTATAACACTTACATACAATCTTTCGGTTGGAGTGCTTCGCAACCAATCAACTACATTTCCATCTGGTGACGGTTTGACAAGCTCTGATATCACGCAAGTATCCAATAAGTAATTCAAAACTCCATACTCCTTGGAAAGTCTTTTTTTCGCTCAAGATCAAAATCACTCCCCATTTTTGGGCAACTAAGTAAAAAATCTTTAAAGGTTGGTTTATTTGAAATTAATTCTTCGTATTTGTCAACGGAGACGACGACTACAGCTTTTTGTCCTCTACGAGTTACGAACTGTGGGCCGATTTTCAAGGCATCTTCAACGACTTTGCTAAATCTTGCTTTGGCATCCTGCAATTTCCATGTTGTGATCATTTTCCCTCCTTTTCTGGAATACGCACTAGTCAGTCTAGTCTCCTAGCGTGGAAGTGTCAAGTAGAGAATGGAATATTGATGGGTCTTTCAAAAGGCCGGGTAGCTAGGGGATGTCTGCCTCAGCGGGCTGGGTAGGCGGGGTCTCACGCAACATAATCAGGGCGCACCCAAAAGCTGCAATTAGCGGTTACATAGCCACACAATATCAGCTGTTTACGATACAATAGGTAAGCATCAAAATGATTTTCTAATGCAACCCAGTGCCCTTTCCTTACCGAAAGGTTTACCTCTGAATGGGAGATTCCCTCTCCCATAAAGGCCCTGTACCCTCGCCGTGAAGCACCGGTTTCTCCTTTATTCCAAAATATAGCCCTTCGCTAATTCTACATATTGAGTCATTTGAGATTTCACCCATGTTTGATCAAATCCCAATTCTTCTGCCATTAAAAAGGCCACTTCCGGGGCCATTTTCATGCTGGCACGCGCATCCAAGAAGAGAGCCCTGACTCTGCGAGCTAAAAAATCTTCCACCGTGCGTGCCATTTCGTCTCTGACTGCCCAGAGGACATCAGCTTTCGTAAATTCGTAATCAGGATGTAATCTGTCACCAAGAGTACTATCTCGAAATATGATATCCATAATATGCGCACGGTCAGCGCCATAGAAATATCCAGGGGTATCAAAATCAATATTCTTCACATAACCATGGATCGGCATATTTTTTGTGACACAATCTTTTTCAGGTAACCCACCTACCAAATACGCTTTATTAACCGTATCCTCAGCCATCTTGCGGTAAGTCGTCCATTTGCCCCCGGTTATAGTCACAAGGCCTGATAATGATACAATTAGTTTATGATTACGGGAAATTTCTTTTGTACTTTTGTCATTACCTTGCAGCGCGGCAAGAGGACGCAGGCCGGCGAAAACACTTAAGACATCCTTTCTTTTCGGGTCCTTTTTTAAATATTTCGATGCCGTTGATAAAATAAATTCAATTTCTTCTTCTAATGCGCGCGGTTCCAATGTTGTTTCATCCAATGGAGTATCTGTGGTACCAACAACCACTTTTCCGTGCCAGGGAACGGCAAACAGAACGCGTCCGTCGGAAGTCTTGGGAATCATAATCGCAAATTCACTTTGCAGAAAGGATTCATCAAGTACAAGATGAACTCCCTGACTGGGTCGGACAATTTTTTTGGCAGTCGGATCATTCATGTGCAGAATATCATCAACAAAAACGCCTGTGGCATTTATTACGACACGGGAATTAAATGTATAATTGTCACCTGTTTCTTCATCTCTTGCTTTGACGCCACATATCAGCTTCTGTTCATCTTTCATTAAACCAATTACTTTGATATAATTTAAAATAATACCACCGTTTTCTACGGCAGTTTGTGCCAGGTTGATCGCTAAACGGGCGTCGTCAAATTGCCCATCATAATAGATAACCCCGCCATTTAGTTGCTTTTCACTTAGATTGGGTATAGCTTTCAAGGTCTTTTCTTTGGATATTTTCTCCGATGGACCAAGACCCAGCTTACCAGCCATCATATCGTAAACTTTCATCCCAATATTATAAAACGGTCCTTCCCACCAATCGTAACTCGGAATGATAAATCCCTGGTTTTTAACCAAATGGGGGGCATTCTGCCGCAATAATCCTCTCTCATGTAATGCCTCCAGAACAAGGGAAATATCTCCCTGAGCCAGGTATCGCACGCCACCATGAACCAGTTTGGTACTTCTGCTGGACGTTGCTTTGGCAAAATCGGATTGTTCAAGCAAAACTGTCGAATAGCCCCTGGAAGCTGCATCGACAGCAACACCCAGTCCCGTTGCTCCACCTCCGACAACAATAATATCCCATACTTTATCGGGGAATTTTTTCAGTTCATCTAATAGATACTCTCTTTGCATAAATGAAATACCTCATCAACTGTATGAATTCCTTTTTCTCATATAGCAATTATCCAAGTTCTTTCCCTTCATCAACCTGTCAACCGCCTGAATATCTGAAACTCCGCGCCATCCTATAGTTTTTGGGAAGTTTTTGAACGTTTTTGTCCCCCTTTCTACTTTCTACCAGAAAGCAAGCCCTCCATAGCCTTGCCCTGAAGCAACGTTTTGCTACCGACCAGGCACGGGTGTAAGGGGCCAGAAAATAGGGACCACCACCATGATAATGATCAATACCAGGAGGGTCAGCAGTCCGCCCACTTTCATATAATCCTTGAAGCAGTAGCCACCCGGTCCCATCACCAGAAGATTGGCAGGGTGGGAGATGGGTGTCATGAAGCTGGCGGAAGCAGCCATGGCCATGGCCATCATAAAACCATAGGGGGTAACCCCCATCTGCTGGGCGGTATTCAGAATAATGGGGGCCAGCAACAGCACCAGGGCCGCGGTGGGAATAACACAGGTGGCCAAAAACGTCAGCACCAGCAGGGCCAGCATAACTACCGTTGGCCCAAAGGGTCCCACTGCTGTCACCACCCCTTCCGCTATAAATTTTGCTGCCCCGGTTTGGTCCAAGGCGGTACCCAGGGGAAACATGCCCGCAATCAGAAAAACCGCCTTCCACTCAATAGCACGATACGCCTCCTCCATGGTCAGGCACTTGAAGAGCACCATAAGGGCCGCCCCGATGATCGTGGCAATGTAAATGGGTATCCAGCCCAGAATCACGGGCACAAAAGTGGCCGCCATGAGGATGGAGGAAAGCGGTGCCTTTTTCAGCTTCGGGGATTCCTGGGCGGATTGCGTCAGGACAATAAAGTCATTTTCTTTGCCCAGCAAATTTAGTTTTTCCCTGGGTCCGTAAAGGAGCATCGCGTCGCCAAAGTCAAGGGCCATATCCCGCAGATTGGTTGCGTGAGCCCTTCCCCGCCGCCAGATGCCCAGTACATTTAAACCAAATTTCTCTCTGAAATGAAGTTGCCGCAGGGTTTTCCCGGCAATGGTGGCGTGAGGGGAAAGGATAGTCTCAACCATGCCGATCTTATCGGAAACGAGCGTCTTAAGATCGGGGCCTTCGCCCCCCTGTATCTCCAGGGTTTGAAAACCGCGAAGGGTATCCAGGGTCGCCATACGGCCTTCCATAACCAGCTGATCTTCAGGCAGAAGTATTTCGTTGGCATCGGGCATTCGAACAGCGCCATTCTTTCGAATGATACACAGTACGCGCATCCCAAGTACCTCGGCCAGCCGACTCTCTTTCAATGCTTTATTCCCCACGGGGGACTCTAAAGGGATGGTCAGAAGCATGAGGCGTTCATCGAGCTGATAGTCTTCAATTAATATATTCTGTTCCACTTCCTCGCAGGTCAGTCCCGCTTCGCCGCAAAGAAATTCAATATTCTCTCTGCTGCCCTGAACCAGAAGTGTGTCCTCTGCCTGAAGGACATCATCCTGCAGGTTTGCCCGTCGTATCTTTTTGTCCCGACGGACCGCTAAGACCACAGCCTGAAATCGGTTTCGAAAGTCGATTTCGTTGAGGGTTTTGCCATTTAGAAAAACGTCCGCTCCCAGGGTCAATTCAACTAGCTGTATCTCTTTTGAAAACACCTCATTCACGGGCACATTCTTGATGCCATTGATGAGTTCCTCCCACAGCTGCAACTCCTTAAATCTCTCACGGCTTCCTTTGAGGACCAGGATGTCACCCCCGTGCATCACTTCCCGTGGCCCCGGCGCCAGGAGACTCTGTTTTTCCCGGGTGACGGCAATCACATCCATTCCCAGCACGGTTCCCATGCGGGTCTCCGACAGGGTTTTCCCGGCCAGAGAGGAACCTAACGGCACTTCCATACGAAAGACTTTTTCACCCACGCCATACTGGCTGTCAAAATTGGTCTCGATCATTCCTGAGGTATCTTTCAGGAAGTTGTGTCGAGGCAGCAGACGACGCCCCACGAATGTCATGAAGAGCACACCGGCAACAAAAATAAAACTGCCCACCGGGGTAAAATCAAAAAGGCTGAAAGGCTTGAGCTGATTCTCCCTGAGCAGGGCGCTCACGAGAATATTGGGCGGGGTTCCGATCTGGGTCAGCAGGCCTCCCAGCAGCGAACCGTAGGCCAACGGCATCAGGAGCGCGGAAGGGCTTCGTTCCGTACTTCGGCAAATGTCCATCACCACCGGCAGCATAAGGGCTGCGACCGCCACATTGTTCATGAACGCTGACATTAGTCCCGCAACGACCATCACGATCATCACCAGCAGCGTATCACTGCCGCCGGCCAGTTTCACCACCCGATTGCCAATGATGTTTCCCACACCGGTACGCGTCAGCCCCCCGCTGAGAATGAAAACCGCCCAGACGGTTATCACTGCCGGGTTGCTGAACCCTTTCAGGGCATCGGTCGGTTTTACCAGACCGGTAACTGCCAGACTCCCAAGGACCAGGAGCGCCACAACCTCCATGGGCATCCATTCGGTTACCAGAAAAAGAACCGCCGCGGCCAAGATGAACAATACCAGTGCAATTTCCAGGGTCATAAAGTCAAATCTCCCATGATTCCCATGATTCCCATGATTCCCATGATTCCCTCCAATTCAACCACTTCTACGAACCCATGCTGATCGTCTTGGGGAGTATCCTGGGGCGCCTGCATCGCTATCCATTTCGCCGCAGCGCGCTTATCCATCCCCTCTTATCATATACTTCGTTGAAACTTTGAGAACCCTTCGCCCAAAGTGGCAAATTGGTTTTCCCAAAAATGATCGCCCCGGCTTCAATCAGAGGCTGAACTACATCAGCGTTTGATGTTGGCAAATACTTTTTAAACATCGGTGATCCGTAGGTGGTGTGCAAACCGGTAACATTGATATAATCCTTTATGGTCATGGGAAGCCCATGCAAGGACCCCCAATACTCATTTTTGGACGACGCCATCAAGATATAGGTACCCGCTCTTTTCAATCAGCAAAAGCACTCCAACCGAGTGACATTGGTAGCGCGGAAGCGATGAAGGCGCAAAGAACGAATACTATTTCGCCTGTCACTCCAAACCACAACGCTATAAGAACGTCGAGCAACGCCCAAGCTATTAGGCTTATCCAAAGACACCTGTAAGACCAACGTTCCCCACGGCGCAATGGAATATGAGAGATCATGGTCCAAGCGATCCCCCAGCCGACAACACCAGCACCACACGTAGCAAGAAGCCAGTGCACCAGTTTACTTTGGTCTTCATTAAAGCCTTCCAATTCACCGATCGCTGCGGCAATACTTTGCTCATACGACGAGAACAACTGAGTGCCCGGACCGAGAACTAACAGAATACCTACGGCGACACTCGCAACGCCAATGCAAACCTGAATATTCGCCAACCGATTAGGAGTCATAGTACAGCTGCCTTTCTAAGCCTCTCAGCACCAGGAAGAAGGACCTTTTAACCCACTATGCGCCAGTAAAGCATCTGTGCTCGGCCCGCGCCCACGGAAATCATGAAATACTTTCATCGGGTCGCGACCGCCGCCACAGGCGAGAATTGTATCACGGTATCGGCGCCCCAACGCGGCAATGGCTGCCTCATTTTCCAGCCCAGCTTCTTCAAAGGCCGCAAAGGCGTCGGCGCTGAGCACTTCCGCCCATTTGTAGCTGTAGTACCCCGCGGCATAGCCACCGGCAAAAATATGGCTGAACGAACAGAGAAAACGCGATTCGGGCAGCGGCGGCAATGGGTTCAAGTCCCGGGCGATCTGTTGGTGCACATCAAAAACGGTTGTTTCCCCATTTGAATCGAACTCGGCATGGAGCATCATATCAGTCATGCCAAATTCCAGTTGCCGCATCAACATCGAGCCGGCACGGAAGGTGCGGGCAGCGCCGATTTTATCAAACAACACATCCGGCAGCGGTTCGCCCGTCTCGAAGTGCTTTGTCATGCCAATGAGAGTTGGTTTGTGGTAGCACCAATTCTCCATAAATTGGCTGGCGACCTCCACCGCATCCCATTCGATACCGCTGATGCCGGCTGCGTCGTTGTAGTCGACTGTTGTGAGCATACCCTGCAGCCCGTGACCGAATTCGTGGAAGAGCGTTGTCACCTCACTGAAGCTCATCAACGAAGGACGACCATCCACCGGTGGAGTACCGTTGCAGCACAGATGAACCACCGGATGCCGTAATTCTCCATTGATGTAACAGCGATTCAGGCAACTGTCCATCCACGCGCCACCGCGCTTTTCCTCCGGGCGGGAGTATGGGTCGAGATAAAACCAGGCAATGGTTTCATCGTTGCCTTTTTTGACGCGATAGAAATGCACATCGGCGTGCCAAACGGGCGCCAGTCCGTCGGCTTTTTCGAAGGTGACACCGAACAACCGGGTACATAGTGAAAACAGGCCGTCAATCACGCGGGGGAGGGGAAAATAAGGGCGCAGTTGCTCGTCGGTAAATTTAAAGAGTTGTTCCTTCAGCCGTTCAGCCCAAAACGGTACATCCCAATGGGCCAGGGGCTCAGTCTGCCCCGACGATTGGGCCAGTTTACGCAATGCATCCAGCTCTGCCCTGGACGGTTGCCGGGCGGCTTGCACCAGTTCTGAGAACATTTTCTGAACGGCGGCCATGTCGGGTGCCATTTTCGAATCCAGGCTGAGATCGGCGTAGTTTTCATAACCGAGCAATTGCGATTTTTCTTTCCGCAAGGTAAGGATGCGGTCTATCAAACCGGAATTGTCCAGCTCGCCGGTGGACGCACGCAGGATATGGGCGCGGTAAACCTGCTCGCGGTGTGTTCGGTTACGGTGGTGCTCCACGAAAGGGATGTAGCTGGGGTAATCGAGGGTGATGCGCCAGGGACCATTGTCGTATGTAGCCTTTGGGTCCTCCTTGTTTACTCCATTCCACGATTGCGCGGCAATCTGCTTCAGAGTTTCCGGCCAACCTTCGGTTTCCCTGGTATCCGTTATAATGAATTCAAAAGCCTTTGTGGCATCGAGTACATGGTTGGGAAAATCCGTGTGCAGTTGTGAAAGTTCTTTGGCAATGGCATTGAATTTCTCCCTGGCCTTACCACTCAAACCGACTCCGGCGTGTTTGGCGGCCCGGATCTTTTGCGCAATAATCCGCTGCTGGGCTTCATCGAGTTTCTGCCAGGCATTGCCATCACGAATGGCTAACAACCCCTTATAGATGGCAGGACTCTGGTTGACCCGCAGGCCGAATTGCACGACATCGCCCAACACCTGCTCGTGGGCTTTACGAAGTTCGTCGGAATTTTTAACACCCATCAGGTGCGAAACCACACCCCAGCTGTAGTCAAAAGGAATATCCAGTTGTTCCAGTGGTTGGAGCAACCCGGCCCAGGTTGGCGTCAGATTTTGTTCCAGCCCGTCGATCCGTTCGTTGGCGCGATTCAGTAACTGTCGAATGGCCGGGACCACGTGTTCCGGCTTGACACGGTCAAAAGGCGGAAATCCGGCTTCAAGCAACAGGGGGTTATCTGTCCGATTCTTATCTTCCTGATTCATTTAGTTCTCCTTCAATAGATCTTTTAGCCTTAGCCACACATTAGAAGAGTCACAAGAATTATTATTGGAATCAGCCATTCTGACTTCTAAAGGATTCCTATGACTAACGGAGAGATTCATAAGGTGGGAAAACCCGAAACGTCCATAAACGTCTTAATGCCACCCAGCGTCGGAATCCCCCGCCAACCACCGTCCTTTTGGCATTTAAGCGCCGCCGCAGCGGATGCAAAGGCCATGCATTCGGGCATTTGCCAACCCTGGAGCAGCCCGTAAATGTAACCGCCGTGATAAACATCTCCCGCACCGGTGGTGTCTTTTGAAACGATTTGAAAAGCCGGCAGGTGAACGATGTTACCGTTTGAAAGCCCGATGCTGCCCTTCGCACCCAAGGTGATCACCACCTGCCCGGGGCCCAGTTCTGAAAGCTTTTGAAGGGCCTCTTCCGTAGGTGTTTCAACACCCACCAACGGGTCGGCAAATGTCTCCGATGCTATCAGCACATCCACATATGAAACAAGGTCCAAGGTCCCATGCCTAAGCGTTCCTGCGTCCATCACAACGGTCCAACCCAAAGCCTTTGCCTGTTTGGCAGCGACAATGGCGGCATCCAACATCAACCCGTCCACATGCAAAATCCTTGCATTGGAAAAAAGTTCTAACTCAATTTCTTCGGGTGCGAGGGGGGGAACACTGCTTCGATTCCAGAAGACTGTGCGTTTTCCCCCATCCGTTGTGACCGCAATAAAGGCAAATTGGGAAGCACAGCCGGGTACCATTTTTAAACGGGCGGTATCCACCCCCTCTTTTTCGAGGGTTTCGGAAATTTTGCGGCCGAACCAGTTCCTGTAAATATGCGTCTTCCTGACATATGATGGATTTAAATCTGTTTTGCCTCCGGCTCAGAGAGCATGAACCTACGCCTCGGAGAGAAAAAGCATTTCAAAGATGCTTGATTTTTTTCAGAATGTAGGAAGAAAAATAGTCTCCATATCTCTTTTGGAGATCGGGGCTTTTCCAGTCTTCTCCGGTGATTTCACCTCTACAGAGGGTTGACCCGCACACGCAATCTAAAGAATAGTCGTCGCTTCGCTCCATAGCGTAGTCATGACAGAGTTCCTCTCCCGGTTCTATGGCGCGCATGCCAACATAGGTTATTTGACCGTCGAACCCAACATTAGGATTGCAGGAATGGTTTATAAATACCGACATTCTGTCCAATTCTTCCTTGGAGGTAGGACTCAAATAGAAGTGGTCGTGAATCTGAAGAGCGTAGTCTCCAACTGTAGATGTAATCTGAGCCAATTGTTCGGCAGTCACAATATGACCTGCCTTGACGGCCACCACCTCGCCCTTCTCGATCTTCTCTGTGGCAAAAACCCCTCGACCCTGCAAATCACTGGGCCGGACCTCGATTTTTGGAGACCGGTAGCACCAGATTTCAGACATTTTATGACTTGAAGATCCATCTTTTTTAATCTTTGCCATTTGGCACTACCTCTATTTGAAAAATCACGATAACGCTTACATCACCGGCATTCGGTTAGCCTCCAGTGAATGTATATGTTGGGATTTTGGCAATTTAAATAGATCATCTCAACGTCCCTGTTTTTTAGGGGCCTTTCCCTTCACAATGTACTCGGCCTCGTTTTCAGGACCCTTGTAGTCATCGCTTATCTGGATTTGTCCGGAGATATAAACCTGTCCCTGGTTGGGAAAATGCGTGTGAATAAAAACCCATTTCCGGTCGATGCCCACGTTCTTTTCTATGGATAAGGCCAGGTTCGTCATCACGCTTTGAATGGTCTTGTTGTCGAAAAAGCCCGCCGGGTAGAGATCCACCAGGATGGGGCGGCCAACCTGCTTTTTCCCATTCCAGTTTATGCCAGCCAGCGTCACCCAGTAGTAGGTGATGAACTCCTGCTTGATGCCCGTGCCCTGGGACACGTCCTTGCTGATAGCCGCCAGCACATCGTCGATATTTTTGTCGATGGGCAGGGAGCAGATCTTGATCATGGGATCCCCCGCCTTCAGCCCATCGTCAATCCCTTTCACACCCTCATCCGACAGTGCAATGCCTGACATGTAGAAAACCATCAACACAATCCCAAATACGCGCTTGCAGTTGCGACTCTTTGTCTTCATCGAGCATTCCTCCTTGGTTTACTGACAAGAGTTGTCATGCGGTGTGGCTTGTCTGTCATTATTTCTGAATCGAACGCCATTCATCAGCGGCGGCGTTACCTGAACTTGCCGCGTCTAACGCCGCATGCGATCTCGCCATTCGCTGAATTATATCGTTATGCATTTATCTCCACCCAGCAGAAAAGATTAATCTTTTCGCAGTGTGGGGTCTGCCGTTGACTCTTACAGTTTCCCGAAATTGGAACTAAGAGTCAAAGGCAGACTTGCCCCTTCTGGCCCCTTCTCCACTGATAAATCGACCTCAATCTATAATCAACGAACGCATCTTATTTCGCGGGAAAGTAGTTGCAAAAAGAAACCATTAGTGTTAAATTGAAACCAAACATTTACAGGAGATAGCACATGGCGACTGCAGTAAAAATATCAGATAATCTATTCAACAAAGCAAGGATTCAATCAAAGGTATTTAAAAGATCCATCGCCGGACAAATTGAATATTGGGCAAAAATAGGTCAAATGATTGAGGAAAATCCAGACATCCCGCTTCCCTTTCTTCAAGACATTCTTGTGGGGAGAGAACAAATAAAAGCTGGTCAGGGCACTCCGTACGTATTTGGAGAGGGTGAATGACCGAAATTGCGGAAATAATTCAATCTCCTATTTTTGGAAAACAAAAAAAGAAACTTCATAAACCGCAGATTAAAGACCTGGATGAGGCTGTCAAATTCATTTTCAATGATCCCGCAGTCGGCGACATGAAAACAGGAGATTTGAAAAGTGTTCAGGTCTATAAATGCAAATTGAAAAATCAACAGATTTTGCTGGCTTACGAAGTGATCGATGCAACGCTATTTTTATATACGTTTGGTACCCATGAAAATTTCTACCGGGACTTGAAAAAATACCTGCAATAATGATCCACCTATTGAAGATGGCGGTTCGGCAATCATTCTTCTTCAGGAAAGGCGCTATAGTAATCATCAGAGAGCATGTTCTGTTACACCGAGAGGGTCACCAACAGCCTTCGAGTAACTGCTGATGGCTTTCTTTGCTTTTGCGATCTGAATTGGTTTATTGCTGTAGATGTCCGGATGCATGCACTCATCAATGGTTTTTTTGTATGAACCGATCGGATCATCGCCAACCCCGAACCGAGCATTGAAAAACGTCTGGTTTTCTTTCGAGAATCGACACAGATCTGCAACCAACTTGAGCAGTTGTTTCTGATCTAAGTCGACCACGGCCGACTTCACGTCTGACCAGGTTGGCTTACTGGATTTTCTCTTCGACTTCAAATCAATATCTTTTCTTTGTCACCGAAACGCCGAACTCACTTGCCACCAACACTGCGGAGCACTGAACCTTGAAGAACCACCTACCTTGATGCGGGGCAGGGCATTGCAGAATTCACGAACTGTTGGCGGTCAGTCAGGCACAAGAAGTGATTGGTTATGCGAAAATGTCCATTGTCAAGGGCTGGCCCCTCTTACTCTCTTTCTTGACTTGACTGCGTTTTCGTTTAGGCGGCGGAGAAAGCCTGGGCCGTCTCCGCCGCCGCTTGGGCTATTCTAAACCTACTGTTTCACTTCTGTGGCTTTTTCTCTCCATTCACTCATCGCGCTGTCATAAAAAAGTATCGGTTTGTATGTGAAGTCCACGAACATCTGAACCTGATCGTCCAGATGCTTGCTTTTTTCCCCGGAGGCTGCAATGAATCCGCTGGCTCCCGGGGCGGTAATGTTTACCCCCTGAATCGACCCCGGTTCCAGGTTAACCATATGGTTCTCCGTTCCCCTGTCCACTTTGGGAAAAGACGGCAGTTGACCGGTCGAACTGGTAATGGGCTGATGGAGAAAATATCCCAGCACCGTGACCGGGTGAAAGGCATCCATGGCCGTTTTCAGGCGATACCCATCCATTTTTCGGCCCTTCTGCTCTTCGGCCAGACCGACAAGGGCATCCAGAAAGGTATTTTCCAGGATCTCCCGCTTTTTGCCGTTGAAAAAATCCGTCTTGGTTTTCCCCTGAAGCGCCTTGAGAAAAAGGGTATAACCGTGGTACCGGTTGGAGAGAATCTGAACCGCGGTCTGTCCGAAAACATTTTTATAGCCTGCGAATTCATCCTCGAAGGTGGCTGGTATGATCTTTGACCACCAGCTGTTGTAGATGGCTGCTCCGGGCTGGTCGCAGAACCCGTCGCTGTCGGCATCCGTCAGGAGATTGTCCCATTGGGAGAGCAGTTCGAGAGCCTGAACCGTATCAGGCTTTGTCGGGTTGCCCTGCCGCACGATACCCACCATCAGGTCTTTGATGTTGAGTGCCCGTTTGTCGTAAAAGGCAATATTCTTGATCATGGCCTTCAGGTCGTCGGGACTTACCTTCTTTTTGGCTTTGGCCAGCCGCCAGAGACAGGTGACGCGATCATCACGCCCCCATCCACCCCACACATCCGAAGTGGCCAGATCCCCATGGCTCCAGCCGGGTGCGGGTTGGTTATTCCAATTGATGAGAAAGCCGTTTTCAGGATTAGCAGCATGGGGATTTTCCGTCTTGGGCAGAAATCCCTGCCATTCATATTCACCGGTGCCCGGAGCGGGCAGTCGAATATCATAGCCCGCAGGTCGAATAGGGTGAAGTCCCAAGTGGTAGTAGGCGATATCTCCGTCCGTATTAGCAAAAAGATAGTTGATGGACATATCGCTTTCCTGGGCCGCTTCATAGAATTGTGGAATCGTCTCGGCATTCATCATATTGAAATAAGAGCTCAGCCCCTGCAAAAACCGTTCTTTACAGCTGAGACGTTTGCTGAAGGCGACGTTGTGGGCGACATCCACAAAAAAAATGGGTCCGTGGACGGTATAAAGATCTTCCTTTATGATGGGTTTCGGTGTTCCCTTTACGTAAAAGGCATTGGACCTCACCTCCATATCACGCCATGCCCCCTGATACCAATATTGCCGGGGGTTGTCCGGATTCAGCTTTTCCGCGTAGATATCTTCGATGTTGTCTATTCCCGCGGTGGATGTAAAAGCGGCACGACGGTTGTGACCAAACATGACAACGGGATAACCTGCCAGGGTGGAACCCACAACGTCGATTCCGGCGCCGTGAAGCCCTACCTCATAAAGGGCGGAAGGAAGTTCAAACCCGAACTGGGGTCCGCCCATAATTTGGGACCGTTTGGTGGACGATTTGGATGGCGCAACCGTCACAGCGTAGCTGGCGGGATGACCGTAACCTGTCCATTCCATAAAGAATCGGCGTTCGGATTGCTCCTGGGCCAACACGGTTTCGGCCTGAAGGGCGACATCAAGGGCAGCCTTCATCAGGGGGCTTTCCAACCCGGCCTTGGACTTTACCATTCTCCCTCTGGGCAGGGTGAATCTTCGGTCAATGGTTGTGGGAGCTTCCGGATCATAACCCCAGCACCAATCATCAAAGATAACCTGTCCCTTCTCGGGCCCATGCTTCTCAATAACAAACTGGAGCACGGAAGCGTTGGCCAACTCGGCGGACACATCCATAAAAAAGCCCATGACCGATAGGAAGTCGGCTGCCACGTCTTCCGCAGACCAGGGAGCAGGCGTAAAATTCAGGTCGTGAAATTCCTTTGGAAGTTTATTGGCAGGATCAGAAATGGCTTCGGTGATATAGGCGTTGATTCCTGCCGCGTAGGAACGCATGACCGTCTGCACTTCGGGGCTAAGTCGTTCGATCTGACTCTTGATCTGTGCCAGGGTCAGGTTGTCTCTTCGGTTGCCCTGGTCAAAAGGGAGTAGCTTTTCACCCAGGACTTCTGAGAGACTACCCCAGAAAGTCCGGCGAAACATTTCAATCTGGAAAAGCCGGTCTTGTGCCGTAGCATACCCGTAACCGAAAAAGAGGCCCTCAAGACTGTCCGAATAGACATGTGGCACACCGAAATTATCCCGTACAATGTCTGCTTTGGGCGTTTCAGCAAGCGTTGGAACGGCTGTAAAGGCTACAAACACCGCCATAGCAAAAGAAAGACCGATAACGATTCCGCATTTTCTGAGCATTCTGCTACCTCCTGTGAAGTGAATAATGACGTAAAACCCGAGGAATGTGAATAACACCCCCTCTTTCAGGGGGGAAATCCTTATTCATTTATCAGTTACGCTGCCATTGTCTATTGAGCGGCACTTGAGGGCTATGCAGCCAATCTGCGTTCGGCTATTCGTTGACATATCCATTATCATTTCTTGGGAAAGACGGGAAAGGCGGGCTCTTGACATAGGGCAAATTGATGACTGCATACGCTCGTTAGGAGATTACACTCTCGTTGATAACTATATCATATTGCGGGTTAACCGCATGGAATAACTCATTAAGCTTTTCAAAACTTGGTACAGATCTACCTTGCTCGTACCTGGCATATGTGTTGCGAGATTTAGCCCCTAATCGATCAGCGACCTGAGCGAGTGACAGACCACTCATTTCCCGTTTTCTCTGTAAAAGTAAACTTACCATATGCTTGGGCTCTGAGGAACCAATCTCAAAACTGTCTTTTTTACCTTTAAAAACCGCTACTTCGAAACTTGTTTTATTGGCCATTGATTCAAGCATATCAGCAACCATGACATATGCTTTTTTCTTTGTTCGTCCTTGAGTCATCAAATCAAGAATTGGAATTTCCGCTAACCAGAATTTACCATCTTTATATATCCTTCCTGAGAATCTCATGATTCGTCTCCTCTTTTTGCTTTTCTTAATATTGAACGAGCAAGTTTTTCGTTGATGTCGCTGTGTCTTGGTATCGGCTCTTGTCTTTCACCGTCAGTCCAGATATCGTGGTTTCCACCATATCTAAAAAACCACCAACCGGATTGTTTCAGCTCATTCTCTAGTTTTTTTTCTTTTTATGAGATTACTGTACACATAATCGTGGACAACTTCAACGTGAATTTATCATCCATCTTTAACGCCTGAGCTGTGGGGCCGCCGAGCAAAACGAGGGTATTGGCGCGGATCAGCAGCGGTCCCTACCAGTGATTTGTTGGCCAGCTCCGTTATTGCCTTTGCTCATTATCAAAATTCTAATACTGACTCATTATCTTTGTCGAATTCAATATCTTTGAATGGGGGTCAAATATTCATCGTTGTCCATCCCACTGCAAAGATGTGGTGCAACGCTCCAGATGCGTCTATCCTTGATTGTCTAGGCATGACTTTTCCAAATCATAAATCAAGCGAAAAAGAAACGCATAAATGCATGGGCGTCCCCATGCTTCTGGTGAATGCGATGGTTAACCAATTATTTTTTTCTTTCTGCGGCCTTTTTATAGACTGTATTCTTGTCTCTTTTTCCGACAGCGATAACTAAAACATACAACTCGTTATCGACAACTTCATAAACTAGCCGATAGCCGCTAGCTCTCAACTTAATTTTGTAGTGGTTTTCAAATCCAGAGAGTTGACTGCTTACTATAAAAGGCTGTTGAAGACGTTCTTTTAATTTCTTTTTGAATTGAGCTTGAATTGAGTTGTCGAGCTTCTTCCATTCCTTCAGCGCTGTAGGAAGAAATTTTAGCTTATAGATCATCGACATTCACTTCCACGGCTGAAATTTTCTCATGTTGACGTTCATTGACTATCACACCTAATTGATAATCTTCAATTTTGTCCATTAATGTCTCGTAAGTTTCAGCCGGGATCAAATATGCTGTTGGTTTGTTATGGTTGAGAATGGCGATTGGCTCTCCATCTGCTTGCTCGATGAGAGCAGAAGGGTTTTTCTTTAATTCTGATATACTTGCTGAACAACCTGCTAATACTGATTCCATTATTGCACCTCTCTAGATTATTATGACCTAATTTATAGCTACATTATAGGTCTTATTTCAGGGCTTAGCAAGTTATTATTTTTTCTGGTTAACAGTCATCAGGGGCGCGCGGCTTTTTTCGATCCGCTGAAAGAGAAGGGCTGGGTCGGCGGGGTTTCACGCAACATAATCGGACTCGCAACATAACGTTCCCTACTCCTCATGATGAAACGTAAAGAGGCCAAGGCCAGTGCAATTTTTTCACAACGCCATGCCGAAGCCGTGGGGGCTGTCAGAGATAATGAAAAGAGCGCTTAAGGGTTCTCGGTTTCCAGCCTGTTTTGTAAAGAATATCGCTGAAAAAATTCCATAAGTTCTTGTTTGAGCAGGTTGGCCTTTTCAAGGGCGTTGCGGTATTCATCCTTTATGGACGTAATCTTTTCCATTTTCGTCAAAAGTTCTCCGCGAAACGCACCCCTCTTTTCCATGCCCCTTTCATATTCGTCCCTGAGTGAATTGAGACCCACTTTCAATCCAGTCAGATACGCCTCCTTAAAAGACCCGAGTCTTTCAAGAGCCTTTTCATATTCACCACGCAGGTTGCTGATGCTCTTTTCCCTAGCACAGAGGTATTGCTCCTTGAGTTCCATCAGCAGTTCCTTTACCGATATTATTTTGTTGACCCGGTAGGCATTGCTTCCCCCAAAGGCAAAGCCTTTATCCAGAATCCCCTTTCTGGCATTATCGAGGGCCAGGGTCAGGCAGTAGGGGGCGGTCTTTATGTCACAGCTCTTAAGACATTGCCATGAACACTTGCGGGACTGTTTTTTCCCTGACGCAACATCTTTCAGAAAACGATTTTCGATGGCCCGGCCGGGCATGCCCACGGGACTTTTGATGATTTTTATGTCATCCTTTTTGCACGCAATATAGGATTCCTTGAACTTGATATCCGCGTCACATTCATGGGTTGCCACGAATCTTGTTCCCAATTGGACGGCCCTCGCGCCAAGCTTGAAGGTCTTGTATATATCGGCACCTGTGTAAATGCCTCCCGCAGCGATTACGGGGATTGTTCTGCGCAATTGATCCTCGTATTTCTTTATCTCGGCAACGACTTCGGGCAGAATTTTTTCAAGGGCGAAATCGGCATCATCGATCTGCTCCTCTTTAAATCCCAGGTGACCACCTGCCTTCGGACCTTCCACCACCACTGCGTCGGGGATGTCGGCGTATCTCTTCACCCAGGACCTGAAGATAAGGCCTGCCGCCCTTGCGGAACTCACGATGGGGACCACCTTGACCCCCGCTGACCTGAGATCTTTAACCGGAATCCCTTTTATGGGGAGCCCCGCTCCGAGGAATACCATATCCACCTTTTCATCCATGGCGACCCTCAAAAGAGAATCGAAATCATTAACGGCTACCATGATATTGACGCCGATTATGCCGGATGTCTTTTCCTTGGCCTTTCTTATTTCCTTTCGAAGGGCGATGGCGTTGGCGTCCCTGTTTTCCGCATAATAATCAGGCTCAAGCATTCCGATGGAATTGGCGGCGATAATACCGATGCCCCCTTCATTGGCAACGGCTGAGGCCAAACCCGAAAGGGATATGCCGACACCCATGCCACCCTGCACGATGGGCAGTTTTGCGACGGCATTGCCAATCTTCAATTTGGGCATCTTGGTCCATCCAATTTTTGGGATGCTAAATTTAGGCCATTCTATATTGTTTAAATTCGTTTTCTTCAGCATTAACCCATGTTGTTTAATGAAATCCACGGATATGTTTCTCCTTTATGGGAAAGTCGGATAAAGATCGACGTTTTTTTGGGGCAGATAAAATTAGAACATGCAAACTTTTATGTTAAGGAATTGCAAAAAAGATGGCGTTTTACTATCTTTATTTGCCAAGGTGAAAAAAATTAACTGTCTTGAAAGGCGTTCACCATCACCTCTTTCGGAATACACGACAAAAAACATGTTTGACAACGCAGATCTTGAGCGCTATATTTAAGCAGTTGCGAAATTACTTAATAGGTTTATGCCATGATCATTGATCCAGCCGAAATATTCAAAGTGTTGAGCGTTGATACACGTGTAAATATTATTGAACTTCTCAAAGCCAATGGGGCTTTAGGAGTTAAAGATATTTCAGCAAAACTTGGTCTAACCCCTCCGGCAATATCGCAACATCTTAAAATATTGAAACAAGCCGGGATGGTGAGAAGTGAAAGGAAAGGATATTGGATCCCATACACCATTAATGTGGAGGCCATGGAGAATTGCAGGAAGGTATTGGATGAAGTATGCACTTGTGGATGCCAAGGCACTGGCAAATTTAAAGAAAAAGAATTAAGTAAAGCCAGCCTTGAGGCACTAAAAAAATATGAAAAAGAATTGCAGAATGAGCTTAAAGTAGTTCGTGATAGGGTAAAAGAAATAGATTCAGACAAGCCGTAAATCATTTTTTTTACCCTTTTAATTAAGTGGTTGCTAAATAACCTAATCAAATAGGAGGTGGTGAAAATGGCTGAGAACAAAAATAGTTGCGAATGTGGATGCATTCCTCTGAAAGAGGAAAAAAAGGAATCCTGTGAATGCGGATGCATACCCTTGAAAGTGGCTGAAGGCAAGGATGCTTGTGGATGCGGATGCGCCCCACTTAGGAAGTAGGCCCAACAGGATAAGTAACTAAAGTGAAGTTTAATTTTTCTGAGGGGGATGGGAATACAATTATATATCCTGATCCCCCTTATTTTATTTGAAGTAATCATATTCTTTGGGCTTCACAGATAACGTTGCATAATCAACATCTCGGATTTTTGCGTTGGCTGAATTTGCCTTGTTATGCCTTTAGTTACCTAAAGGTTTTCGCTTCTTTCGTTACAATTGGACAGCCTTCCATGCTGCTCTATGCGATTTTTGCGTGACATATCAGCTCAATATCATGCAATGATTGACACCTAAAAGCTGCAATTAGCACTTAGCGGTTACATAGCTCTATAATATAAGTCGTTTACGGAGAAACAGCTCAGCATCAAAAAGTGAAAGTTGCAGTACAGGAAAAACTGATATAAATCATTACATCATTAAGCTAACGGCTAATAGCTTAAAAGCTAATTGCTGTTTTTAGGTGACATACAAACTTATAATCTGATGAACGTCCCGTATCCCCCTCGTCCCGTATCCCCCTGGCTCTGCGGTCGAAACTGAGAGGAAATGAATTCCTTCCAGATGAGGATGGGGGGATTGCAGATCATTTCGTTAACAAACCAGACTACGGGAAGCAGGGGGGGGCTAAAACTTCACTTTGGGCGCTTCCTGTCGTTCCTTGGGGACTTCGAAGAAAGTTGCCTTTTCAAACCCGAACATACCTGCGAGTATATTTGTGGGGAAGCTTCGTACCTTAATATTGTAAGTCTTCACCATTTCATTAAATCGCCTGCGTTCAACCGAGATACGGTTTTCAGTTCCCGCCAATTCATCCTGCAGACGGATAAAATTGGTATTGGCCTTCAACTCCGGATAACGTTCAACCACCAACAACAACCGCCCAAGGGCAGAGGTAAGCTGGTTGTTGGTCTGCATCTTATCGCTGATGGTGGTGGCGCCTGCCACTTTTGAGCGGGCCTCGGTTACTTTAACGAAGACCTCTTTTTCATGTTTGGCATAGCCCTTAACCGTCTCTACATAATTGGGGATCAGATCATAACGACGCTGGAGCTGGTTTTCCACCTGGGCCCACGCCCCCTTGACGCCCTCATCCATAGTCACAAGGGCATTGTATGTCCCCTTCAGAAATGAATAAGCGGCAAAAACCATAAGCAGCAATATGCCAAGAATGACCAGTAGGGTCTTTAGTCCTTTCCCCATATTATCCTCCCAATGCGTTTATTAGCTTAGAAAGCTTTCTCATTTCCTTTAAGCAGCCTTTAAATAGATTAAGGCTTTCTTTGTCACTGAGCTTGGGCTTATCCTCCTTGATATCAAGGAGGCCTTCAAAAACACCATGCTCCAATTCAAATGCGTCAGCCATGGCCCTGACGATTTCACGCCTTTCTCTTGGCACATTTATCTTTCTCAGGTGCAATAAGGCCTCAAAGATTGCCATCAGCGCCGGGAGAGCCTGTGTGATAAGCCTTTTTAGGGCCTTTCCTTTGCCTGAGGTCTCGAGAAATGCCTCTCTTAACAATAGGAGCTTACCCTTGATCTCCCTTTCACATTGGAGCCGGAGAAATTCGAAGCTAAATTCGAGATCTTTCAGGATATCCTTTCCGAAAACCTGGATGTAATTGTTCTGGAAATTGAGATATTCAATTGGAAAAACATCTAAGGAACTCTTTACGTACTCTTCTGTTAAAAAGAGAGGAACGGCCACACCCTTTTTTCGCCATTTGTTTACAACATCAAAGGCCTGGTCAAGATGTTCTATTCCATCTTCTGTGAGCACAATCAAGAAATTAATGTCAGATTTTCCAGGCCGGAAATTCTGTCCCGTTGCGCTGCCATAAAGAATAATGCTGACAAGGTCATCCCTAAAAAGGGCCTTATAGGCGTTGGTGATATCTGGTAATATCGCTTTTGGATCTTTTTGATTTCTTCCCATAATTGCTCCTTTTAAAAGCCTCCTCCAGCGCCCCCGCCACCGCTCATGCCACCCCCAAATCCACCGAAACCGCCCCCGAAACCACCAAAGCTTCCACCGGACCCACCGCTGGAGTATCTTGACCCATGGCCTCCCCCGCCGCCAAGGCCAAAGAGGAGGGCCAGCAAAAAGAACCAGGACCCGCCGCGTCTTTTTGATATCAGGATAATAATGATGAGTAAAATGAGAATTGGGAAAAAGGAAAACCCGGCCCGTTTCTCGACAGTTTTTTTCGGCATCTGACCGGTTAGCTCGATCCCTGAAGCCTTTGCAATGACCTGGGCCACAGCCGTTGTGCCTGCAAGCAACCCCTGGCCGAATTTGTCTTGTTTGAGATAAGGGGTCATGTCGCGGTCGCGAATCTCCCCAACCAGGCCGTCAGGGAGTATCCCCTCCACTCCATACCCGATCTCAATACGCATCTTTCTTTCCTTCACCGTTACAAAGATCAGAACGCCTTTGTCTTCTCCCTTTTTTCCGATTCCCCAGGCTCTGTAAAGGCGGTTGGCATAGTCGTTATACTCCGCGCCCCCGATATCCGGCATGGTGACAACCACCACGGGAATTCCCGTCTTTTGAAGCAATGCCCCCGTGACAGCGGCGATCTTCTGCTTATACGCCGGGGGAATCACATTGGCGAAGTCATTAACAAGGCCCTTTGGTTTTGGGAAGGGGCGTTCGGCCCGGGCTGAAAAAATAGAAACCAGAAACAAGAGAAGCAGGGCAGGTAAGAGGATCAGGTATTTCAGTTTAGGAGATTGTAACATTCCAGTACCATACAACGAAATAAATCCTCAGTCACTATATATTTCGAGGGCTTCTTTGAAGACTTGTAGTAGGCGTATTGTGGGACATCCTATATTGTTCCTTAATGTTGCCTATGGTAGAGTGTTGTGTTATGCGAAAATATCCATTGTCAATGGGCTCACCACCATTACCAAATCATTTCAAAAAAGACTCAAACAATTGAGAATCCTTCATTTTTTATTTGTCGTACAAAAGGATCATTATCACTGAAACTGTCAAGGTTGAATGGCAGTGGTTCCAGCCGATTATCGACAGATATTGCCAGTTCGGTCAATCTTATACGTTCTTCAAATCGGTCGTCACTTATTTGGGGAGAAACAATTGCCACATCTATATCACTCCACTTATCCACTTGCCCTCTGGCATAGGAACCAAAGATATAGGCCTCAGAAATATGGAACCCAGCTCGGCGAAGTTTGTCGAGGAATAATTGGACATTTTTTAAAGCTACAGATTCGATTTCAGCCATGAAAACACCTCTTTGATTTTTTGCAGTTCCGTTGCAGTGAACTGCAAGGTACATTTTTTCCTGAATTCCTTTTTATAGTCGAGGTATCTGGATTCAAGGTTAAACGCTGTAATCCTTAATTAGAGTACGCTTCTGTTCTTCGGAGATTTCTATGAGAGCTTCTTGGGCTAATCTCAATAAATTATGAGAGCGAGGCACCTG
>Ga0075112_1000295_pt1 | contig 23144 bp, 21 predicted proteins | sample AntAceMetag02UKF_FD_69783 | JGI IMG/M metagenome (GOLD analysis project Ga0075112, IMG submission 69783) | Saline lake microbial communities from Ace Lake, Antarctica - Antarctic Ace Lake Metagenome 02UKF | ecosystem: Environmental > Aquatic > Non-marine Saline and Alkaline > Saline | place... | reverse complement strand
CTGTCTACGTTGCCATTTTGAAAGATAATTGACAAAATCGAGCCCAGCGCACTAAACAGAACAACCAGTTGGGAAGGTAAAGTGGGATTTACTGGGGAAATAGCCTCGGGTGAGACAGTAGGTAAAGGCAATGGTTTTGCTGCCTCCGTAGTCGGTTCCAGTCAAGCGGCCGGCGTTGTCGTAGGTGTAGTTTATGGTTCCGGCAAAAGCGGGAATCGAGGCAAACAGGCTCAAGAGCATGACCATGGCGAGGAAAGCCGTGATTTTTGTTTTCATGATCGTGTTACTCCTTTTAGGTGTTGGTGTAGGTTGGGGTGAGGTACGAACCCCAACGTTTTTGGGTTAATCGACGGGTTTGTTGGGGTTCGTACCTCACCCCAACCTACGGGCTCCGGGTTAATGAGGCGCCAAATGAAACTGTTGTTGTTTCAACGTCGGAGTCGAGCCTGTCCAATCGAAGCTGGGTTTCACCTTGACGTTGAGCAGGGCGGGAACTTTCTTTATCGCTTCGCGTTTACCGATGTGCTTTTTTACTTGCGGGTCAGCAAGCTCCAACCAGCCGTCATTGCCTTCAGCCCATTCATGCAGGTCATTATCCGGGACATCATCACTGCCTTCACCTGGGAAGTAAGTAGACGATCCCCTACCTTCTATCATGCCCTCTATTACGGAATGTGTCGTCTTGTCCCTGAAGCCGTCGATTACAATAAATTTATCTTTGTCCTTTGCTTTTTCTCTTCCAAGATCTTGTTTGAGCTGTTTAATGACCTTTTTTATTCTTTTGATAGCTTGCCTATTATAGTCCCTCTGCCAATCATACCCTTTGTCTGGGTTATTACGTAGTTCCTCAGACAATCGGAGATTATCCTCTGCATTTTGAAGCTGTTCTACGTGGTCTTTAACATCGTCAACATCCTTCCACCCGTCATTGTTGTCAGAATATTCCCACATGTCATTATCCGGGGCATCACCACTGTCAGCCCCCGTAACATCGACAAATTTAACCGGATTTTTAGCTGCATACTGATAAGGATTCAGTGCCCCGGGCTTACCAATCCTCGGCCACAACGGCTCCCGTGAAACAAACCGGACAGTAACCGCATCATAATACCGGGCCCGCATCTGATAAAGGCCACTCCCCTCCCTGCGAATCTGCCAGGCCCCGACAAAGGTGAAGGGCTGGGTATTGCTCCCCTCATGGGCCAGGAGTTTGCCGTAGGGCGTGTAGGCGTATTTGTCGGTGATGGTTCCGGCGGCATCGGTCAAAAAGAGGGTATTCCCGGTTTTGTCAAAGTGATAACAATAGACCTTGTTGTTGTCTACGGCATCGATCATATAGAGAAGCGTTCCCCTCGGCGTCAGGACATAGAACCTTTTCCACTGGTTCCCGGTCTCATCCCTTTCCGCAATAATGGGATGGAGACCCAGGGCGTAGTTGTAATAATAGCGGGTGGTCTGGCCTGATTCCGTGCGGGTGGAAAGATCGTTCAGGCCATTGTAGGTCATAGTCGCATTAGATGTGGATGTCAGGCGGGTGGCCCCGTCCCAGGAAAAAGAATCGTTTGGCGACGCGATCAACCGGACCCGGGTATCATAGGCATAACCGGTGGCGCTGACCTGGCTTGCGGCGTCAAAGGTAAAATTTTCCGTTGCATTGGTCAGGTAATCGGCCGGGTCAAGGGGCAGGGTGTAATCCAGCTTTGTGACTTCGCCTGCCGCATTGTAGGTGTAGGCCATCTCTCCAAGGGTTTCGTGTTGAATTTTGGTGACCCGCGAGGCCGTGTCAAGGGTAAATGTGGTGTTTTGATTATTGGAACGGGTGATGCCCGTGAGTCTGCCGTCGTCGTCATGGGTGAATTGAAGGGTGGTGTTGGTCAGGGTGTCGGTGACCTTGGTCAACAGGCTTCGGGCATCATAGGTGTAGGTCACGGTGAAAAGGCCGTCCGCGTAGGCGACGGTCTCGACTCTGCCGCCGTTGTCGTAGGTTGCCCCGAAGGATATTGACGGATTGGCGGTGGATGTGACCTGTCCCACCTCGTTGTAGGTCAATGTAATATTTTCGCTTGCCGTCAGGCGATTGAGGTCGTCGAAGGTGAACTGAAGATCAAGCCCGTCAGACCAGAGCTTGCGGCTTATATTCCCGGACGCGCTTAAGGTCCTGGTCTGGGTGGTCGTATCAGGATAGGTGATCTGGTTGAGCCTGCCCCGCTGGTCATAGGCATACTGAAGGGTTTGATTGAGCGGGTCGGTCAGGGTTGAGAGTTTTCCCATATTTGTATAGGTAAAGTCCCAGGCCTTGTTGTTGAAATCAGTTATCTTACTCAAAAGTCCCAGGTTGTTCCATGTGTATTGGGTGCTGCCCACAACCGGAAGGGTGACGGAAGTCAAAAAGCCCCGGTTGTCGTAGCCGTAGCCTGTCTGCCGGTTCATGGGATCGGTGGTTTGTGTAATGCGGCTCAGGGTGTCTCTAATAAGGGTGGCTTCATTGCCCATGGGGTCGGTGATCGAAGTGACAAACCCCAATTTATCACGGCCTATACTCGTGGTACGAGTCATAGGCGTTGTCATGGAAGAAATCAGACCTTCATCGTCGTAGGCTATCTGCCAGAGCTTGCTGCCAGGATCGGTAACCTGGTTCATCCAGTCCCGGGAATTGTAGGCATATTGGGTCTTGTTCCCGTTGGGATCGGTGACGGATTGGAGACGATTCATAGAGTCATAGGCCAATTGGCTCTTCTTACCCCGCCGGTTGGTGGTCTCATTGACCCGGTCCATGAGGTCGTGGGCGTATTGCGATGCCTTGCTGTTCGGGTCTGTGGCAGAGGTCATGTTGCCGTTGGCGTCATAGGCGTATGTGTAAGTTTTGCCCAGCTCATCGGTAACGGAAGTCATCCGGTTGTTCAGGTCATAGGCCATCTGCACAAAGGTTGCGTCCGGATGGGTGATCTTTATCAGCCGCTTGTAGGCGTCGTATTGATATGTGGTGACGCCCGTGCCGGAATCGGTGCTTGAAGCCGGGGTGGCATCGGCGTTGTAGGTGAACGTGGCAACGCCGCCTGTCGGGTTGGTGATCTGTGTGACCTGGCCCCGGTCATTATAGGCGTATGTCCGGGTCTTGCCCGTGCGGTCGATACTGGTCAGGATGTTGCCGCTGGCATCGTAAGTAAATTGAATATTCGTGCCGTCGGGGTAGTCTATCTTTGTCAGGTTATAAAAGGTGAATGACACCGTGTTTGCCGGTGTGTCAAGGTCGGCAAAAGTTTGATCTTGCGCCGTATAATGATACGTGATGATATTGCCCTTGTTATTGGTGATCGAGGCGATTTTCCCGGTCTCCGCATGGTACAAAACGCTGGTGGTGTTGCCCATACGGTCGGTAACCGATGTTACCCGATTATGGACGTCCTTGGTGAACTGCATGGATTTGTCGGTTTGATCATCAAACCGGCTGGGCGGCACGTGGGCATTGTCGTGGTAAAATTTCAGGGTATTGCCTTCGGGCGTGGTTTCCTCGGTATAGTAGGGTGTATTGTTGTAGGAGAAGGTCGTCTGGTTGTTATACGGGTCTTCCTGGCTGACCACCTTGATGCCGGAACGCGAATTACCCTGTGCATTCTTGTAACCCGCATAATCCCAGGTGTTTTCCACATCAAACCAGGCGGCGCCCTTTGGCTTCTCAACTTTGACCAGGTTGTCGTAATAGGTCTTGCCCCCGGAGACGACCGTACTCCAGCGAAAGGTGTAAACATTTCCCATGACATCGCTGATGGAGCGCAGGGCGGGTTTATCTCCCATATCCGCGGCAACGGCCTCATAGCCGAAGGTGATGGATGGTACGGGGATTTGCGGGATCGGTTTGGTCTGAAACCGTATCAAGATAGGTTTTGCCGCCCACATCGGCATAGGTGAAAGCGAATTTTCTGCCGAGCCCATCGGCTATCTCGTTAAGGCGGTTATCCCCACGATAGATATAGGAGAGTTTGTTGCCGTTTCGGTCCATAAGATAGAGGAGTTTACCTGGTTCGTAAAGCTCATACACAAGAACCTGTTCACGCACCGGATCCATAACCCAGAAGCGATCAGGAGCGCTTGTCGCCTTTGCCGCATATTTTATGGTGGCGCCGTTTTCCTTGTAATCAAAGCGATCCCCTTCATCAAGTTCATAAACCGTGCCGTTTAACCTGAAGGAGACGGTATCACCCGAGGGAAGATGGATATCTTCGGGTTCATGCCACATGGCCCCGGCGGAATAGGGGGTAAACCAGAAATAGTTTGCGCGGCCATTAATATTATCGATATGGACAGGAAAATAGTCTTTCGGGCCACCCCACCAGTTGTCAATGGCCCGGTTGTACATGAAGTTAAAAGAGAGATTCATGAGCCCGCCCGTATCCAGCAGAGGCAGGACAAAATCGATGGACCCGATGCCGGTATAAATTGGGTCACCGCTCTTCAGGTCATTGCCGACCGTCTTGTTGGCGCCGCTTGACCCATTTTCACCTTCCCCGGAGGTTGCCAGGGTTGTCAGGGGAAACAGCAACAGCAGCAAAATGGATATCAGTGGAACCAGGCGCGATTGAATAAAAATTCTTTTCATCTTTTTCCCTCCTTGGTTTTCCTCAAATTTCGAATCAGACGGGGGAGTTCATCAAACAGCGCATCCTGCAAAACGCAGGCGTCGGCACAATATTCGGGCCGGCTGCTGTAGATCTCCGGGGCGTCATCGGTATAAAGAATGATCCCGAGATCCGGACGTTGCGTTTTCATCCTCCGGCTCGCTTCCATGCCGTCAAAGCCGGGCAACCGGATCTTCATGATCATCAGGTCCGCATCTGATTTTGCCGCGATCGCCACAGCCTCCGTGGTATGCGTTACAGTTCTCCTCGTAGTAATTATGTATCGTTGAAATTCAGGTTTTTTTTGGCACCCCCGTGAAATACGCTTCGCTGTCCTTTGGAATTGCACAGGGCAGGCGGATTTCGCTGATTATGTGGTTGTTGTTTTGTTGTTGCACTAAAATTCAGGCATTTGAATTGTTAGTGCGAACAACCCGCCGGAGGCGGATAAACCCTCCGGAGGCGGATAAATCCTCCGGAGGCGGATAAACCCTCCGGAGGCGGATAAATCCTCCGGAGGAGCATGAATCCTTTGGAAGCAAGAAAGTCTGGTTGATTAAATGAATTTTATCCAGAAACCAGATACCCGCAATCCGTTTCGTTTCACTTACGTCTGATCCACGCCATGATCTCAAAACAAAGAACCCCGTTCTTCTGGTGTAGAAGAAACGGGGTTCTATTTATCCGTGAACATTTACCACCCTCCCCTTACAGGAAAAAGATCGTCTTTACGTTACGTATTCACACTATGCCATTCTATAGCACAGGATGACAAGACAATCAAGCTATTTACATTGTATAAAGTATCAGTTTTACCTGATACTTTGTTCGGCTGACAGATCGCGATGTCTCATGGGGTCAAGTCTGCCGTTGACTCTTACTGTTTCCCGAAATTAGAACTAAGAGTCAACGGCAGACTTGACCCCATTTCTTTTTGAAAATCCTGAAAATTACTTTAGCCTTGACGATTTGAAATTTTTCAACCATGAATACTTGCAATTCATCTAAATATTTACCCACGTGGTTGAACAGCGGAAAAGTCTCGGCACGAAAAATTTTATGCTTTTCGTAATAGGCGTTTTTACCATTTTTGAATAGGTTGGAGTATTATACACTGAATCCCGTCGCCTGGATTGGATATTGTGGTGTAGCCATCGAGGCATAAAGGAGAGAATTGTAGTGCTATGTCCAAAATGTAAAAGCAGTAGAATTGTCAGATCGCGCTGCCAGGGGTTGGAAAAGATCAGGCGCTATGTCTTTGCGCGCACTCCCTATCGCTGCAAAAAGTGTTGGGCCCGCTTCTCGAAATTTAGCAATCCCTTTTATACCGTGTCCTCCAAATTGGTCGGCGCATTTTTGCTGCTGATCATTGCTGCGGTAATCGCGTTTACGTGTTTCAGTCCGGGCCAAAGGTCGTCCGCACCGACCGTCCAGTCGCTGCCAATTCCCAAAGGTCAAAAGGCTAAAGAACCTATCCAACACGAAATCACCTTTGATCGCTTACCCAACACGGAGACCGACGATTTACAAAGCGAAGTGTCACAAAAAACCGATGCAGTTGGATCCCGCCCTTTTGTGGAGTTGGATCTGCACGCCACTCCCCCCCAAGCGCCGCCAGCCACACTTAAAGAAGCGGTCATCGCTGATCCGCCTTCCACTTCCGCAAAGGTTGCCAAAACCCTTCCCGAAATGCCAACTATCCCTATGCAACCGCAGACACCGCCACCTGGTTTTGAACCAACAGCCACAACCCGCCCATTGGGTCCCCGTTCATTGAGAACGTTAGACGGTGAAGATCTGGCGAATATTTTCAAACTTACTATCATTGCAGACGGACCGATCGATGTATATCGCTATTTTACTTTACCCTCACCTCCCCGGCTGGCAGTGAAGCTGACCGGTGAATGGAATTGTCCCGGTAAACCCCAAATCCCCATGCCCGGTAATTTCGTCCGGCGAATCCGGATTGGTCTGCATAAAGACCATATCCGACTGGTGCTGGATCTACAGCGGGAAATCGTCTCTAAACCGATATTTCGCACCATTCCAAATGGTTTGGAAATTGTCATTCATAAATAATGGGGTGGTGAAGGGGGGAATAAGTATCATTAATTTGCACTTCTGGAACAGCCGGTTTGTGCAAGGCTGGCAGATGTAACCTTGAAATATCGGTCACTCAACAATGCAGGTAGTCCTCTGTTACGTGACGACGGTGTACCGAGGAGGCGACCACAACATATAGGTGCGCCACGAGTGTGATACGTGCTCTATGGGAATCTGTTTCGGGATCCTCGATTTGTCGGTAGCTTGGTTATAAATCCTGACGACATTTTTTGTAAGAAATGGTTCAATAAAATCAAGAGCAAGATGATGGAAAGAGAAAGGAAAAGGCTGTCGTGAACCATAAGAGAAGTGCAATCCGGGAGATTTTGTTTGCAGTCATTGTGGTGAGTGTTCTCCTGTTGTCACTGGCGCTCGCCGGATGCGGCAGCGGTACAAGGGCGGTTTCTCAGAATATCAGTTCGCGAGATGCGGCCATCGAAAAGGCCGATGCCTGGGGAAAGAAGCGCTATGCGGATATCCTCATGCAAACAGAGATCCCCGTATACCGCTACAGGATAATCAATTCTTATGACCACAATGAAACTTCTTTCACCGAGGGCTTGGTATTTGAAGAAGGCCTTTTCTATGAAAGTGCGGGGCTGTGGGATCAGTCCAGGCTGGTGGCGGCTAATTTCCGGTCGGGAGTGACCCAAAGGCGACATCACCTGGCGCCCCTTTATTTTGGAGAGGGGATTACAGTCCTGGGAAACGAAATCTTCCAACTGACCTATCAGTCCTGCATCGGGTTTGTATATCAAAAGGATGATTTTCAGTTGAAAAGGACCTTTCAGTTTCAACACCAGGGCTGGGGCCTCACAAACGATGGGAATCAGCTCATCATGAGCAACGGATCAGCCGCTTTGATCTTTGTGGATCCGGAAACCATGGCGGTAACGCGATCCGTTATTGTGGCCGATCAGGTAGGTCCCATAGGCAACTTAAATGAGCTGGAATATATTGATGGCGAGGTTTACGCAAACGTTTGGGAAACGACTCTTATCGCAAGGATCGCCCCGGATACGGGCGCCGTGACCGGCTGGATCGATATGAACGGGATTAACCCGGACCCGGCCGTTCTCAAAGATCCCTTTGTTTTAAATGGGATCGCCTATGACGAGGGAACCGGTCATATCTTTGTCACCGGTAAATGCTGGCCAAAGGTTTATGAAATCAAGCTGGTTCCCGCCGAATAAAACGCCATTCTTGACTTCGTTACAGACCTCGTTAAGTGGTCGAGTAGATTAGTAGTTAAGTAGTTGTTATTATTTGAAGTTATCCCTTTCAGCTCAAAGTTGGACACCCGATGGATTTGAATAGGCAATGTGTTGATTTCACGTGCTTATTTCCCAATTCAACAACTCAACCACTTAACTATTTGACGAGGTCTGTCGTTATTGGAAAGATCTCCTGAGTAGTTGATCACTCAGATGATGAAGGGTTCACTTCATCCGACACCGTAGTGGACAAAAAGATTCACAGGGAGTCGGCAGGATGCGACAGGGTCGCTTTCCCTGCGGCGAGAACCCGGCTACCGGGTCTCTCGACCACGGAGCATCGAGACCGGTATGCCCACCAATGTGATTCCTGCTGCCATCCGAAAGGCGTTAGTCTGTGCATGGGTGTAGGTTGTTAGATGTGCGGTAAGTGAGGGAGAATGGGCTGATCTTGCGGGCCAACCGTGCCGTGATAAGGGTCGTCCTGCTGAGCCCCGGCGCAAGGGGGACCATCAGAATGCCGGATTTCATGGGCGGGTGGCCCATGGCCACCTGCAAATAGAAAAGAATCACAAAATAGCAGGATGTTGCGCCAATAAAGTAGATGCCAGCCGCACGGGTGCCATTTTTTTGGGAATAGCTTGACACGAACCCAGTATATCAGGGGGTCAAAAACCTGGTAATTTATTCGATTCGGGAGAATTTAAAGATCGTGAAATGAGTGCCCGCATTTCACGCCATGGCATCTTTGATTTCATTTGGATATCCGAAAAATAACCACCATCGAAAAGTGGCAATAAGCCTGACATACCCAAATAATTCGTTAGATCGTCGGAGTCACAGAAAAAATTCTTACGACCGCAATATATGGTAGTTGGCCAAGTTTTCGCTCATCCGGTCTCGGCACATTCTTGCCTAACTCATCCTCATAAACCATTCCCCTGACAAGATTGCGAACCTGTTCAAGAGCCTTGGCTTTTGATATTTGTTTGGAACGATACTTAACCAGTATCGGCTCGATGGAATTTCTGCCAAGCTCGACTATCTGTTTCAGGTTGCTCAGCCTCTGCTCCTCGGGCTTGCCAATGTATTGTTTGGCCAGGTAGCTTGAAAAAATGACAAAAATTACTCCGAAGACCAAACCGGCGGTCATTATCTTTACCTTGGCGGTCCGGAGGGCCAATTTGTCTTTTCTGTAATCAAGCATATTTTCCACGTTTTTGGAGTTTTATTGTTAATCGGCCTGGGGCTGTTCGCAAATTCAACCTTTCCATTTTCCCACAGTGTCGTCTATAACACCCGTTCCTTCTACCGGTGATAAGAACTTACTTTTTCGTTGAGGGAGTATAAGCAAGATGTTGCTTGGTGTAAATTCAGACGTAATGCCCACCTAATTGTATGTCTTTTCAACGCCTTCCGATGCGAGGCTTCGCGCATCCCTGCATTTCACAGAACAAAAAGATACGTTTGCCGGTCACGACTTTCCCCTATGTCAAAATATCATCCCGCAATCGAAATTGTCAAACTTATGCCTCGTTATTCCATAAAATCATGATATTCTCTCCAAGGAAGGATCAGATTCTAAACTGAATCCCAAATCGATTGAAGAATTTTACAACTTATGATTTCGATGATAAACTGGAGGATATAGAAGTTGAAATGGGGTGTTATAGGTTTGTATAGTGAGAAGTGCTTAGCAAACGTTTCTTATGTTGAGCTTACCGTGAAAAATATTTATGATTATAGCCATCTCGGATATACTCTTACCGGTGAATTTGAATAGGATACCCAAAACTGATATTCAATAACAGATATGGAGGTCCATGTGTCAGAAAGGCCTGCACGAACATTTCGAAAGGACATTTCTAATCCGGAATTCTTTGTTATTACACTGGAACTGGTTCCCGGGGAGCAATCCAGGGGCCGCTCCGTTGATACGGTGATGACTATTGCGGAAAATGCCCTTGCAGATGGTAGAATTACCGCGGTAAGTATTACGGACAATCCCGGTGGCCATCCGTCTTTGAGTCCGGATGTTCTGGGGAAAGACATCATCAGCAGGGGGATGGACGTGATTGTCCATTTCACTTGCCGGGACCAAAATAGGGTAGGGCTTGAGAGCCGCGCCCTTCAGTTAGGTCATATGGGAATTCGCAATATCCTTGCGCTCACAGGTGATTTTTCCGGAGAAGGATTTGCTGGAAAGGGCGCCCCTGTGTTTGATTTGGACTCCGTAAGCCTTCTTGTTATGCTCAAAATGATGACTGAAGGTACGTTGGCCTTGGATGACCAGGAAAATTTTTTTGTTGGATGTGCGGTTTCGCCTTTTAAACAGACACAGGAAGAAGGGCTTTGCCAATATGCCAAGATGCGAAAGAAAGTGTTGGCTTCGGCCGGCTTCATCATTACCCAGCTGGGTTACGATGTTCGTAAATTTCATGAACTGCGCTGTATTCAAAGAGATTGGAATATTCAAGTCCCTACTCTGGGGTCCGTGTACGTCCTGACGCCTGGAGCGGCTAAAGCCATGGCAAAGGGACGGGTGCCCGGGGTTGTGGTTACCCCTGAACTGTTGAGAAAAGTGCAAGGGGAGTGGCTGGACAAAAAGAAAGGACACCAGTTTGCCGTTGAACGTTCGGCAAAACTTGCGGTAATCCTCAAAGGATTGGGATACAAAGGCACCCATTTTGGGGGCATCAACCATAGATTTGACACCATGGCCCGAATTTTGGATCGCATGGAGCAGATCGAGGATCGGTGGCGGGATTTTGTGCCGGAGTTTGATTTTCCCCAAAATAGCGGGTTTTATCTATATCACCGGGATCCGGAAACCGGACTTTGCAGCAAAGAAATGAATCCTGTAACGAGCAGGATTTCGTTAGGGGATAAAATTCTGTTTGGATTGTATCGCGAGGTTCACCGCACGTTTTTTCGCCACGATGCCATGTTTGCCGACCTGTACAGAAATCTTTGCCACAGGCTTGAAGAACGACCCTTTGGATACCTTTTTACCAAAACCCTGGAGGATATTTCCAAAAAGGTACTTTTCTCATGCCGGGAGTGTGGGGATTGCAGTCTTCAACATCTGGCGTTTTTCTGTCCCGAATCCCAATGCCCCAAGCATACGCGGAACGGTCCCTGTGGCGGCAGTCGAGACAGTCGATGCGAAGTGCACCCGGACCGCCACTGCGTGTGGTTCAAGGCTTACAGGCGTTGGGCGGCCATCGGCCGGCCGGATAAAATTTACCAGGGATTTGTTCCTCCCCGCAAATGGGAACTGGACCGAACCTCCTCGTGGATCAATTTCCACCTGGGCAAAGACCACCAGGGATCGCCTTCATTGAAAATGTCCAAAGATGATTGAAACCAGGGCCATCTTAGAAATAAAGGCCAAACGCTTTTTCACGGTGATATCTTCAATGGCTGCAGTGACAATAACGCTCCCAGCCCATTAAGTGGGCAGCACCCGCTATGGTGGTTCCGTAAAAAATAATCGGCTTTTTATTGAGCAAGGGCATTATGGATCCGTTGGCCAGGGTAGTTCCCGTCACCAGCAGGAGGTCTGCCCACCCGACAGCATCATCCGTGTTCTGAGCGCTTTCTATCGTTACTCCGAATTTTTGAGTACCAATATTGTCTGGATCCATATCTAAAACCCGCAGAGGATGTGCTGCGGCCAGGTTCTCTACCATTCGTGGTTGAAAGCCCACCTGTGTGATTTTGGCGCCGCTGTAACGGTCCTTCAGGTAAGGGACCAGGGCTTTTCCGCATTCCACGGGTTCCTCGTCCCGGCAGTGGAGCGTTCCCTCGACTCTCCCGAGATGCCTGAGCACTGCATTGAGGGAAGCCACAAAGACGGCGAGTTGGTGGTTATTTTCCATTGGCAGATTAAGCACCTCTTCAAGAGTTCCCTCGTAATCGCCGTACATGTCCGTAAATGCCTGGCCTCCGGCATCCATGAAACTGGCCTGCATGAGTTTTTCTTTCCCTTTTTGAATGGGGAAATCCTGATGTTCCGGATTACCGATGGCTTCCTTGGTACTGAGGGCCCGTGCCCGGATCTGAATCCTTTCAGAGAGAAGACCTTCCTCTTTCCACAGGTCAAAAACACGCTTTTTCAATTGTACATAAATATCATCCATGGTTAATTACACCCCTTGTGAAACTTCAAAGTTCAGTAGGTAGTAAGCGGTAGGCAGTAGGCAGTCAGGGACCATCGGGACTCCCTTAATAACCTAACACAATACCAAAGTTTCTTTCTTCCTCTCGATCAGCCCCCGCTTTGAAGCGGGAAGATGGCGTTCACATGAAACTGGGTGCCCCAAACACTAACACCTTAGTTCTGGGAATACAGATTCTTCATGTTAATCTACAAAGAACCGCTTAACAATACCGAAGCCTTCCATTGCTGATGAAATTCATTCTCTATTCCACAAAAGAATATTCTATTAGATAGTATTTCGTCAAGGAAAACTGCGTGTATTTTTTCCTTGACCATTATTCCAATATGGAATAATACAGATTGGACTATTAATTCGATTTGGAGGGCTTCTTGTGAACAAAGAAAACCTGTGGTTGAAGATGATGTTCCTTTTTCTTGTTCTCTGGTGCGGGGTATCTGCCCAGCATGCGCTTGGAGACAACACCGAATCTTTGCTTAAAGGGATCGGTTTGGGGTCGGGTAAGTTGAATCTTGGGGGAAGTCTGCGTCTTCGGTATGAGTATTTTGACAACTACAACATCAAAGCATACGGCAACGATAAGTCGGATACGATCCTTTTGAGTCGCCTGCGTGTTAATGTTGGATATACGCTTCCGCTCCGAACAAAGATCTTTGTTCAGTTGCAAGACGCCCGGTTTTTTTTCTCCGATCTGGAGAGCAGCGATTTTGGGCCAAGCTGCCCCTATGAAAACGAGTTTGATTTGCGTCAGGCATTTGGGGAAATAAGGAAAATAGCGGAAACTCCGATGGGCTTCAAGATCGGAAGACAGGTTATAAAATATGGTGATTACCGTATTTTCGGACCCGGGGACTGGGGAAATGTAGGCCGATATACATGGGACGCGGGCAAGGTTTTGATTGAGACCCCATCGTTTAATGTTGATGTTTTTGCGGCCAACCGGGTTCTCTATCTGAAAAACCGTTTTGACGACGAGCATTTTCCTTACCATGTTTTTGCGGCCTACGGGCGAATTGAATCTATTCCGAGAAATAAATTTGATCTCTTTTATATTATCAAGCAAAATTCGGATGAAGTAGCTCGGGGTCCGGCCGGAGTGGGTAAGCTTCTGGTAAATACCGCAGGTTTTTACGGCAAGGGCTCTTGGAAACGTCTGGACTATGGGGGCACCTTTGCTTATCAATTTGGTGATTACAGTCAGGACAGTATCGGAGCTTTCGGGTTCAACGTGGAGGCGGGGTATACGGTGTGTGAAAGATGGAAACCGCGATTAGCTTTTTCGTTGAGTTATGCGTCCGGTGACAAGAGTCCTGACGACCATAGCTATGGCACATTTGACGGGGTGTTCGGGGCCGTTGACAAGTATTATGGGCGAATGAACCTGTTCTCCTGGATGAACCTGGTGGATGTGCAGGTGGGAGTGAGTGTGAAGCCCATCAAACCCATGAAGCTTTCCCTTGATTTTCATCGGTTCCAGTTGGCCCAGGCCAGGGACGCATGGTATTATTGTACGGGAAAAAAGATGCGGTGGGACCCTACGGGTGCTTCAGGCAGGGATTTGGGAGATGAGATCGATCTCATTTGGAAATATCGTGCTCATCGACATGTTACCCTCATGGCAGGATGTTGCGCATTTTTCCCAGGGAATTTTATCCAGTCTACCGGCCCCGCCGGAAATGCCTATTGGGCCTTTGGGCAGGTGGAATTCAAAATTTGACCCCTCTTCTCCCACTTGTCGAGGGTCTAATTGATTACTCCACCTTATTGAACCGATTCAGCTGTCGGGATTTTTCGAGGATGACTCCAGAATTTTCATGGAACCTTCGCAGAGAACTTTGATTTTTCTTCGAATGAGCCTGCGATCTAAATAGAACCATATTTCGGAGTCGTCGTCCTTGAGCTTTTTCAACTCCGGCCATGTCGCTTCTGCGCGGATAAGACCGGCAACCCATGCCGCCGTGCCTCTTACTATGGGATCTTGAGATTGTAGGAAATTCGGAAGATGAGGGGCTGCACCGGCGGCGAGATCGGGCTCGGCCTGGGCAAGTCTCCCGATTCCCCACAGTACGCCCCGTTGCATAAATGGGGTTTCCTGGAAATTCCCACTCTCGAGACTGTAGGAGAGAAGGATGTTTGCATATTCAACTGCCAGTCCGTGATGAAGGAAAAGGATCTCGCCTAATGCTTCGGCGGAACCCCACCCGATCCCGCCCGATTCGTCGTTGAGGTTCCACATGAGCCTGCGAATGATTACCCTGGCAGATTCCATTTCCTCCCAGGCCAGCCGCGTTACCGTTTCTCCCATTGCGGTTATGGCATGCCATTTGAGGGCCTCGTCGGTGCTGCAGAGAAATGAAAAGAGGGGGGTAATAATGCTGCGAGATGGGAACCGGTACAATTCCAGGAGCATCTTTTCAACATCCGAAAAACGAAGAAGGCGCATTACTTCTTTCTTGAGAGCACGTCCCCTCAATCTGCTTCTGTCCTCCCCTTTGGAAGAGTAGTCCATAACCTTACTTTAAACGACCTCGATTTCCATTTTGTTCAATACGAGAAAATGTCCGGAGCCATAAAATTTTACCCGGTTGTCCATGTCGTCAACCACATGAATATTTGCTGTGTCGCCTTCCTTCAGGCTATTGCTATCGGGTATCCCGGCCTCTGCGAAACGTCTCGCCAATTCCCAGGCCGATACTTCAGATGTGAGTGGTTTTGCTTTTTCCCCCGGGAAACAGTCGATTTCCCATTGGTTGCTTCTCCAAGCGTGAAAATGCACTCTGAATCCCTTGAGTCTTCGAATCCACCCGTCATCAATTATCTTCATTGCATCCAAGGTTTTCATTTTTTATCTCCTTCAATATGGGGCAATTTCAATTTTTCAATGGCTTATCAGTTTCAAGACGGGAGGTGTTTTTCTAACCATTTTTCCATGTCCGCCAGCACCGTGTCACGTTCCGGTTCGTTTATAATCTCGTGGTAGAGGCGGTCATAGATTTTAAGTGTTTTGTCCTGGGAAGTGACTTTGTCGTACAGCATTTGAGCGCTGGCGGGGTCCACAAGTTTGTCGTCGCCTCCATGAAGGATAAGGATGGGCAGGGTGATCTTTTCCGATTCAGAAGAGATCCGTTTCATTGCTTTGAGCAGTTCTGCTGCCAGGCGGGCCGTTGTTTTTCCCGAAAAGACAAGAGGATCGTCTATATAGGCCTGTACTACGGCAGGGTCGCGGGAAACATGGGATGCATCCAATCCTATCAGCCCGAATCCAGGCATGAGGATAGAAAATACCTTGCCCGCAAGAATGACGCCGGAGGAAATGTTTTCAGGAACTTTGACCCCCGGCCCGGAAAGAATTGCGCCCGTTATCTTTTTCTGGTTTTCGAGAAGAAAAATGGAACCGATGAGCCCTCCCATGCTATGTCCATACAGAAAAACAGGTTTCCCGGGTTGCCAGGTCAGTATCATCTCAAGATAGGTGTTTAGATTTTCTATGAAGTCTCCGAATTTTTTGATGAATACCCGCTTGCCCTCTGATTTTCCGTGTCCCGGATGATCGATTCCATAAACGGCATATCCCCGGGGAACGAAATGATTGACGAAATTCCCGTACCTGCCACAATGATCGGCGAGTCCATGAATGATGAGAAGGCTTCCCCTGGGTTCCTCTTTCGGCAGCCAACACTGATAATAGACGCTGGCGTTCCTGATCCCCTTAAATGTTCCTTCTTGATGGATCATCTTTCTGTTTCCTTTTTGAATAGTGTAGGTCTTTTCGATAGTTATTTTTGGTGAAAAACGCAAATGCCTGCGCTCTTTGAGCTAACCCTATTAGCCGAGAGCCAATGGCATATTTAAAATAACATATTGTAATTCAAGAGAACTTGCAATTTTTATTTCTATTAAGAACGAAATGTCCTGAAAAGCCTTGTTTTTAAAAGATATGGGTCTACAATAGGTTGCAAAGCACCACTTTAGAATCACCGTCTGTTACACAAAAGTGGTTATTCACTGGCCACTGATTTTTGACCATGACCACCGCTACTACCGAAAGCCGGTCGAGCGGGGAAAAACTCTGGGGGATGAATGGACGATTTTGAGACCCTATTGGAACGATCAACCCGTTTTCACGGCCATCTCTGTCCTGGGCAGGTTATCGGGGTGCGGATGGCCATGGAAGGGTGTCGTCTTATCGGGATTGATGATCCACAGCGGGAGATCAAGAAACTCATCGTTTTTGTGGAAATTGATCGGTGTGCAAGCGATGCCATTGCAGTGGTAACGGGATGCAAGCTTGGACGTCGCTCTTTGAAGTTTGTTGATAATGGCATCATGGCTGCTACTTTTTTGAATTTGGAAACAGGTTATGCAATCAGGATCAATGCCACAGAGCACTCGCGCGAACTGGCTCTGAAATATGCTCCCCAGATCGAAAACATTCAGGAGCGGCAGATCTACGCCTACCGTATTATGCCCTCGTCTGAACTTTTCCGCATGGAAGAAGTAAAGGTCAATCTGGAGTCTCTGGACCTGCCTGGTCCTACCCGGAGTAAGGTGATTTGCGAAAAATGCGGGGAAACGGTAAGGGATGGCAAGGAGAAAGTTTTGAAGGGACGGATTCTTTGTCGACCGTGCGCCGGCGATGCATACTTTTTGCCGGTCATGCGTATTGCAAATAGCAAGGAAAGACAAGGAGTTTTAGCTGAAAAGTGATGTGAAAATAGAGGATTTGAAGATGAAAGTGAATAAGATAGATCATATTTGTATTGCTGTGAGAGACCTTGAGGCGGCAAAAAAAGTGTGGGAACCCCTCTTAGGGAAAACAGGGCCGGATGATGCCTATATTGACGAGCCCGAGAAAATTACTGTGGCAAGATACTGGGTCGGAGAGGTTGGTTTTGAATTGATGGAATCAACCACGCCCGATGGGGAAGTGGCCAGATATATCGACAAGAACGGTGAAGGCGTCATGCTCATCAGTTTCAATGTGGACAATACCAGGGAAGCAATCAGCGAAATGGAGGAACATGGGTATCCTTTTATTCCCTCGGCAGACGGTGAAACCGCCAGACCTTTCAGGGATTGTGAATTTGCATTTATCCATCCCAAGAAGCTTAATGGCGTCCTGACGGAGATTATTGACTATAAGTGGGATGAATTCAAAAAATAGAAAAGTGAAATTTCATGTCCGGGGCGTTACGGAAAAAGCAGGCCTCTTTTCTTGATTTTAAGCATCGCTGAACAAAACGAGATTTCCTTGACTAATATTCCCCTGGTCCTTAACTTTTTTCCGATACCTTATGACAAATAGAAGCAGCTGTGTGAATGTAATAGCCGAAATATTTCGTGATTTGGAGGGCTTTTAAAAATGGATAACTGGTTCAAAACGACCCTCCTCCTGGGGATTATGACGGCCCTCATCGTTTTTATCGGGGGGCTGTTCGGGGGGCGACAGGGAATGGTACTGGCCTTTGTTCTCGCCATTGGTATGAATTTTTTCAGTTATTGGTATTCCGACAAAATCGTTCTCAAAATGTATAAGGCTCATGAGGTAAGCCCCCAGGAATTTCCTGGCCTTTACCATGCTGTTGAACAGCTTGCCCACGTCGCCGGCCTTCCCATTCCGAAAATCTATATTATTCCGGAGGAATCTCCCAACGCCTTTGCCACAGGAAGAAATCCGGAACATGCCGTTATTGCGGTTACGGAAGGGCTTTTGAGAACCATGAACAATGAAGAAGCCACCGGTGTCCTGGCCCATGAGATGTCCCACATCAAGAATCGGGACATTCTCATCGGATCGATCGCTGCAACCATGGGTGGGGCGATCATGATTTTGGCATCCATGGCGAGGTGGAGTGCATTCTTCGGGGGAGGTTCGAGGGATGACGAGGGGGGTGGAGGCCTGGGTGCCGTGGGCCTGATCGTCATGTCGATTCTTGCGCCCCTCGCTGCCATGGTTATCCAGATGGCCATATCGAGATCGAGGGAATATCTTGCTGATGCAACAGGGGCCGAGCTTGCGGGCAATCCCGAAGGCCTTGCCAAGGCCCTTGAAAAACTAGGCGCCTATTCTCGAAAAGTTCCCATGCACGCGACGCCTTCAACGGCTCATATGTTTATCGTAAATCCGCTTTCAGGGGGGAAACTAAGCCATCTGTTTTCAACCCATCCACCCCTTGAAGACAGGATCGCCAGGCTTAGAGGAACCCACGGTGGCACGCTTCCTCCGGCGGAAAGGGAATCAAATACGGGTACGAAACAGGCGGAAGCCATGTGGAAGCACCTTTCAGGAGGAAAGAAATAGACCGGTAAATAATGGAGATGCGCTGCTGGATATTGTCTCTTTCATGTCAAGGACGTAGGTAGGCTGCCGCTCATCTTTCCATCGGGGATATCCCCCACGCCATACATATTTGATCAGTTCATGGAAGTTCCTCTTCGTGAACCGATAGGATCCGATGGAAATTTCGGTAGATTGTATGTCTGCTGTCCATTTGATTTCAAGAGGGCTGCCATATTCTTTCACCATGGCTTTTACTTCCGTCCTTGTTCTGTATCCTTCAGGGTTCTGTTTGAAGTCTTCCTGCTTGTGGGGAAAAGGAAACTTTCTGTAGAGAGCGCCTATGAAACCTGTGTGGTGAACCCCTGAGATGGCCCCCATAAGGTCCCCTATGTCGGCAGGATCTGCAATGTGATATCCCCTGCACAACCCGATTCTGCTCGCTCCGGGGATGGTGGCCATTTCAGATAGGCTATCACAGAACTCGGTGGAGAAAAAGAAATAGCGGTCCAGCAGCAACATATCTGTTTCTATATTGAAGAAGCCGAAGGCAATGGAACCGTGGCTTTCAGACTGAAATTCAAGAGGCATAAACCTGTTTCCTTCTTGATGTACCAGCCTCTCAACGAGGCCTGCTATTTGACAAAACCGTATGAATTTACTATGTTGCCCGAAAAAGCAGTAACTTCTCAATACGTTCGGGTCGATTTTATCCGTAAGGATTTTATAAAAGGCTTAGCCCTAAACTCCAAAAAAAACAATGCTTTTCTCAATCGATTTTAAGCCTAATTGTGTTATGGATACCAGAACTTCTTGAGAAGTTACTAAAAACAGAATGATTAAATCTATCTATAAAAAAATTTCATTTTTAGCAAGGAGTAGAAGAATGCAGAACCAAACCAGCGCAACAGACAAATTTGCCGGCGCCTCAAAATATATCCTGGATGAGGAGCTGGCTCAGATTGTGAATATTTCCATGGCTCTTGAAATGCCCCTGCTGCTCAAAGGGGAACCGGGGACGGGAAAGACCATGCTTGCCCACGCCATTTCCGAGGCCCTGAATATGAGGCTGATTGTACTGAATGTGAAATCGAGCATGAAACTGGTGGAAGCCCTGTACCAATATGATACCCTGACCCGTCTGAACGACAGCCGTTTTGGTGACTCCAAAAGGGAAGTGAGCAATATTGAAGAATATATCAAGATGGGGAAAATAGGACAGGCCTTCATGTCTGAAGAGAAGGTGGTGCTGTTGATTGATGAAATTGACAAGGCGGATTCCGATTTTCAAGATGACATGCTGGATGTTCTTGACCAGATGGAATTCGATATTATCGAGATCGACAAGACCAAAAGGGCTGAGAACAGGCCGGTTATCATCATTACGTCCAATGCAAAAAAAGATCTCTCCGACCCATTTCTTGGAAGGTGCAATTTTCACCACATCGCCTTTCCGGAGCCGGACATGATGAGGAAGATTGTCCAGGTTCATTTTCCCGAGATCAGCAAAGATATCCTGGAAAGCTCCGTTCGGGCATTTTATAAGATGAGGGATTTAAGAGGGATAGAAAAGAAACCGGCTACAAGGGAGCTGATAAACTGGATACGTGCCCTTCAGGCTGATCCTGATTTCAATGCAAAACAGCTGGTCAAGGGGGACATGCCTTATCTCGGAGTCCTTTTCAAAAAGAGTCCGGATTACGCTATTGCCAGGAATTTGGGGGCACGTTCCAGGATATAGATTGAAGGAGATAACAGGGAAGAATGTATAGTCATTAAGAAAAAAACTTTGGACGCAGATTAACTCAGATTTTTAGGATTTTTTAATAGCCTTGTCTATCTGAGGCTATCCGAGAAAATCCACGTCCCTCGAAAAAGACACCTCGGAAAAGGATTCATCATGTTTACCAGTTTTTTTTATCTGCTTCGACAGGTGGGTGTTCCTGTTTCCCCCACCTCCTTCCTGCGTCTCCAGAAGGCGCTGGGAAAAGGTCTCATCAACTCCCTCGATGATTTTTATACGGCAGCCAGAGCCATTCTGGTTAAAAGTGAACGGTATTTTGATCTGTATGACCAGGTATTTGCTCACCATTTTAAAGGGGCGGAGCTCAAAGAGCCTGAAGCATTTGAGCTGGATCAGGTTGCCAGGGCCATGCTGGAAGAATGGTTGAAGAACCCGAAAGAGATAGCCGATGCCCTTGGCATGGACGAAGAGGAACTGAGTAAACTCTCGCCTGAAGAACTCCTGCAATATTTTTTGGATCGCCTCAAGGACCAGGACGGAGAGCATCATGGGGGAAAGAAATGGATTGGGACGGGAGGCACATCCCCGGTGGGGCATTCCGGCAATCACCCCGGCGGTATGCGTGTGGGAGGTGTTTCCCGAAACAAGTCGGCGGTGAAAGTGGCCATGGACAGAAGATACCGGGACTATTCCCAGGAAGGTCCCTTGACCCAGGCGCAAATTGGGGAAGCGCTCAAGCGGCTCAGAAACATGGTTCCTTCAGGACCCATGGATGTGGTGGACGTGGATGAAACCATTTACCAGACCATGAAAAACGCCGGTGAAATTGAAATTATTTTCAGGAGAAGTCTGAAAGACCGTTTGAAGGTGATTCTTGCCATAGACAACGGAGGCTGGTCTATGGATCCTTATATCGCGGTAGTCCAAACTCTTTTCAATTACTCGAGAGCCCAGTTCAAGGAAGTGAAAACCTATTTCTTTCATAATACGATTTACGACAACCTCTGGGCGGACCCATCGAGGTACAGAAAACCTTATTCCGTTGATGACCTGATGCGTCGGGATCCTGAAACCAGGGTGATTATTGTGGGGGACGCCAGTATGGCCCCCTACGAATTGATGTCTACGGACGGTTCCATTCACATTGAAGAAAGAACCACAAAACCCAGCCTTGAAAGACTCAAATTTATTGCGGACACCTTTTCCCATTCCGTGTGGTTGAACCCCAAGATGGAAGTAGAATGGCCCTACACGCGCACAATCACTGTGATACGTGACATCTTTCCCATGTTCGAATTGACCATTGACGGCCTTGAAAAGGCCGTGCAGCATCTCATGAGCAGGAACTGACCATCTTTTAAGGGAGAGACCTGATGAGCACGGCAGAATTTGTCACAGCGGAGGAAAGTGGGGCCTTTATTGAATCCTTCAGCATCGACCCGACGGCTTCCGGCCCGCTGGATGGATTGCGTTTCGCCGTGAAAGACCTGATTGATATTGCCGGCCATAAGACCGGTTGTGGAAATCCGAGCTGGCGGGAAACCCATCCGGCTGCCGCAGTTCACGCCGTGTGTGTGGAACAGCTGTTAGGTGCCGGAGGGCATTTTGCAGGCAAGACGGTAACGGATGAACTGGCCTTCAGCTTGATCGGGGAGAACCATTTTTATGGAACCCCATTAAACCCGAAAGCATCAGACCGGGTTCCGGGAGGGTCCTCTAGTGGTTCCGCATCAGCCGTGGCCTGCGGATTGGTGGATTTCGCCCTTGGAACAGATACGGGAGGGTCCGTTCGAGTGCCGGCGGGGAATTGCGGCATCTGGGGATTGCGGCCATCCTGGGGTAGGGTGTCGGTTGCAGGGGTAAACCCTTTCGCTCCCACCTTTGACACCGTGGGCGTTCTTGCAGGAAATGCGAACGTGCTCGGTCGCGCAGCTTCTGCGCTCATGGCCCTGGAAGAGATCCCCTCTGAAATGTCCCCTGAAATTCACCTTCTTGAAGATGCCTTTGCCCTGGTTGACACGGAAGTTCGAGAGGCCCTGAATGAACCGATTCAGCATCTCCGCAAGCTTTTCGGACCAGGGATCCGCGAGACTTCCCTGGGGAAAATCAGCGGGGGGGGGAAGGGCGAAAAATTCAATGGGTGGTGCGGTACCTACAATGTTCTCCAATGGGCGGAAATTGAAAGTTCTCTGGGGGCCTGGATTGCTGCAAGCAAACCGGCCATGGGTCCTATAACGGCGGGAAGTTTTGACCTTGTGCGAACGCTGGACCGGCGACGGGTTGTTCGAAACGTTTGGCGCAGGGAGGAATACTGCCGCCGGCTGCAATCGTTTTTAGGGCCTAATGACCTGCTTTGCATGCCCACGGCGCCGACCCTGGCCCCTCTGAAAGGAACTATGATTAAACGGGACCACGGAGGAAGCGCTTACTATGCCCGTGCGCTCGCATTGACGTCCGTTGCCGGTCTCGGGAAGCTTCCCCAGATCTCGATGCCCCTTGGCGAATACGATGGCGTTCCCGTAGGCATTTCTCTGCTGGCTGGTTATGGGTGCGATGCGTTTCTTATAGGGGTTGCAGAGAAGATAGCCTCGTCCATTGGGGTGTAGATTTTGTGGCTTTTCACGGATTAGCGTGAAAAATCGGTATTTTCGGAACCAAGGTGTCAGGTTTCAGGTGTCAGGTTTCAGTATCTACTATTCCGGACTTGTGACTTCATACAGTATAACTGGGCTTGGTTCTAACTTCACCCGATTGATACGATCATCCAAAAATACGTTCGACAGTTCATACTCTTAATCATACTCCTTTTAACCTAATTCCAGGGCTCTTCGATTATGATTACGATTAAGATTATGAGTAAGAACAAAACTCTAATGGCTGATGTTAGGACCAATACCCGTGAATGAATGAGATTCATACCGCTTTCCGGTGAAGAATTTCGAGATCCTGTCCTCGCCGAGGTGTCAGGTGTCGGGTGTCAGGGCTCCAGGTCCAATATTCCGGAAATGT
>Ga0075112_1000290_pt1 | contig 23387 bp, 30 predicted proteins | sample AntAceMetag02UKF_FD_69783 | JGI IMG/M metagenome (GOLD analysis project Ga0075112, IMG submission 69783) | Saline lake microbial communities from Ace Lake, Antarctica - Antarctic Ace Lake Metagenome 02UKF | ecosystem: Environmental > Aquatic > Non-marine Saline and Alkaline > Saline | place... | reverse complement strand
ATGGGTAGTAGTTGTAAAAGACGGATTAGTAACAACCTTTGAGATATTGTAAGTGATAGATAAGCTGAAAGTTCAGGACTATCCACCAGAGCTTCTAAAAGAGCTCAGGGCTGCTGTGATAGTTCAATCGCCCGGGTATGATATTGTAGAGATCTGTGCTGCAGGGAGCCGGGTTCAGGGATTATTTCATGATAAATCTGATTATGATATTGCGGTATATGCCTCAAACATAAAAGAATGGAATTATCGATCTACAACTGTAGGTAGGTTCCACGGGAAAATGCTAACTGTTAAATATTTCCCCTCTACAGATTTACCATATAGATTAGTAAAAAAGGCGTGGGATCTGCCTTTGTATTCTCTGCTTACCGGGAAGTTCCATGCTGGCAAGGCGGAAGATCTGGCAGCTTATCTGCATCGGGAAACATTGCACCCATCGCTGAAAACTGCTATCATACCAGCCAAGATATCTACTAAGATATTTTAACATAGGGAACCATAGGGAAAAAGAACATGATAGAAGCCAACCAGAGCCCAGAACCGGGCTCAGAATTCAAGTATATCGATCCACAGAAAAATTACTCCCGGGAAGAGATCCTAAAGATGGATTTTGATACGCTTCAGGAGTATGCCCAGCTACTGGATAAGAGAGTTTATCTGATAAGTCTGGAGTTAATTAAAAAAGATGAAGAGCTTGTAGGCATGAGGAAAAATCAGGTACTGGGAGCATTCAGCGTGAACTACCCTGAGAACGTACACAAGGACGAAGAACCCACGATGGCAGAAGAGCCCACTGCCCCTAAACAGCCACGGTTATCGCCATGAAAATAGCAATCTATCACATGGCTCCAGTACCGTACTCCCCAGATCGTGTAAAAGATCATGCCATAGGCGGAACTGAGATCTCTGCAGTAAACCTCTGGAAATCTCTAAATGATTCTGGGCATGATTGTCACTTCTTTGGTGAAGTAGATCAGAAATCACAGGGCTGGCATGATCTGAGCAGCTACGATCCTCTATTTGGATGGGATGCATTAATAGCAATAGAATGCTATCCCCCAGAGATCTTCCTGAAGGATCAGCCGAACTACATCTGGCTTCACAATATATCCCCTTCATACGATGGGCTTATCCCAGCTACACAAAACACTCCAAATCTCAAATACATAGTGCTCTCAGAATGGCACAAGCAAGATATGCTTTCCCGGTTCGGGATCCCAGATCGTGAAATGCTCACTGAGGATAAAATGGTTATTATCGGAGATCCCTGTAATTCAAAAGAGATCAGGGATAATCATACTAAGGGCGGTTTGAAGTCAATGCTGGCTATCAATATTTCACGTCCTGAGAGATCCGCAAAGTATCTTGCTCCCATCTTCAAAAAGATCCGGGCAGCAGAACCCTCTGCAGAGCTTCACATGATGGCATACGATCTGGGTAACTATAACCCGGATGATCCTCTTGGGCTCCGGAATTCTCTGGATTATGTCAGTGAGAACACTGATCAGATCTATGCAGATCTCAAAGCTGCAGATGTTCAGATCCTTCGATCACGTCCCCATCATGAGCTCTGGGATTACATGGCTGATTTTAAGCTGATGTTATGCCCTATGGCAGAATTCAATGAAACCTTTGGAATGACTCATGTGGAAGCACTCGCTCTGGGTATGGATGTTATTGCATCTGAGACAGGTGCAACCCCTGAGATATTGAAGGGTGTTGGAACTATCATCCCCGGGGATCCAGCAGATCCGGATGTTCAGCAGCTATGGGCTGATGCAGCACTGAAAAAGCTCAGAGCTAAAAGCCGGGTATTCAAAGCCAAATACACCAGAGCAATGCGATATGATCAGGCAGAAATAGCCCAGCTTTATGTGAACCAGATTGCTAAGGATTCAATGAGCATAGAGAAGTTTGAAGGATCAGAGCCATTGAGGAAAAAAATCTGGGGAAAAGATGCTGAAGCAGATCCTTCCCAGATCTTCGCTGGAGACGATGAAGAGTGGGATTATTTGTTCTGGGTGAACAGCACACTGATCTCCCCAGATAGCATCGAAACTGAGCCATTAGGCGGATCTGAAACAGCATTGATATACCATGCCCGGATACTCGCTGAAAAGGGCTTCAGGGTAGCAATCTGTGGGAACGTGAACAGTGGTGGATATGCTGATGTGAGATTCATCCGGGTAGAAGTCGCTGGAGATCTAAATCGATACAAGTCCAAGCACTTCATCTGCAGCAGACTTCCCCAAATGACTGTTTACACAAATTGCAAATTCAAGCATCTGAAGCTATCTGATGATATCGATCAGGAGCACATGGATCCACTGGGATCCCAAGAGAGTAATGATTATTTCGATACCTTCATAGTGGTGTCAGAATACCACAAGCAGCAGATCCTGAAGATGGGTGTGCCTGTGGAGAAAATTATAGTATCCACGGATGGGGTAGATCTCACTACGATCCCCAAAGTTTTACCCGGTGGAAAAGCAAAACGTGCCATTTATGCATCTACTCCCTTCAGGGGATTGGATAAGCTGATCGATATGGCTCCCCGGGTGTTTTCTGAAACTGGAGTAGAGATCCATATCTATTCAGATCTGGGTGTTTACAAGGGCGATGATACCCCCTTCAAAGAACTCTATGAACGTGCCAAAAATACAAAGGGAATGGTCTATCACGGGACAGTTCCCCGGGAAGAGCTAATGCAGATCCTGAGTGAATCCATGTTCATGATTTACCCATCCACTTTTGCTGAAACGTGCTGCATGATTGCTTTGGAAGCTCAGGGTGCTGGATGTGTGCCTATTACAACCGCTCTGGGTGCATTACCTGAGAAGATCCAGAGCGGTAGAACTGGGTATGTAGTCCGGAGCTTCGATCGCTCGGATGAAGATATAGCTACAGAAATGATCCAGCGTATTAATGAGATCCAAAATGGTCTGGATCAATTCAATTCATTTAGCTGGGCAGGAAGGCGATGGATAGAAGAGAACTACCAGTGGAATGATGTTGTTACAAATCTGCTGGCTGCAATAGATGAAAAAGCGATCATCGAGCGGAAAATGAAAGCAGCAAAGTTCAGGATCCGGGCGGGTGATATATCTACTGCTGATTATGAACTCTTCCATGATTTCTATTCCAATGTACATAAATACTATCCAGTGGATCATGTGGACGATTATCAGGATATGAGCACAGTGGGGATCCGCTTTAAGGAAGTAATAAAGCACATGCCTGCAGATAGATCTGTGAGTGTGCTGGATGCTGGATGCTGGACAGGCGGACTGCTCAAAGGGCTCTATGATAACGGTTATGAAAACCTAACCGGGCTGGATCTCTCTCAGGCTGCTCTGGAAGTGGCTGATCTTGAATTCGATTGGGGTGAGTGGATCCACGGCGATGTTCAGCAGATCAATACTGTTTTGGATGGCAGGCTATTCGATGTTATCCATGCTGGTGAAGTTCTGGAGCATGTATTAGAGCCAGCAAAACTGATGGAATCCCTCAAAGCCCACTTGAATCCAAACGGTGTGATGATAGTCTCTACCCCTCACAGATTTGGTGGCTTTGGGATCGTAAATGACGATGATCCCCAGCATATAAATCCCGGCTTTACTGAGGAAGAAATAATGGCAATGGGCTCTGTGGATGGAGCAGCCTACCGGGTAGAACACTTCCTGTATTATGTCTATACAAACCGGGTGAAGGCAGATCTGCTTCCCGGGATCTCTGTATGTATCCTTGCCAGAAATGAAGCAAAAAACATTGCCAAAGCGATCAAAAGTGTAATAGGGATTGCTGATGAAATAGTAGTGCTGGACGATAACTCTTCAGATGATACTGTTAAGATCGCAAAAGCAGATGGAGCTACTATCTATTCCCGGGGGAACTACCCCTTTAGGTTCGATCATGCCAAAAATGAAATGACCGGACTTGCAAAACATGAATGGATCTTTGAGCTCGATGCGGATGAAGTTCTCACCCCGGGATCTCAGGAGACTGTTCTGGAAGCGATAAAGCATCCGGACGTTCACGGGTACACGATCATGCAGAAAAACCTATCTGATAATCTTGGTGATTTTGCTACTACAGATTCCCGCCCGCTGGATCCAGAGGATCTTCCACTGGCTTCTGGGCATCCGTTTCATTGTCCTACCCCTACTGTGAGGCTCTACAGGAACGATCCCCGGATCAAGCATACTCTACCTGTCCATGAGCTTGTGATCTACTCTATGCAGGATGCTGGGCTGAATGTGGATGAATCTCTGCAGGATCTGATCAGTGTGCTTAATCTGGGTGATACTGGATCTTCACCGGAAAAAGAAGAGCACCGGAGAAAATTGTATCTGGAGCTCGGGAAGCTGAAGGCTGAAGAGAACCCCAATGGTCATAATTATTATGAGCTTGCTGTAGAGTGTAAGGAAAATGGAGACTGGCAGGGATGCCATGATGCCATTGTGATAGCGATCGAAAAGGATCCACTGGATTCAAAGTATCATCAAATACTTGGTGCTGCTCTGGGTGCTCTGAACAAGCAATACGAAGCGATGGAATCCTACCGGGTTTCTATAGATCTGGATCCAAAGAATAAATACTCGCTGAATAATCTTGGATGTATTTACATGAATTCGAATAAGGCTCTGGCTAAGAGCTTTTTCGAACGTGCATTAACTGCAGATCCTACATGGGAGCTTGCAAAAGAAAATGTGGCTTTATTTGATTAGGTAAAAGATGGGGGACGATGGCTAACGTCCGTGGAACTCCGTGTGTCATGTCCCCAGCCCGGGTGTCTGGTGTACCCTATGCGCCAGCCCCGGGCATTTTTAACCCATGCCCAGCAGCTACGTCCATCTACTACTTCCAGATCTCTTGTGCCAAAAACAATCCCAACATAGTTCCCCGGTTCACGATACTCTAAACCCACCAGCTTACATGCCTCATAAGCATCCTTCAGGAGCATGAAATCAGCATCTAATCCATGATGATCAGAATGCACGATTTTAGCCTTATTCCGGAAGCAGCGTTTTGCCTCATTGTGGAGATCTTGCACAAAACCACTGATCTGACCTACTGATAGATCTGCAGGGATCTTGGAAAATTCCGGGGCGATTTGAAGGATCTGAAATATTGAACCGATATTCACTGCCAAAAAGCTAAACGAAAAAAAGGATGGTATTTGCCATGTGGGAATTATATTACCCCATAATATTATATAATATAAGGAGCGTAGGATGGCAGGAAGCGAAGAGCAGAAAACCCCAAAAGAAGAGTTTGTACCCGTTAATTTCAGGATGCCAAAATCATTGAAAATTAGACTACTTAGGATTGCAGAGCGGAATGATCGTGACTTCACCAAAGAAGCTACTCGGGCACTCGCAACCCATGCAAACAAACAAGAGCGAATCTTAAAACTCTCACCCATTTCTTAACCGCAATAATATCCCATTTGGACAAATGGGATCTGTTAAGTGTATAGTGAGGGAAAGAAAACGTAACCAATCAGAGGAAGGTGAATGCCAATGGCTGAAACTAAATCAACCGCACTAATGACCGTGAAGGATCTGGAGGCAAAATATCCAGATAACCAGTTTAATCGGTTATTCCCAAGCACCCAGCTTGTGGAGAATGTTCAGCGATTTCAGAGGCTGAATATCGAAATAGTAAAGATCGATCCAGATCCACAATCTCAGGAAGTTTTTTCGCTGGGTAAAACTAAGGTGAATGGAAAGTGGACTAAAAAACTATCCTTCACAAAAACAGCACTCGATAAGATTGCTTTCACAATGGGGATCGTGTGGATCCCTGAGAAGTGTATCCGCACTGATGATCGCAGCAACCGGGATTATTTTGAGTTCCGTGCCACTGCTCTTGTAACTAAAGCAGACGGTCAAAAGGTGGAGTTATCGGCCACAAAGGGCGTGGATGTTCAGGCTTATGTGGAAGAGCAATACCAGAAGCTGACAAATGATCTGGAAGATGGCGGGCTGCTGGATGGATTTGGGCAGGGTGCAAAAGCATTTACCCCTGGCGATCCAAAAGCAGTGAAGCTGATCGAACGTAAAACCCGGGATCGTGAAATCGAACTCCGGAAGCACGGATTAGCGTTAGCAGAATCTGGCGCAAAGAACCGACTAATTAGAACCCTCAATGTGAAGCCGTGGTACACTCCTGAAGAGCTTGCCCTTCCATTTGTAGTCCCCCGTATTGATAGGGATGTGGAAGAAATGGTAGCAGATCCAGCTACCCGTGCTGAAATCATTGATAACGGATCCAATGCCATGAAAAAGGTATTTGGCAATCAAGAAAATGCTCCCCCCCAGCAGAACACCCCTGAAGATTCAGTAGAAGATGCGGATTTTACCCCTGTGGAAGAAACCACTGAAGCTGCTGGACCTGATGGTGGGATCAATGAGGCGGATCAGCGTAACATATTTTTGGAAGAGGTCAAAAGTATGCAGACAGATGAACGGATAGCTGCTATGGATCGAATGATCAAAGGCAAGGCTCTAATTCATCCCATCACAAAAAAACCTCTGGATGCCAATCAATTAACTAACAAGCAATCTGAAAACCAGATCGAAAATCTGATGTGGGCATTTGATCAGCCTACCCCAGCAGATCAGGTGGACGATGGCTTTCCAGCATAGGGAGTAAGTTTTGAGTGTATTAAAATTCCTGCATACTGCAGACTGGCATCACTATGATGCTATCAGTGATATTACAAAGCCAGCACTAACCTTCATAGCTGAACAGGCAGAACAGATCAAACCAGCGATTTCTATAATCGCTGGGGATCTGATCATGAAGCGTGGCTATATCACTCCCACGGAAAACCTTGTTATCCGTGAAACCGCTCTCCGGATTGTAGAAGCATCTGAGAGGACAATTATCATCCCCGGGAACCATGATCTTAGTAACAACTGGGAAAAGGTAAATGCCATCACTGGTTTATTTGCCCGGCTTACAAAGGAGCATCCATCGATCCATGATAGGCTGATCCTATCATCCACCTTCAGGAAGTTTTATATTGATTTTGCTGGTGGTGAAAAGATCCAGTTTATCACGCTCCCCCATCCATCAAAGTACGTGTATCTATCTCAGGATCATGAGGGCGATGCTAAAGCTCTTAATGCTGCATTGACTAAACTGATGCATGATATGTTGGATCAGGCTTATGTGTGGGCTGCTGATGCCAAAAAGCAGGGCATTAGAACGATCGGAGTAGGGCATGGTTTGATAGCTGGTGGATTAGCTGATTCTGAAGCTGTGCTCACTAATGAGATCGATCTGGCAATAGATCGGGACTGGTTAGGCGATGGGCTTATCCAGTGGATGTACGGGCATCTTCACAAAAGGCAGGGCGTAGGTGCTGCATTCTTTTGTGGATCTCCTGCTCCATTGACGTTTGCACAGGAATTGCAGAAGCCATCTTTTGAGCTCTGGGATGTACCCACGGATCCAAATGAAGTATTAACCCATAACCCCATTTATATTCCAATCGCTCACCAGATGCTTACTGTGGAGATCATTGCTGATGAACTGGCAGGGAATCCAGATCCCATGAACTATATCATCCAGAAGCTGGATGGGATTGCTCTGAAGGATTCGAAGGTACGGATCCGGATCCAGATCCACCGGGAAACTGCATCCATGATCAGCAAATCCACGATCGAACGCTATCTGGAAGATCAGAATGTTCACTCCAGTAAGGTCATGATCGAAAAGCTGGATCCAATCAGGATCCGTGCTGATAAGATGGATCAGGAACTTGGAATGAGTAACATGCTGGAAGTCTGGAGCTCTCTGGATCCAGAGCGTGGATCCAATCTTGAACTGATGAATGAGATAGATGAAAAGGTAACTGCAGAGATCCCAGCCGGGGATCTGCATTTTCTCTCTGGAGTGGATTATAAGATCCATCGTCTCATAGCCAGAAACTTCAAGCCCCTCATTGATATTGATATTCTGTTTGACGAACTCGGGCAGATTATTTGTATCGTGGGTGATAATCATCTGGGCAAATCCCAGATAGCTGAAGTGGAACGCTTTTGCCTCTGGAAGAAACTCCGGAAGGGAACCCTCATTGGGAATGCTGTTCGAAACGGAACCCAGTCTGCAGAGACTGAGATCCATTTTTCAGCCCGTGGATCTAAAGATCTGTTCAGAGTAAAAAGGACAGTGCGGATCACTGCCCGGGGAGCAGCAAATTCAGATGTTATTTTCTCTAAATTTGTACCTGAAACTGAAGAGTGGATCCCTGTGAATGAAGGCAATTCTGGTGAGACTCAGGAAGAAATTGAAAAGCATGTAGGATCCTATGAACTTTATCGTGCAACACGGTTCGGATCCCAGAGTGAAATAGATCTGCTTTGTTCAATGCTTCCCGCTGAAATGAAGGATACTCTTCAGGAGAGCATGAACTTTAAATCGTTTGATCTCCGGAAGGGTATTGCTGAACTCCAGATGAAAGCTCTGAGGGCTGATTATGATTCAGTGACTACCAAGCTGGATTCTTTGACTGCTGCAGTAGCAGCGGAAGAGGGATTGAAGGCTACTCATGATAATTACACTGAAACCAAAAAGCTCCGTGAAATCGAAATACAGGGCTATCAGGACGATCAGAAAGCTGCTGAAAAGAAACTGAATGATGCTACCCTGATCGATGATCAGATCCGTGAGATCGATACAGAACTCTCTGCATTATGGGTGAAGATGAATAACCATAATGATGAGATTTCTACCCAGCAGGGAATTATCGATAAGAGTAAGATCGCTGATGCTGGGATCGAAAAGCTGAAGGATCTCAGGGCAAAAGCTCTGGATACTCAGGAAACTCTGAATGAGCTCAATGAATCTATCCAACTGGTGAAGGATAAACGTACCGGGATCCTCACTGACAAGGAAGCTGTTTTGAAGAGGGTAAATGCTCTGAAGATCACTATCAAAGATCTGAACACTGAGCACGATAATCTTCTGCAGGAGCACAAGCGGAAGCAGTTTGCTCTAAATGAAAAGATCGATGGATTCAAAAATCAGGCAGCTTTGGCAAAAGAAGTTCCCTGCAATGGCATGGATATCCAGCCAAAATGTAAGCTCATGCAAAGTGCTCTTCAGGCTAAGACTGAACTGGAAACCCAAGAGCAGATGCTGGAAGATCTGCAGGAACCAGATGTATCTCGGATCCTTACTGATATCCAGCAGAATGAAGATCTACTGAAACCTCTGGAAGATCAGATCGATGGGTTCCAGACTGAGTATGTTACTCTGGGTGAACGTCTGCAGGAAATGGAGCCTAAGCATACCGGGCTCCAGAATCAGCTTTCACTTCAGCAGAGTAATATTAGAACTGAAGAGGCTGCTAACTGGGAAGAGATCAAACAGCAATCAGTAGCTGCAGAAACAGCCCTAAAATCGGCACAGGAAGCTCTTGTGGATGTTCAGGGAAGGCAGACTACCCTTAGTGAGAAGAAAACTGCTCTGCAGGCTGATGTGGTCGAAATTCAGCCATTACAGAATAAAGTCACTTCTCTGGGAACCAGCATAACCGGGATCCAGAATCTTCTGAATGACAATCTGAGACAAATCGGAGCTCTGGAAGAAAACCTGAGACAGCTTGAAGAGCAGAAAACTGAACTGCTGCATCTGCAGCAAGTCAATGAATCCGGGCTGGCTTACATAAATGCATATCTCCATTACATCGCAGCGGTATCCCGGGATGGGATCCCCTATCTGCTTATGGAGAAAGCACTGCCCAGATTCGAAGAGTATGCCAATGGGTTCCTTTGTGTAGATGAAGGGTTCGATACTACTCTGAGGCTCAGTATCAGTGCTGTGAAGGATACCCAGACAGGTGCTGCCCGGGATGAAGTGGTTATCAGTTTTATCGATGATCGTGGATCTCACCCATTAGGTGAGGCATCCGGGTTCCAGCGTGTGGCTATTGGATACGCTCTCAGGGCATCGATGGCTAAGATCCAAGCAGATGCTACAGGAGCAGTGATTAACCATTGTATCTTCGATGAAGGCTGGGGTGCTTTCGATCAGAATAATCTCATGCTTGCCCGCCGAATGGTACAAAAGCTGGGTGAAGAGTTCGGGCAATTCTTTTACATCACTCACGTTCCTGTACTTCAGGAAATAGCAGATACAGTGATCCGGGTTATCCCTCTGGATGGGGGAGCCGGGATCGTGATTGAATAGTTAGTTAATGATAACCAGAACGGGGGGAGCCGGGATCGTGATTGAATAGTTAGTTAATGATAACCAGAACGGGGGGAGCCATGTGCTCCCCCCAGAATGAAAAGGGGATTCTATGAATAATGATCAATCGTTTCCTCTTCGAATCTGGAGCGGATTGTTTAGCAAAAAACATTGGGAAAAGATGGGCAATGCTATATGGCTATATGGGATGCTCATTGATAAGGTTACAAAGGAAGAGAATGGTAAGGGTTACGTGCTTGGTGGGAAGCCTATATCGTTTAATGAGTGGGAGAAACTTATTCCCATATCACCCAGACAGTATAACCGCTATATGAAGCTGCTCGTAGATGAGAAGTATATTGAAACTGTATCCACTGGTAACGGTCTGAGAATCACTATTTTAAAATCTAAGAAATTCCATAAAAAGGGGCAGGACAAAAATGGCGGTTCAGAGGGTTCCGATACGCCAAATCTGTCCCCCGGATCTGCCATAAATGGCGGTTCCGATATGCCAAATATGGCGGTTCCTTCTATAGACTTAACAGGAGACTTAAAAAGGACAGGTAAAACCCCCTCTGAAATCGCTTCGCTGTGGAGCAAGATATATAAAATCTTTGGTTTGCCAGAGCAGTCAATGAATGGATATCAGAAGCAACTGGTGGAGACTGTGGAACGTCTTGGATTTGATATTACCTCAAAAGCTCTGGATGTATTTGTAAAAGCAAAAAATGATCATCCACCTAATGGATCTGTGAAGCGGATCGATGATCTGCTGCATTTTAAGAAGATCGATATTTATGTGGGGAAGATCCCAAAGCCTGCAAAGTTTAAGTATTTCGTTTGTATGACTTGTGGAGAGATAAAAAAAATAGCTGAACGTGATTGCACTCAATATTTCATGGGATATGAGAACTATTGCAATTTATGTTTTGATAATTCCCCCAGTGATGAACCCGTGATTCGCCGTGATGTAACAGCTATGGTTTACCAGCTATCTGAAAAGGGTTTTTCCCGGGATCAGATCAAAGCATCCATCGATGGATGGAGAGAAAAGGAAAATAATGAGAATCCTATCGATTGATTCAAGTTTGAATGATATTGGATATTCAGTGATGGAATCCAATCTGGGTGAGTGCCCAGAGCAGTTACTTCTATCTGGTACTCTCAGGATAAAAAAGAGAGCCCCGGATATGGAAAAGGTGAGATTGATCCGGAATGCGATCGGAACCCTTTTCGATATGAATAGCAAGATCCCCGGGGAAGAGGAAATGATCCGGAAGGTGCTCATTGAGAAAGCTACATCCTTCACTTATGGGAAGCATCAAAAAGGGGGCAAGCAGCAGAATGCAAAAGCGATGGCTCAAAATCATTTTGCCACTGGTGTTATTGCTGGATCTGTTCTGATCTATACAGGTATCGATAAGCCCAGTGAGTACATGGAATTCCTGAGTGCTCAGGATTGGAAGGGTATGCAGGCAAAGATCGTAACGCTGAGACTGGTGAACTATACCTACAAGCTCAATCTGGATGAGAAAAAGGATCATAATGAAGCTGATGCGATCGGAATTGGTCGGTGGTACATAGCCCAGCTTAAATTTCAAGAGAGAATGAACAAATGAAAATTAATAGAACTACTCCGGTTCTGGTGAAGGATCCGGACAAGCTGACAACCCGGGGCGGGATGGCATGGTGTGAAGATCATGGCGAATATTTCCTGAATTGCATCTGCCCAAAGAAAAATTCCACCCCGGAAACTGATGGCTGGCACATAGAAATAACGAATAAAAAATCTGCTATAGCCTATCCTACTCAGGATATGTATGAAGAGCTCCAGCTATGGATCGTCCGGAAGGGTGATACTCTGGTGTGCTCCAGATGTGATGATAAGATCAAAGTGGGATATCCTATTACTGAGATCGAATCACATGACATAACAGCAGCATTTTTTGAACTGCATGGGAATTGCACTGAACCGGAAGAGGACTAAAGATGCCAAGACACTTTGAAGATTTCTATGGAGCTACCCCCAAAGCCTTAAAGTGGCTGGAATGGTTAGCTATGGAGCTCATGAATAAGCATTTGGGTGTGGGTGAAGATGGGAAGCCTCTGGCTCCAATTACAGCCAAGCTGATCGGTGTAGCCACTTCCAAAAACAAGTTCATGACTCAGACTGAAGTAAGAGCTATTACATATCTCTCCACTGGAGTAAAGACAAAACTGATCAGGCTCCACTGGCAGGGACAGGATAAGGATCTGCCCCTAATGGTACGGATCAAAGGTGTCTCAGATGTGGAAGTGAGATCTATGGTTCATTATCTCAGGCATGTATGGAAGTTTCCGATCGGATCCGGATCCAATGGATACTGGTGGGTGAGTGCTCCCACTGGGATGATCACAACTATGGAGCATCTTACTGATCGCAGGACAGCATTAGATCAGGATATAGATGCCTGCAAATATGCAAACTATGAAGTGAATCCCCTCAATATGTTTAACCGGGATGCCCCGGTTCAGCCCGGATCCCAGATCTCTCTGGGGGATGGATTTGGACACAAAGGGAATACCCCGTGGGGGCTCCAAAATGGGTAAATACTGCAGGCGGATCCGGAATATGGATCCAGTGGTTCGGATAGTAGGGTTCTGCTGGATAGGTCTGATTATAGGTGGAATAATAATCTCAATAATAAAAATGGTAGGTGAAAAATGATTCTGAGGGTTACTGATTTTAATAAGTACCGGGCACTATTCGATCGAATAGCTGATGCCCTTTGTCAAACGGTTATTGGGGACAAAAAGGACAGGGTTCCGATCGGCAATAAGCACAATGCTTGGTACATGCCCAGACGGGTAGAATATGCATGGGCTCTGGAAGCCAGTATGCCCGCTGAGAATTCGAAGATCTTGGATATAGGATCTAATCAGCAGTTCCCTTTTGCATTGCTATCTATGTATGAGACAGCGGAGATCTGGGAGCATCATACTTTTACAGATCTGCAGTCTATGAGGGCTGTGAGGGTGCTGGCTGGTGCTGAAGAGGGATTAGGCTTATCTTATGATGGATGGGCAGATTCTGCAGAGATCTATCCCAGATTCAGGGATCGCTTGAACATGCTTCTGGGAGTTCCCCAAGAGCTTGAAAAGGTACTGATCCCAGAGTATTTCGATATCATCTATAATATCAGCACAATGGAGCACGTAGAGCCTGAGAACATCCGCCCGTGGCTGGATGCTATGTGGAAATGGCTGAAGCCCGGGGGTGTTATGGTTATGACTATGGATCATCCTATCGATGGCTACAGTGGGATCTCATTCTGGGATCACAGGGAACTCTTCTTTGATTTCATTGAGGATCACCAGATCCAGATCGAACAGGGCAAGGATTCTTTTATGGATCCTGAATTCGATAAAATTTGTCAGGATAATAATGTTCATAAAATCGTAGCACAGCCTGAAGGCTTACCGGATGTAGATGTTACTCTGGTGGTGAATGGGATTGTTCTAAGGAAGGCTGAATAATGGTATTTGTAAGAACAGATGGATATGCAAATAATTCCCCTCATGAAAAGCGAAAAGAAAATGATGCAGCAAGGGCTGCTCCAAAGCTACCGGATCTGGGGGATGCAGGAGCACCAGCAGAAGTTCCTGCTGATGTCCCTATTCCAGTTCCTGAAGCTGCAGTAGAAACCCAGAGTGATACAGATTATGCTCTGGAGTACATGAGAACCCGGGAAGCTCAGTTAGAAGCAGAATTATCTGGTGAGGATACTGAGGAAGCAGCAGAAGAGATCTCAGAACCGGAAGAGGATCCAGAGATAGCCGTGAACCCAGATGCAGCAGATGCTGTAGCTCATGGAATACAGTATTATTTGGGTTCGGAATCCACTATTGAAGATGAAGGGGAATGAAATGGCAGCAAAATCAAAAAACATGCCAATCCCGGGGAGCAAAAAAAAAGGTGTTCCTTGCCACGGATCCGGTAATGCATATCATCCCTGAAGAGGGTGGTGAACCGATCAAGATCCAGTTATGTCGTACATTGGAACCAGAAACATACTGGGGAGCTCATAATGCACTTTGCGTAGCTGCTCAGGACTTCATGGATAGCCATCATGTGATAGCCAGATGCCCCGGAAGGATCTATGATCTGGTGAATACAATTATTTGGGATCTGGAAGATATCGTAACGGATTGGATGTGGGTTAGGAAGCTGGAACTCTGGTATTTGAAGAGGAAACAGCACCGGGAAAGATTGGAAAGGCGGTGGAATCATGACCGATAAACCTCAATTCCCTCTGCAGCAGGCAAAACAGATCGCTGAAAAATACATCCAGCGGATCCTTCCATTATGTGAACGTGCGGAAGTAGCAGGATCTATTCGCCGGGAATGCGAAATGGTGGGAGATATCGAAATCGTATGCCAGCCAAAGCTGGTTCAGGCAGGATTATTTTCTGGAGATATGGAACGGGATGTAAATTTTGGTCATGTAGTTCGAAATATGGCAGCAAAAATCATCAAAGGATCCCCGGAAAGTGGAAAATATATTCAGCTTATGACTCCGGAAGGAATCAAAATAGATCTATTCACAGCAAATTCGAAAAACTGGGGATACATCATGGCGATCCGCACTGGATCCGCTGATTTCAGTCGGTATTTGGCTTCAGAATGGAAGTCATGGGGATACGAAGGGAAGGATGGATACCTAACGAAATGCGGAGATATTCAATACGTCCCCTCAGAGGGTGTACTTTTCGGATTGATCGATGTACCCCTTATCCATCCGAAGGATCGAATTTTTTTTGGGCTCCCTGAAGGGGTATCCCGGGGATGATTCTCACTTCAGAATATTCTGGGGAAATCTCTTCTACCCTAACCCGGTCTTGCGTGAGTTCTGGGCGTGGTGCTGTTACTTCAGCTTGGAGATTTCCCCCTCACATTCTTACGCTTAAAATTGACAGTAATCAAAACAGGAGAAACAAATGCAGTTAGTAAAAAGTGAACAGGTAGATATCATCGAATTTGTAAAAGCAATCATAAGTAAAGCCAAGCTAAAGAAGCTCCCAAAGGCTGATATGATGCACTCAGGAGATCTGGGAGTGTACATCCGGGTAATGGCAGGCAAGATCTACCGGGGCTGGAGATTGGCACAGGTGACAGATAATCTGAGAATAGCCATTGAGGAAAGCATGAATGAACTTGCTGAATCAGAAGAGTTTGCAGGAGTGATCAAAACCCGTAAAGGAATTGTGGGTATTGAGGTAAATATCATTGACAAGATGCAGGCGATGAGTGGAACCACAAAGCTGATTCCCAGAAAGCACGGTCTGTATCTGTTTCAAGGGGGTGAGGATTCGAAGCAGGCGATTGTAATGCCCCAAGAGATACCAAGCACTATGTTCGGTGAAAATTCGCAAAAAGGGATGATTGTAGATCGTGATGCTGTGATCGGAATGCTGTGCAAAAAAGCAGATATCGCAAAGGATTCAAAATTCCAACTATTTAGATTTGAAACGCTGATGTTCACCAGTGATTCAGTAAATCAGGCATAGCAGAGTATTTTCAAGCTCCCCAGATAGGGGAAAAAGCATGAAAAATTTTTTGACAAGAGCAGTATTCATGATCCTGATAGGGCTGGTGGTTTTTCTGTTAATGAGAGATCACCAGCGGGATCTGGAGTATGCTGCAATGAAAAAGACACTCTCCTACGAAGTGAACAGACTCGGGAACTTGGAGCGTGGGCTAACTAAACATGAGCGAAAAAGTCTGCTCAAAAAAGCTGATCAGATGATAAGGAGTTTAGAATTCACTGATGCAGCGATGGGCGGATCATATCCGGAAGAGGACAATGATGCCAAAAACAGTAAAAGATAAGATCAGAGGATGTGGCTGGAGAAAGCCCGGGGGACTGTATCTAAAATCAAGTTCGATGTTCAGCACATGCGGAAAATTACCGCTGGAGATCGAAGTATGTTCATGCTGTGGAGCAGGGATAAAACCAGCCCGGGGATGGACGTGGATAGATCCAAGCCAGCTATTCAAGAATCAGAAATGCAAATATGCTGCAGAGCCCGGGGTAGTGAACCCAGACTGCCATCCATATTGCCCAATAAACTTCGATACAAGCATGATCACGAAGGCTGGGCTGCTGTGGGTAGGTGAGGCTTACTATCCTACTCCAGAGAGCTTCAATCAGGAATCTATGCTGCAGGGGATATCCCGGCGGATCTCCCAGATCCCAAACGATTTTAAGCTGGGTGAAACATGGGTATTTCTGGCACATCGAAAAGGCAAGCAAATCAAAGCATCCGATCAGGAAGGCTGGAGCATTGATTCAGATACTACTCTGGAGCATGATGATCCTGTATGGATCCCCACGATCTTCAATGTATTCAAACCGGATGCGATCGAATATGTAGTGGATCCAATGGAGCGGGATCATAAAAAGCTGGACAGGCTGGAAAAGCGTGGTGTTACTCTGGTACAAATCAAACAGGTGGGAATGACAGTAGATGCATTCCCCACAACTGAAGTAGAGGTAGAAAATGTCACTGATAGTAAAAATTGATCCACAACCACTGATAAAAAAACTGGACGGGATCCAGACAGATTTTCGTGATAATCCTGCTCTGATAGGTGTTCTGGAAGATCTCAAAAACGATCTGAATTCAGTCCCTGTGATTGGATCCCTGATAAAATTCACCTATGGCATGACAGGAGATACCGGGGAGATCGATACTCCAGTATTAGATCCGGATGCTGCTAAGATCTTGGCAGATATCGTGAATTACATCCAGTCTGAGGGATACCCCCCGGAATACATGGCATCATTGCTGATAATAGCCAAAAGGTTTAACTGGAGCAAAGCAGCGGAAGTAATGATCCACGATTTTGCTCAAGAGCTATTCGATTTCTGTGATCTGATGTGAAGGATATTCTGAAGGCAGAAATTGCATTGCCAGTGGCAGGGACTACTCCAGAACCGGGGGAAGATCATGGCTAAAAAGAAGATGGATAAATTTACCAGAAAGTGGATCATCGAAAATGCTCTGGAAGAGATCCCCAATTATGAACCCGGGGAGCTCACTGTTAGAGGGCTGCATTATCGGTTAGTTAGCCGGGGAATGACAAATACGGTGCTCCATTATAACCGGGTGATCAAAGCCATGATACATGCACGATGGGATGGAAGGGTATCATTTGATACGTTCTCAGATCATGACCGGGAAACTCTGGGTGAAACTCGATATGAAGAAACGATCTTAGAGGATGAACAGGCAGAAGCTGAAGAGCAGATCCAGCAATCTGAGGAAACAGCCTACAGGAAAAACCTGAAGGCTTTTGTGAGATCTCTATAATGCCAGATGAACTACTAAAATGCCTTCCTAAAACGGAAGGCGGGTGCGGGGCATGGAAGGGCAAAAAGACTTTTGAGCTCTCTGTGAATGGGAAGAAAAAGCACGGAGTTCTCTGTGGGCACTGCAAAGGCAAATTGACAAAAAAACGAAAAAAGGAAATGAGTTATGAGAGACACGTATAGGGTTAATGGAGAGCCACTTCCCCTGCATAATGGATGGCGGGTGCTGAATGTTAATTGGTTCAATCCGGGTGCTACGATCGGATCTGTGGGGATCGTGTATGCTGAAAAGGACGGGGAGCAGCGGGCGTGGATCGCAGTAGTCCCGGGAAACGATGAAGTGACTGATATCACTTTCATCCTTAGCTGGGGAGCCAAATATCACCGGATCAATGTGGATAGTGCTTTCGAACATTTTTATAAGAATATCAATCTGGTGAGAGAAGATCTGATCGATGCTCACAGGCTATTCACTGAGAGCGTGAACGATGGCGATACTGGTGGGATCTGGCAATCCCCCGGGATCCCCGGGTATGAAGAGGATCTAAAAGAATTCGGGGATTGCCCGTGGAACGAAAACGCTCTGATAGATATCTCTATCCCAGTGAAGAGCATCCTGAAGATTGAACGGGCTCTGGCTACTCTGGATCTTACTCTGGATCCACGTTTGAAAGCTCCACCAGATCAGGAAGATAATGCTGGGCATGAAGCCTATGATTCAGAGCCAAAGCCAGCATAATATCCCATCTGGACAAACCGGATCTGTTAAATGTATAGTAAGCTAAAGGAGACTTAGATGCCAATCGTAGTGAAAATCGCAATCGGAATTATAATCATGCTTGTATTTGTGATCCTGTTTCTGGTGTTCAAAAAAAGTAATTGCTCCAGATGTGGGAAAAGGGTGAGATTCCAAAGCATGGTGCTCGATAAGGTCTGTGATTCAGGATCCCCCGGGGATACCTATATGTGCCCAGACTGTCATGCTCAAAGAAGTGGGTGTTAGGGTGAGACATGGAGCACCAAATACCATTAAGGAACTGCTCAGTTATCGATACGGTATCTGGGCAGGGAATATGAGGGGAGTTAGATTTGAAGTGGATAAATGTGCTCATGAAGTATCAGATCCAAGATCTGGCATAACCCGGCAATGCAGCAGAGTTAATGGATATGGGAAATCCGGACTGTATTGTAAGCAGCACATGGGCAAAAAGTAATGGATCGATCTTTAGTTTGTAAGTACGGGGAAAGCTGTGGGCATGAGTTCTGTAGTCCGGAGCTTTGCCCAGAGCATGGTGATCCTGAACGGGGGGTAGGTGAGAACCTTGCTCTGATCAGATCTACCCTGAATGAGATCCTACCGGAGACAGTGAAGATCATGGATATCGTGTATCGTGATCAGGATCTGGGAGTAAATGGCTTTGCAGGCTATTCTTTTTATTTGATCAAAGCAGATCAAACAGGTGGATTAGGTGGAACCATTACCACTGTGAATGAAGCCCAGATCAAAGATGCTGCAGCCCAGCTAATCGATAGACTTGAAAGGAAAAAAACGTGATTGAAGGATATTATTATTTGCATGTGAATAAGGATCTCATTTATAAACGGGGATCAGATTCAATTATCGATATTAGGGAAAGCGATTTTTGCGATAGTGCATGGGCTTTCCAGCCTGAAGATAGAGCAGTAGCGTGGGGGATGCTTGTAGAGGCTCTATCACTCGATGCCAAACAGAAACGCAAAGCGGAGGCTGAAGATGCCACTATATAATGACCACTTCCAGAACTTCAAATCATACGGATTGCACAAGGCGCAACTCGTAATAGCTGACATCCCCTACAACGTAGGCAAGAACGCATACGGCTCAAACCCCGCTTGGTATGTCGATGGTGACAACGCAAACGGTGTAAGCAACCTTGCAAACTCTGAATTCTTCGACACCGACAAAGATTTTCGCATTAGTGAGTTTCTGCATTTCTGCTCAAAGATGATGAAGAAAGAGCCGAAGCAGCGAGGGCAAGCGCCATGCATGATTATCTTTTGCGCTTTCGATCAGCAAATGGAAATCATTGAGAAGGCGAAGACACACGGAATCAATGGCTATATCAATTTAGTATTCCGCAAGAATTTCTCAGCTCAAGTCTTAAAGGCAAATATGCGAGTAGTCGGAAATGCTGAATATGGATTAATCCTATACCGCGACAAATTGCCGAAGTTCAACAATGATGGAAAAATGGTTTTCAATATAATTGACTGGGAGTCAGACGAAAAAGACGCGCTCTATGAGAAGATCCACCCCACGCAAAAACCGGTCAAATTGCTTGAGAAGTTAATCGAGATATTCACGGATGAGGGCGATGTCGTTATAGATCCTGTTGCCGGCAGTGGTTCAACCCTAATCGCTGCTGAGAATTTAGGGCGCAAGGCTTTCGGCTTTGAGATTAAAAAAGATTTCTTTAAACTGGCTGACGCTTGGATTAAACGAAACAGCACAGCACGAAAAGAAATAAAAGAATGTGGAATGGCCAAGAGCATTGAAAATGAAAAAGGGAACTTTTTATTCAAATGAAAACGACATTGATCACAACAGACACCTGTTTAAAGCAGATCAAAGACGAGACGGAGCATACACGCCGAGATACTTGGCAACCACTCGAAAGCCTAACCCCCGACCCGGGACTGAGTGACAGCGTAATGCGAGACAGCGAGGGGAGTTCTACACGTGAAGCATTGGACTCCCCTATTTTTTATTCAATCAAGGAGGTTTAATATGAATCCAGCAGAATACCAACTACCCGACAACTTTGACCCGCCCTCAGACCCCTTCGAGGATGAATTAGAGCGAGATGAGTAACTACTATCCACCTGCTGCGGTGACGCCTCAGACACCGAGATTATTGACGGACTAGGAATATGTACATGCTGTAAAGAGCATGCGGAATCTACACCGAATGGAGATTTGCCATGACCCTACGCGACCAATTCGTTGAAGAGACAGGATGGAACCCGAATAAGGGATTATTCTTTAATGACTACGCACTTTGGCTCGAAGCACGAGACAAGGAACATCTCGCTAAGATTGAAAGCAAATCTGGCTTCCCCCGGGAGATCGATGCTAAAGCCCAGATCTTCGAAGGGCTGGAGAACTATGGATCTAATCGATCTCTGGCTGAAGAAATCAATCATATCATGATGGGCGATGTGGTGGAAATAAAAGAAACGATCGATCAACTCTGGGGAATTTGTAACCCAGATCCAGTGATCATAAATCCAAAAGGAAATCCAAATAATGCCACGGGTAAGTGATGAATCAATCCAGAAGCGGATCGATGAGATAAATAAAAGGGCTGGATCCAAGTGGTTTATAGCCGGGCGGAATGATTACTGGTGCATTGATACTGATGAAGGCAGGACAAATATTCTCGCTGGAGCTACCAAGCCCAGACTGTATGAATTTCTGGGGATTGTTATTCTCGGGATGGATACCCTCTGGACTAAAATGGAAGGGCTTAGTGCATCGCTCACAAATGAAGTAGGGCAAAAGGAAGATCTGGAAACGCTACTGGATACTATCTCTTATGCTGTAGCTCCAGTTACTGTAATCGGTGAACATAGCAATATGAATTCCCCGTGGCAGAATGCTCTGGATATCATCACAAGGATCCGCACTGCATTTCCCGTGCTTAGGAATATGCTGAACACTTCAGGACTGGCTGGAGCAGATATCGCTGATGATATGCTGCAGGAGATAGATGCCTTAATCGATATGATCAGTCCAATAGTGAATGAAGATGGCAAAAAGTAAATTCACTGAAGGCTGGTTCCAGTGGGTTTACTGGCATGACAGGATCAGTTCCCGGGATCTGGTGATCCCTAATCTGAAGCCTGCAGGCTGGTGGGATTGTGATATCTTTGCGATCCTGAAATCAGGGTACTCTGAAGAGATTGAGATCAAAATCTCTGTAGCAGATTATAAAAACGATTTCAAGAAAAAGCGCAATGGACACCAAGAGCAGTACATGGGTAGAGAGCCAGTAAAGAAGCATGATCTTCTTGCTGCCAGATCCACCAAATGCCCTAATAGATTTTGGTTTATGGTTCCCAGCGGAATGCTGGATGGAATTGAGATCCCAGAGTATGCAGGACTGATTGAAGTATGTAACCCAGATGGCATAAGTAGTCGCTCTGGGGAGCCTATAACCCCTTCCCTGCATGTGGCAAAGAAAGCTCCATTATTACACCGGGATAAGTCTCGGATGCTGACAGATCGTAAGCAGCACGAAAAGCTAAGGGTTCAGCTATATCGGAGATATTTCACAATGTTCAGCAAAAATCAGCGTAGTCTCAAAGGGCTAAGAGATACACATAAGGACGTAACGCATTTTCCAGATGATAATTATTAATGAGGGGATCCAGTAGCCTCTTCCGCTGGATGGGAACTGTCCTTCCCACCAGACAGCTATCATGGATCCCCGTATCTTTAAGGGAGTAAAATGAGTGTAACACTAAAGCGGTATCGTGAGATCAAAGCTGCTGTGATTGCAGCGGGATTTGAATCAGAAATACACTGGGCTGAAAACATAAAGCCAGTTAAAAAAGCATGGGATTTCATGTGGGCAGCAATCTGGGTGATAGTGAGCTCAGGGCTGAACGATGATACAGCTAAATCCATCATGAAGGATCTGCAGCGGAATGAAGCATCTGGCAGGCGTAGGATGCCCGTGATTAAGATACTGAAGCACAAAGGCAAGGCTGCTGCTATAGAAGCCTTTATACTCGGACGTGAAAAGATGTTCATTCAGTACCGGGATGCTCAGAAGCCCATCGATTATTTGAACACTCTTCCCTACATCGGTGAAGTGACAAAATTTCATCTGGCAAAGAATCTGGGGATCCAAACACCCATGCCAGATAATGATCTGAAACGCTTGGCAGCGGAATGGGATTATGAAGATGTATTTGTAATGGTTATGGATATCGCAGAGAGATCTGGGGAATCTGTAGCAACTGTGGATACTGTTCTCCGGAGAGCTTGCATTCAGGAAATACTGTAGATGGATGAAAAAGCCAAAGCTGCTATCATGTTTTTGAATGCCAAGACTGAGGCTGATATGATGGCAGCATGTGCAAGGTGTATAGAGCTCGGGCTGCTGCTGGATCTGGGTAGAACCAGAACCGTATTAGGTGGGGAGCTAAGATCATTTGAGCTCACCCCGGAAGGGCAGCTATATCTACAGGTGGCTCATGTACCAGAGCCAAAGAATGCATTATGTGATCTGGTTACTCAGGCTGAAAACAAGGCGGAAGATGCACGTAGAAGATGGGCTATCGAAACAAAGAGAATTGATAGCATGCTTCTCGCTATCTGTGAGGAAGGGAAGGAAGATGAGTAACGAGCTAAAAGCGTTCCCAAGCCCACAAATAATCCTCGATATATTAGCGGAGTGGCACGACCATGGATATTTTGATGGGGTGTGGTATGGATACAATACCCTGCATGATGAAATACTTACAAGGTCAGGCGTTGATTATAAAATGAATAATATTAAATATGCAATGAAAAAGCTCAGGCGGGAAGATGCCGTTAGTTTGCAACCAACATATACTGAAGAGGGTATAATCTGTGGTAGTGGGTATTTTATTAAGGATACCCCATGACCCCCGAAAGACTCAATGATATAATCAAGGAGGAAGAGAAGTGAAAGTAACTAAACGCCCTAAGCGGGTCAGGATTAAGTGGATTAAATATGAGTCCGTAAGTTCGGAATATATCTGTCCATCATGCTATACAACATTTAAAGGCTTTGTTAGTAAGAATACAACTCGCTTTAGATG
>Ga0075112_1000285_pt1 | contig 23766 bp, 22 predicted proteins | sample AntAceMetag02UKF_FD_69783 | JGI IMG/M metagenome (GOLD analysis project Ga0075112, IMG submission 69783) | Saline lake microbial communities from Ace Lake, Antarctica - Antarctic Ace Lake Metagenome 02UKF | ecosystem: Environmental > Aquatic > Non-marine Saline and Alkaline > Saline | place... | reverse complement strand
GGAAACCCGATCAATCCCATGGCGGTGGAAGGACAGATCGAAGGATCAATCCATCAAGCCGGAGTCGCAGTACTCACTGAAGAGACCCGATGGACCGAAGGCCAGCTGCTGAACCCCGACCTGCTGGAATACAAAGTGCCGCTCGCCTGCGATATGCCTGAAATCGAAACCGTGATAGTCCGATCGAACGACCCGGAGGGCCCCTTCGGAGCTAAAGAGGGAGGCCTGACAACGCGCATGAACGCCTACAGCGCGGTAGTCTGCGCAGCTCACAACGCTCTGGGAGTGTCCCTCAACGAGTTCCCGCTAACCCCGGACCGGGTCATGAAGGCTCTCGATGCTGCGAAAGGTAGGAAGTAATCATGATAACTTCAAAATTTGAATTTAAGAGCCCAAAAGATGTTAAGGAAGCCGTTCACCTTTACGGTGAATTCCAAGGTGAGGCCGTTTATCTCAGTGGGGGGACAGATCTGGTTCCTCGCATAAAGCTGGGCTTGGTAAAACCCAAAACCGTCATAGACCTGAAACGCGTTGCCTCGCTCACAAGGGTAGAGGATCAAGGCGATTGGATCAAAATCGGATCCCTCGCGCGGATCTTCGACCTCAAACGGAACGACCTCATTCGGGACTACTTTCCCGTGTTCGAGGCTTCGCTCGAGGCGACTTCTTGTGAATCCCTTCAAATGAGGGGTACAATCGGCGGCAACCTGCTTCAAAATTCCCGATGCCTTTTCTATAACCAGTCGGAACTCTGGCGCGGAACCAAGGGCTTTTGTCTGAAAATGGGCGGTGAGGCTTGCAATGCCGTCCCGGGCGCCAAGAGATGCTTCGCAAATTATTGCAGCGACAATGCCCCCGCTTTGTGTACGCTCTCTGCGGAGATCGAACTCTCCGGTCCCGATGAGGATAGACGCCTCAATCTGGAGGGCATCTATACCAACGAGGCAGCCAAGCCCTTCAACCTTCGACCCGGTGAAATTCTTACAGCAATCTTCATTCCAAAAAAGCAGAGCACCGGAGGTTATGAAAAGCTGCGGGTCCGGGATGCCATAGACTATCCTCTCATGAGTGTGGCGTTTTCACTCGTGGACGGGACGGGTAAATTAGCCGTAGGAGCGGTTGGGCCCAAGCCATATGTGGTTGAAATAAAAACACCCTTGCGCGGAGCAATCGGAGAGGCCGTCGAGGCCGTCCTTAAACAGGTAAGGCTTGTTGGGAATACGGTCCTCGAACCGGAATACAGGAAAAGGATGATTCCCGTGCTGGCCGAAAGGCTTTTCAACAAGATAATGGAAGGGGCAAAGTGATGGAGCGATACAAAGTCAAATTGCAGGTAAACGGAGAGACTGAGGAATTAGATGTCAAGCCCTCCGAAACCTTGCTTGAAACCCTAAGAGACCAACTGGAACTGACCGGCGCCAAAGAGGGTTGCGGGCTCGGCGCCTGCGGGAGCTGCACTGTGCTCCTCGATGGAATTCCCACGCGATCGTGTATCGTGTTGACCGCCGAACTGGACGGCTCCGAGGTGTCGACTATCGAAGGTTTGGCAGACGGATCGCAGCTGGACCCTCTACAGGAAAGTTTCATGGAAAAAGGTGCGGTCCAGTGTGGATTCTGCTCTCCGGGCATGATACTTACCGCCAAAGGCCTGCTGGACAGAAACCCGGAACCGTCCAAGAAAGAGATTATCCGGTCCGTTTCATCTAATCTCTGTCGCTGCACCGGCTACAAGAAGATTATCGAAGCCGTGGAGACTGTAACCTCCACGGAAACAACGAAGGCATAAATAAAAAGGAGTAAAATATGCGCGCATTCGTATTGGGCGGAGCAGGAGGTATGGGGCAGGGGGTGGCCCGGGACCTGATAAAACAGGGACCAGTTACGGATGTGGTCATTGGAGACTTGTATCCGGACCCGGAAAGATTGGCGCCGAAATTACGCGACAGTGCAAAAGTCACCCTGATAAAGATGGATGTAAACGATCATCAGGGCATGGTAAATGCTTTTAAGGATTTGGACGTTATCATCAACTGCGCGGGCCCCTTTTATAAAACAGCGGTGCCGGTAGCCAAGGCCGCGGTTGAGGCACAAGTTAACTATATTGACATCTGCGATGATTACGAGGGAACCGAAATCCTTTTCAATTCCGAGATAGATGAAATGGCTAAAAAAGCAGGCATTACCGTTCTTACGGGCATGGGATCCGACCCGGGGACCAACAATGTCCTGGTGAAATGGTACGCGGACCGTCTGGACAGTGTTGATGAAATTTATCTCTATTGGGTCGTTAGCATTGCGGAACTTGGAGGGGCCGCCTGGGATCACAGTCTTCATATGACCTTAGGGAAAATACCCCAGTATATAGGCGGTGAACTGGTTTATGTGGAAGGCGGAACCGAAGAAACGGCGGAACAATTTCTTGAACCCCTTGGTATCTGCCATGTCCGCTACGTGGGTCATCCCCAGCCACTCACCCTTCCCAAATACATTAAAGGGGTTAAAAATGTCATTATCAAAGGCGCCCTTATCCCCTTATGGGTGGATGAACTGATCAAAGAACAAAAAAATACCGGGTTTTTGGGGACGGACCCCGTTGACGTCAAAGGAAGTAAAATCACTCCTTATGATCTCGCTTTAAAAATATGGGAAACCATTCCTGAAGGAAGGGACAACGGCCCCCAGTCATCCGGCTTAAAAGTCATTGTCAAAGGAGTAAGAGACGGCAAAAAGGTAACGTACACAGCCGATATGGTAGGAAGGATGGCCCCGGGGACTGGGCTTCCCGCCTCTATTGCATCCCTTATGATGGATGCGGGCGATGTAACCGTAAAAGGTGTTGTAGCGCCTGAAGGCTGCATTGACCCGGACACATTTCTTGCCGCATTCTTAAAGAGAGGGGCCAGGATCCATCAAACGGAAAAAATTTCATCCATGTTTGAGCCTGGAAAATAAATGAGGAGACCTTCCATGAAGGAGACGAAAAAATTAGACATCACCAAGAGCCTGGAACTCTTCGAACAAGCGTGCGAACTGGTTCCGGGAGGTGTTCTCGGGGCCAGAAAGCCCGGTGATTTTATCGAAGGAGAATACCCCATATTTCTTGAAACCGGCAAAGGGTGCCGCCTGACGGATGTGGACGGCAACGAATTCATCGATTTTCTTTGCGGTTACGGCCCTATTATCATCGGTTACCGTGAGGAAGAGGTTGATGGCGCCGTCTGCAAACAGATCAAAGAAAAGGGGTTTTGTTTCACATTGACACAAATCTTCCAGAATACGCTGGCGAAGAAACTGACCGAACTTGTACCCTCTTCCGAGATGAGTATTTTCCTGAAAACAGGCTCCGACGCCACAACGGCAAGTATTCGTATTGCGAGAGCCTATACCGGCAAAATCAAAGTCATGCGTTGTGGATACCATGGCTGGCATGACTGGTGTATTGAGATGAAAGGCGGTATTCCTTCCAAATTTTATGAAGATGTATTTGAATTTCAATACAACAGACTCGATCAGCTGGAAGAACTGATGGCAATGCATGGTAATGAGACCGCTGCAATCATCATGACACCGTTCGGCCATCCAAACCATCAAGAGATGCAGGAGCCCGCCCCCGGATTTCTTGAGGGCGCAAGAGATCTTGCAGACAAATACGGTGCGGTGTTGGTCTATGATGAGATACGGACCGCTTTCAGACTCAGGATGGGCGGCGCCCAAGAGCTTTACGGCGTAACTCCCGATCTGACTGTGCTGGGAAAGGCGATTGCCAACGGTTACCCGATTTCTGTCGTGACCGGTAAGAAGGACGTCATGATGACAGCCGAGAGCAAGCTTTTTATTTCGTCAACCTTTTTCCCGAACAGTGAAGGCTTTGTGGCCGCGCTGAAAACCATAGAAATCCTGGAGCGGGACAAAGTTTTGGAGAATATCTGGGAAAAAGGCGGCCGCTTCATGGAGAAAATCCAGGAACTCCTTGATAAATATGATGTGGGAGCCAAATTAACAGGCGTGGCCCCCATGTTCTACATCACTTTTGAAAAAGATCAAACAGGGGCATACAAAAGCAAACGTACGGATTTTTACACGCAGCTCATCCGTAAAGGATTCTTCTTCTCACCGTACCACCATTCCTATATCAACTTTCGACACACGGAAGAAGACCTGAACTTGACCCTGACGGCCATTGAGGAATCCCTTGTATATGTAAGAGAAAAGTATTAGGATAGGGATTGTGTTTGCTGTTGTTCATTAATAGACGCCATAAATTCTTATTTGCCAAAGCCAAACCCACCGTGAGGTGGCGACGGAAAGCCGCGGGTCTTGAAAAAGACAGCCGGGTTGCCTGAAGAGACAAAGAAGCCAGGTTTTCCCGGAAAAAAGGGATTACCTGGCTCTTTTTTTTAGGAAACAAACAGCTCTGATTTCATAAAACCCAAAACAGGTACCGTTAGCTGTCATGAGAAAAGGAAGTCTCTTATTAATGGATAAAGATCCTTTTTTTCGAGGGGACATTGTCAACAGTCTCGAAAATGAAGGCTATGAAATTACAGTCTCCGAAAACGGACAAAAAGCCATTCAATTATTGGATAGTAATAGATTTGATCTGGTCATTACAGGATTGGAAGGAGGTCCCGTTGACGGGATTGGAGTATTAAAAAGTGCAAAGAAAAATCATCCTGAAACCATGGTTATCATCCTTACTTCACACGCCGATATGCGCTTAGCAATTAAAGCCCTTCAACATGGTGCGGATGATTACATCCTCAAACCCTGCGAAACTGAAGAAATACATTACCGGGTTGAAAAGTGCATGGAGAAACAGAAAATAAAGCGAAAAATCGCCATCTATGAAAACATGCTTTCCATATGCAGGAGGTGTAAAAGAATCAAAGAATTGGATTTAAAGAGAGATGACCCTGTAAAATGGATACCGGTTGAAAACTATATTCAGAAACAGACGCGGCTGAAAATGAAGAGCACATATTGTACTGAATGTGCTGCCGGATTTGCCCAGCTTGGCATCGATATCGGGGTAGACGCCGATATGGAGGTAGACTTTGAAAACAAGGAGGGATAGCCATGAGAAAACGCTCAATTTTGCTTGTGGATGATGACTATTTTGTCCTCAACGGGATAGGGAAGTATCTTTCCAGCAAAGGATATGAGGTTATCACTGCCGATAGTGGCGAAAAAGGAGTGGAATTGCTGGATGAAATGAGTTTTGACATGGTCATAACCGACCTGGCCATGGAAAAAATCAATGGGATTGGTATGCTGAAAAAGACCAAAGAAGTCAGTCCTGATACGATGGTCATTATTCTTACCGGCTACGGCAATCTAAATTCAGCTATTGAAGCAATACGTTCTGACGCCGATGATTACATTCTAAAGCCATGTGAACCCTTGAAAATAGGGACAAGAGTATCCCAATGTTTTGAAAAATTCGAGCTTGCCCTGAAAATCAAATCTTATGAGAATATTTTACCGGTTTGCTGCGTCTGCAAAAAAATAAGAGACGATTCAGGGAGGGAACCCGGTACCGGAAAATGGCTGGAACTCGAAAGCTATATCCGGGATAAAGGGGGAATAGATGTAACATCCTCTTACTGCCCGGAATGCGCCAGAGAGGCTGAGGCTGAAATTGACAGGGAACTGGAAAGATGGGGAAATCCGTCAGTCTTTTAGACTGAAGTTCTCTTTAAAAATCTGACCTGTACGGCCAAACAGTATCGCCATTTATCCTCCCTCAAGCGGCGGAAAAAATACCAGTTCCTCTCCAGGCTGGAGATTCCGGCCCAGAGTGCAGTGACGGCCATTGATCATAGTGATTACTCCGGAATTCAGAGGAACTTGAAGTTTTTCCAGAACAAATGCCACAGTTGCGTTATCCGGAACGGTCAGTTTCCCCCCGGCTGGGAGGTGAACGGTAAACCGCCTCAACGTCGCATATCCCTTGACCTTGATGTTCATTTGTTTAACGCCCCGCTTTCTGCTTTTATCATGCACAATAAATAGCCTATATCATATTTAAATTGCAAGGAAAATTAATATCTGTTATGATTAGGAAAAATACAAATAGGAGGCGTTGGGCCATGGGAACTATGGGCAGGATTCTGAGAGTTGACTTAAAAAACGGTGTCGTTCGATATGAGGATTTAAATCGAAAATGGGCGCACGATTTTGTCGGCGGCAGGGGTCTGGGCATGCGGTACCTTTTTGAGGAGGTCGATCCCATGTGTGATCCCATGGGACCCGGGAACAAACTGATCATGATGACGGGACCGCTTACTGGAACTTCAGCTCCTACGGGGGCCCGCTACATGGTAATGACCAAATCTCCTCTTACCGGGGCCGTCACTTGCTCTAATTCAGGCGGGCATTTTCCAACCATGCTCAAAAAGACCGGGATTGACGGCATTATTTTTGAAGATTGCGCCGATACCCCCGTCTATCTCTATGTCACAAATCATTGTGCTGAACTCAGGAGTGCGAAACATCTCTGGGGAAAAGACACTCATCAGACCACTGATATTTTAAAGAATGAGACCGATAAAAAAGCAAAAATTGCCTGCATCGGGCCTGCCGGAGAAAACGGCGTGCTGTTTGCCAGTATCATGAATGACAAGGATCGCGCTGCCGGTCGATCAGGGGTGGGAGCCGTGATGGGCGCCAAGGGACTGAAAGCCGTGGCGGTACTCGGCGATCTGGAAGTGCCGTTGGCCGATAAGGTCTCTTTTCAAAAGCACGTAAAAACCTATGCTGCAAAATTTAAAGAGAACCTCAAAGGCCAACCTCCGCAGCTTCGAACCTACGGCACTGCGATTACGGTTATCGGTACTCAGAACGCAGGTGTTTTCCCCACTCGTAACTTTCAGCAGGGCACGTTTGAGAAATGGGAAGATATCGGAGGAGAAGCCCTCACCGAAAAATTTCTGGTAAAACCTGTCGCCTGTTTCAGTTGTCCCATCGCATGCGGACGTATGACCCGAATTAAAGAAGGACCTTATCAGGGGGAAGGAGAAGGTCCGGAATATGAAACCGTCTATGCCCTTGGCAGTAACTGTGGGATCGGTGATCTGGCAGCCCTGACCAAGGCCAATTACATATGCAACGAGATGGGCATGGACACCATCAGCATGGGCGCTACCGTGGCTTGCGCCATGGAAATGTACGAAAAGGGCATTCTGAGCGAATCTGAAATAGGACGTCCCCTCCCATTTGGAGATGCCGAGGGCCTCGTTGAAATGTGCCGGAAAACCGCTGCCATAGAAGGCTTTGGAAAACAACTGGCCAAAGGTAGCCTCAAGCTTGCAACAGCTCATGGATGTCCGGATCTGGCTGTTGTTTCGAAAGGCCAGGAATTTGCAGGCTATGATCCGAGGGGAGAAAAAGGCATGGGTCTCGCGTATGCCACCAGCAATATCGGTGCAACACATATGCGGGGAGACCCGGCCTACATCGAACTGCTCGGGGTCCCCATGCTCGTAGATCCCCTGGAACTTGAGGGCAAAGCTCAACTGGTCAAAGACTGGCAAGATGTTTTTGCGCTCATCGATTCTGCCGGACTCTGCGTGTTTTTTTGCGTTCGAAATCTGGTGACGCCCACCAGAGACATCCGCCCCGACGGTCTTTTAAAACTGCTCAACGCCGCCACTGGCGCGAAATATGACGTAGACACTTTGGTGCAGGCGGGGGAGCGAATCATCAGTCTGGAAAGGCTTTTCCTGAAAAGGGCGGGGTTCGGCGCCAAGGATGATACCCTTCCGAAACGGATTACGGAGGAACCCCTCCCGGACGGCCCAGCCAAAGGCCATGTGTGCGAGCTGGACAGGATGCTACCTGATTATTACACACTTCGCGGATGGACAGATGATGGTTGTCCTGGAACTGAGACCCTGAAAAACCTGGGCCTTGATGGTCTTTGATGGGTTTATGCACAACTCTTAAAAGCTTTAAAAGTTCAATCCCTGCCGGAATTCTGACTTTTTACGAACATCTATGCCGTTTGTTTGTTTCTAAGAATTCATAGGATAAAAAAATGAAAAAATTGATGATTACCGTTGCACCCACGGGATCACTTCCCAAAAAAAAACAGACCCCCCATGTCCCCATTACCCCTGAAGAGATCATTGAAACCGGCATCCGTTGCGAGGCGGCCGGGGCGTCGATTATCCATGTTCATGCGCGAAATCCCAAAGATGAATCCCCATCTACCGACTATCACCTTTTTGAGGAAATATACAACGGATTAAAAGACGAAACAAACCTGATCATTCAGATCTCCACCGGGGGCCGCGCCGGGATGACCTACGAGGCCCGTTGCAAGCGACTCCGGCTTGAACCCGAGATGGCCAGTCTGACCACCGGTTCCGTCAACTTTCCTACATCGGTTTATGAGAACAGCCCTGATCTCATTGAGGCCCTGGCAAAAGATATGGTGAAATACGGCGTGAAACCTGAAATGGAGATTTTTGATTTGGGGATGATCAGCAATGCCGTTGATCTGGCGGAAAGGGGCCTTGCCAAACAGCCGCTTCATTTTGATTTTGTCATGGGCCTCAGAGGCGCCATGCCTGCCACGGTTGAAAATCTGGTGTTTTTAAAGAACACCATTCCCCTGGATGCCACCTGGACAGTGGCAGGCGTCGGGCCCGCCCAGCTTTCCATGGGAATGCATGCCATACTCATGGGGGGGCACGTACGAGTGGGCCTCGAAGACAATATTTATTTCAAACGAGGACAACTGGCAAGGAATGAAGACCTGGTGGAAAGGGTGGTCCGTTTAAGCGGAGAACTGGGTAGAGAGGTTGCAACGCCGGATGAGGCGAGAGATATCCTCGATCTGGGGTAAGGCACTCAACCCAGCCCTTTCAAGGGGACTCCTAACCTGACCGATTTGGAGATAAGGCTTAGGATATTAACCTATTATTGCTGTTTGGGGTGTCAGGTGTCAGTGTTCAGGTTTCAGGAATAAAGCAATTCTATCCATTAATATTTGTTGAAACACCCTATTCCTGACACCCGACACCTGAAACCTAAATGCTCCGAAACCGATTTTCATCTATAATCCCGAACTATTACCTAGTTTCAATAACCACCTTTAAAGGGCTGGGCTCTCGACCTTCACAGCGAGGTATCTTCGCGAGCGGACTGACTATCTCTCCACTATGAGTGCAGTTCCCATACCACCGCCGGCGCATAAAGTTGCCAATCCGTTCTTGGCGTCCCGCCTTTCCATCTCGTAGAGAAGCGTCGTTATGATTCTGGTTCCGGTGCAGCCCACCGGATGTCCCAAGGCAATGCCACTACCATTGACATTGGTGATCTCCCGGTTCAGGCCCATAGCTTTTTCGCAGGCCAGATATTGTGCGGCAAAGGCTTCGTTGACTTCAATCAATTCCATTTGACCGAGATTCATTCCGGCCTTTTTTAATGCTTTCTCCGTTGCATAGACGGGACCGATACCCATGAAATCAGGGTCCACCCCCACCACAGCCGTGGAAACAATCCTTGCCAAAATCGGCACATCCAGTTCCTTCGCCTTTGTTCCACTTATGATCAACAGACCGGAGGCTCCGTCATTGATGCCCGATGCATTACCGGCTGTGACAGTGCCTTCATCTGAGAAAGCAGGCTTCAGCGCTGACAAGCTTTCAAGGGTAGCGTCGCGTCTGGGGTGCTCATCCGTATCGAATAAAACGGTTTCTTTCCGGTTCCTTATTTCTAATGGAAAGATTTCTTTCTTGAATCGACCTTCATCAATGGCCCGTATAGCCCGTCTATGACTCAGTAAAGATAATTCGTCCTGCTCCAGGCGGCTAACGCCGTACTTATCGGCTAGGTTCTCAGCCGTGACCCCCATGGCGGGGCCAATACCCAGGTTGGTCAGGGAATCCCACATGGAGTCTCTCATCTTCTCATGTCCGATCCTGGACCCCCATCGCATTTTATCAACCGTATAGGAGGCATTGCTCATACTGTCGGCGCCACCCGCCAGAATAACATCAGCCTCTCCGCATCTGATCTGATAATATCCCATTTGCACAGCAGACATGGATGACGTGCAGTTCCGATGCACTGTGATACCCGGCACAGAAGTGGGCATACCCGACTTCACCGCAGCCACTCGCGCCAGATTGTTTTCAAGGTAGGTTTTTTGATAATTGCATCCCCAGATCACATCGTCCACCAATTGGGGGTCAATAACGGCGCGCTTGATCACTTCCTGCATGACGGGAATAGTCAGATCCAGGGCGCTCAGAGTCCTGAGACCACCGCCGTGTTTCCCTATTGCTGTCCTGCATGCACTGGCGATAAAAACATCTTCCATAATGGGCAACTCCTCGGCCAAAAAATAACTATAGATAAATGGATTAAATAAACCACTTAAGGATTTTCTCAATTACGATTTTGGGAAACCCTTAAAAAGCTGTCCCGTTTCCGGATAGTTGTATGGAATGATTCCCTGCTTCAACTTCGTCCCTATTAGATTCGAAAAGCTTTGCGCCCATGAGACCATTGCAGGTAAAATCAAAAATGAAGTCAGACAATTCGTTGACGGTAGCTCCCTTCTTAGGATGAAACCAGACCCTACTGCGAGTAATCATAGAAGCCACCATGAAACCTCCAAATTTGACATTTTTTTCCTGGAAATATCCCGCATCTACACCTCGCTGAAGTACTTTTCTAATGATTCGGTCGTAAAGATCTCGGTAGGCTACAATCTCCTCCCGTTTGCGAGGCGACAATTTGTCCAGACTCGAATCAAACAAAAGGCCTGCGGATCGTCTGTAACTTAATGTAACCTTCAGATGCCATTTTATGATATGTTTGAGCTGTTCCAAAGGAGGAGTTTCTTCATCGTCTTCAATATGACGAATCGGATCTACAATTTTTTCCATCTCTTCCCGAAGCACCTGGCAGAGTATTTCCTCTTTGCTGACAAAGAAATTGTAGATATTGGCCGGCCTGCATCCATAGGCTTTCGCGATGTCCCGCATGCCCGTAGCATTGTACCCTTTATCCCAGAACAGCTTTCTCGCAACATTAAGCATCTTGGCCTTCTGCAAACCGGCTTTTGAACGGGTTGGCATCACTTACTTTTCCCTTCCACAAACTCGCTCAAACGTTTCTTCGTATCGCGGCTATCGAAGCAGAGACTGATCAGTTCGTTTTCATATTCATAGGCCGTGTCCAGATCAACCTTTTCGGCGATCTTTTTCAAAGCCTTGCTCAACCGCACGGCCACTGCCGATTTTTTGACAATGTTCCGGGCGTACCCAATCACCACTTGGTCAAATTCCTTCTCCGGCACACAGCGGGTAATAAGGCCGATGTTTTCCGCCTCCGCAGCTGAAATGGTACGACCAGTGATCACCAGATCCCAAGCGCGGCGCGCTCCCACCAGATGCATAAGCCGAGGAAGCCCCCCCAAAATGCCGAGATTTACCTCCTGTTGGCCGAAGCGGGACTCCGGGGTGGCAAAAACCAAATCGCAGTTCATGGCCATGATGTTGCCGCCGCCGTAGGCCACTCCCCGCACCGCCGCCAAAAACACTTTTTCGCTGCTGGTCATGACACGGGCCAGACGGCGCAGATAGGAGGTGTAGTGGCGAAAATCCAGGGGGCCCATTCCAGCCATCTGTTCGATATCAGCTCCAGCGATGAAAGCGCGTTTGCCGGCGCTGTCCACAATGATCACCTGAACATCTTCGCGCAGGTCCAAAGCCTCAAAGACACGGCAGCATTCCTTGAGCACCTCAAGATTGAGGGCGTTTAGTTTCTGGGGCCTGTCAAGGGTGACCCTGACGACTCCCTGTTCCTCCTCGAGGATTTTCAGATACAAATTTTCTTCAGACATAGATGTCCCTTTTAAAATGGTTTGCCAACCCACGCGGGGGACCAGGCGTTGTTCCTCTCTCAGATGATGCCGCCACTCTGATAAACATCTTCTGCTGTCAAACCCCCAGATATTTCTGCTTGGCATGCTCGTCAGCGTTGAGTTCTCGGGCCGTGCCTTCAAAGACCACCCTGCCCTGATCAATGACATATCCATGGTCAATTAGATCCAGCACAAACTTCAGATTCTGCTCAGCTAGAAGGATGGTGGTGTGTTTTCGAACTTCCTGGATTAACCGCTTTATTTCTTTGACCACAAGGGGGGCGAGGCCTTCTGTGGGCTCATCTAACAGTAACAGGGAAGGATTGATCATGAGGGTCCGGGCAATAGTGAGCATCTGCTGTTCACCGCCACTTAGATCCATGCCCCGGTTGTTGCTCAACTTTTTCAGCTTAGGAAACAAGCCAAATATTCTCTCCACGGTCCATCCGTCTTCCAGCATGGGATGGACTGTCTTCATGATCTCCAAATTATCCATAACCGTCAAATCTGAAAAGATCCGCCGGTCCTCTGGTACGTATCCGATGCCCATTTTCGCGATCTGATGGCTGGGCAGCCCGGCAATATTTTGACCCTCAAAGTTAATGGTACCATTTCGGGGCGGCACCAGACCGATGATGCTCTTAAAGGTGGTGGATTTGCCCGCTCCGTTTCGGCCGATGAGGCCCACCACTTGGCCTTTTTGCACAGACAAGGAAACCCCAAAGAGGATGTGGCTCTTGCCGTAGAAGGCATTGATGTCGTGAAGATCCAGTTCGTTCATGCCTCTTCTCCCAAATAAGCCTCTTTTACCGTGGGGTTTTTGCGAATTTCCGAAACCGTGCCGTCTGCTATTACCATGCCGCTTTGGAGGACCATGACACGGGTGGAGATGTCAAAGACCATATCCAGATCGTGCTCGGTAAATATGATGGTAACTCCGGTCTTTTTCCAAACCTCCTTGATCAGTTCAATGGCCTGCACGGTTTCCTCCGGCCCCATCCCCGCTGTGGGTTCATCCAGTAGAAGCAGTGAAGGTTGGTTAGACAGGGCCATTCCCATTTCGAGACATTTCTGGTCGCCATGGGACAACACATCGGCTACAGTTCCGGCTTCGTTCCGTAGATGAACCAAGTCTAAAATACGGAAAACCTCTGTCTCCGTCTCCTTGAGCCTGTCTACATTTTTGAAAAGACGTAGAGTCTCTTTACGGTGGGAGAGAACTCCGATTCTTACATTGTCAAAAACAGTGAGATCAGGGAACAGATTCACGACCTGAAAAGAACGGCCAATACCTTTGTTAATAATTTCCGGCCGGGTCAGCCCGTCGATGCGTTCCCCTTTGAAAAAGATCCGGCCTTGGGAAGGTTTGTATCGGCCGGTAATCACATTGAAGAAGGTGGTCTTGCCGGCCCCGTTGGGTCCGATGACGGCCAACAGTTCGTTTTCTTTCACCAAACAGTTCACGTTCAGTAAAGCGTGCATCTTGCCAAAGCTCATGGTCACATCTTGAATTTCTAGTATTTTCATATCGTTAAGCATTTCCGTCTTGTCTATGGATTTTGGGTTGACCTGAAAGACAAAAGGAATTTCTTGGCGTAGCCGCTGATCCCCATTGGAAATACCATCACGGTGATGATAAGTATGGAACCCATAACCAGTTGCCAATATTCGGTTAATGCTACAATGTAACTGTTAAGGACGTAATAGAAAAGGGTCCCAAGCCCAGGCCCGGAAAGCGTGCTGATACCTCCGATAAGGCTCATGAATATGGGCTCACCGGACTTGGACCAGTGGGAAGAATGGGCGTCTATGGTACCCGCAAAGGGCGCGAACAGAGCACCGCTGACCCCCGTAAAAAAGCCCGCAATCACAAATGCGATAAATTTGTATTTCTTCACTGGCAATCCCAAAAATTCAGTGCGGGTGGGGTTTTCCCGAATAGCCAGCAGAACCTGGCCAAAAGGGGAATTTAGGATCATGCGGAGTAAGAAATAGCTGATGGATACAATGATCAAAATGAAGTAGTAATTGCTTAGAGGCGACAAGATTTCCAGTTGTGTAAATCCGAAATCAAGCACAGGGCTGGGAATGCCTGAAAGGCCGTCCGCGCCTCCGGTGACAGAGTTCCATTTATAGATAACGCTGTAAAAGAGCATGGAAAAGGCCATGGTAAGCATGCCGAAATAGATTTCCGAACGATGAATGCTGAAGAGGCCGATGATCACCGCCACCCCGGTGGATATCAAAAGGCTTGCACCAAAGGCCAGCCACCAGGAACCGGTCACATGGATAAGCATCAGGGATATGCCGTACGCTGCAGCCCCAAAGATGGAGGCTTGACCAAAGGAGAGCATTCCGGTGAACCCGAAAAGGACGTTAAAGCTGATGGCAAACAGGGCGAAGACCAAAATTTCAGCCAACAAATAGGTCCAGTACTTGGGGAGTGCCAAGGGAGCCAGCAACAGGAGGATGAGAATCAGAACAGAAGAGAACAGGGACAATTGAGTGGCGGAGATCTTTTTGAAAGCCTGGGAAACATTTCCCAGGTAGGGAACCACCGGAACATGCATCTGCTCGATCTCCCGGCCAAACATACCCCGGGGATAGACGACCAGGAACACCACTAGCAACACGAACACCAAACTCATGGAGAGTTCGGGCAGAAAAACATTGCCCAACACGCACATCTCGCCCACCAGGATAGCACTCAAAAAGGTACCCATGAAACTGCCCACACCGCCAATCACAACAATAGCAAAGCTGTAGATGAGGAATTCCGCATCCACGCCGGCTGCGATGGACAGTTTCAAAGAACCCATCACCCCGGCCAGACCGGCCAGAAAGGCACCCAGACCAAAGGCCAGGGTTCCTCGGCGCGCCACGTTGAACCCCAAGGCCCCGGCAATCTCCCGGTCCAGGGAAATGGCCCGCAATATCTTTCCAAAGGTGGTCTTTTGGAAGACGAACCACAGACCTACGGCGGTGAATATCCCCATGGCGATAATGAAAACCGATGTGCGCGGTACGATCTGATTGAAAACCAAGAAGCTTCCGGACAGAAGTTCAGGAGTTACCACGGTCTTGACATCGGCACCCCAGATGATCTTGATCATGTCGTAGATAACCAGGATAAGCCCAAACGTCAGCAAAATAGTATATACGTGGTGTCGTTTGTAAAGATGGCGCAAAAACAGAAATTCGATGGCCATTCCGAACAGCCCGACGGCAAGTGGTGCTATGATCAGGGCCAGCCAGAATCCGCCCGCCATTTGGGCCACCGAATAGGTAACATAGGCCCCCAGAATGAACAGAGCCCCGTGCGCGAAGTTCAATACGCCTAAAAAACCGAGGATGATATTTAACCCAGCGGCCAAGACGAAAAGCATCATGGCAAAGCTAAAGCCGTTAATGACGTAGGCCATTTTCTGCTCCCTGAAGGAATGGTGTAGGCCGAATCGGCGCCCGACTCTCAAGTGGACGCCGATCCAGCAGCGGTTCAGGATTTGAATGGGATGGGCATACCGTATTTGTACTTTGCTTCTCCGTCGGTGACCATCACCTTTCCGTAGGGGATGGGCACAATCTCGGTGGCCAGCCAGTAAGGAGCATTGGGTACCGGCCCCATGTAACCCATGTGGTAATTGGTCTTAATGGGAAGATGGCTCATGGACCTTATTTTGAGCCAACCCGCATAGCCACTGTATTCCATACCCTCCATGGCCTTGGCCATTTCAATGGGCTTGGTGCTTTGGGCCTTCTCTATGGCCTTTTTGAGGATGTACAGGGAATCATAGTAACAGGCCGCCGTGTCTTCACTCACCCATTCGCCGTAGGCCTTTTGGTACATCTCGTTAAACTTTTTACCCGGCGGCAAAGAGGGGTGTCCTTGGTCCATTCCACTCCACATGGGCACCATCTGCTCTCCCATGGCTTTACAGATACCCACTGAATTGCCATACTGGAAGCCAACGGTCTTTTTGTAGAGATTGTAGGGCTTCTGCTGACGCAGGAAGGTGACCATGTCACCAGCCCAGGAAATGCCCACTAGGCCATCCGGCTGGTAATCGGCAATCTGCTGAATATAACTGGAAAAGTCCGCTTCCCCGAATTTGTGAATAAATGGCTTCACCTCACCGCCCTTTAGCGTGGAGTTGTTCAGGGCGTCCTTGAAATCGTTCATGCAGTCGTGCCCCCAAGCGTAATCCGGAACCAGCAACGCCCACTTCTTGAAATTGGGATACTTCATTTCGGCCAAACGCACGATCCCCCGCATCTGGGTCGGTCCATCGTCGCCCAGACGAAAGTCCAACTTGTGCATCTCTTTGTAAGTCGATGTTCCGTCCACCTCGTAATCCCAGTGCAGAATGCCGTATTTTTTGGCCACTTGGCTCAGCACCTTGGTGACGCTGGTACAGGTCTCTCCGTGCAGGGCCACAATGCCTTCTTCAAGGATCAGGCGTTTGGCTACCCGGGCTGCATCCTGGGCCTTGCATTGGGTATCTTCGTAGATCACCTGAAGGGGGCGACCCATGATACCACCGCTGGCGTTGATGTGCTTCTCGGCCAGTTGGGCTCCTTTCTGCTCAGCGGTGCCTATACCGGCAAACAACCCACTGAGCACCTCACAAAAGCCCACCTTGATGGGTTCTTTTGTCTGTGCAAAGATAAACGGAGTACCCAGTGGGCTAAACAATGACGCCCCCAGCACACCTGCGGTCATCACCCCGCTTTTTTTCAGGAAATCGCGCCGGTCCATGTCATTTTGAAATCCGCCTGTGTTTCTTTTCTTTTCGGTCATAGCTCCCTCCATTGCAGTTTTAAGTTCCAGTGAAGGCCCGGGTCCCAAACCCGGCCCGCCCGTTTATGAACTCTTTAAGGGCCTAGGCCCACAAGTCTTCAACCTTGTTGATGCTCTTTTCCTTCCTCTTCGTCCCGCAGAATCCGGCGCAACAGTTTACCTGTGACCCCTTTAGGAAGTTCCGTTCGAAATTCGATAATCCGGGGGTATTTGTAGGCAGCCATCTTACCTTTGGCCCAGTCAATGATCTCCTGTTCATTGATTTTGCCCTTAAATTCGGAGGCGAGAACAAGAAAAGCCTTGACCATTTCCCCCCTTTTCGGGTCGGGAACCGGAATGCAGGCCGCCTGCTCCACTGCCGGATGGCGCATGAGAAAGCCTTCCACCTCCTCCGGTGCGATAGCATAACCGGAAGCCTTGATCATTTCCTTCTTCCGGCCCATGAAATAGACATAGCCATCCCTATCAAAACGGCCCATGTCACCGGTGTACAAACGGCCTTTTCTCAAGACTTCCCGAGTGGCATCCTCCCGCTCCCAGTAGCCTTTGAATACGGCCGGGCTTCGGACGGTTATCTCGCCCACCTGTTCCGGATCCAACTCACGGGCAGGATCATCAAAGTCCATGATCTTGATGTCGGTATCCGTGTGGGGGATTCCCACGCTCCCTATACGGGGTTTGTCCAATGGGCTGAAGGTGTCGCCGGTATGAGTTTCGCTAAGCCCGTAGGCCGCCTCCACAATGATTCCACCGCCGGTAACCTCCTGCCATTTGTCCGCCACCTCCTGGGTGAGGAATATCCCAAAACTGGTGGCCGGATTAATGCGCAAAGAAGTGAGATTATAAGAAGAAATATCGGGCAGGTTCATCATTTCCACATTCATGGATACGGTGCCGTACATTTTGGTACACTTGAGGTTATTGATGGCGGCAGCCATGGCTGCCGCATCGAAACGACTCATGAGGACCATGGTGCATCCGGCGTATACGGGGGCGGTCAAACCCCAAAGCATCCCTGCAATATGGTAGATGGGCATGGCAGTGAGCACCCGGTCATCAGGCCGGTATTTGTAAGTCTGGGCTTGAGCGGCGGATTTGTAAAGCTGGTTCCCGTGAGTAAGCATGGCCCCCTTGGGAAGACCGGTGGTCCCGCTGGTGAACTGAAGGAGACAGACGTCGTCCATGCCGATGTGGGGCGATACGTATTCGGGGTCTCCTTCCCTGAGAACATCCAGCAGCTCGATAGTCCCGGGATAATAGACCCTGGGAGCCGTCATACTCTCATGAATTGGAAAGGCGGGCTTGGCGGGAAGAAAATCTTCAAAACCAGTCACCACAATCTGATTAAAGTGGCATTTGCCGTTCGCCTCTTTCACGTTGGGATAGAGTTCGTCCTGGCAAACAATGATCCCTGTGCCGGTCTGGGTGAGCTCTTCCTCCAGTTCCCAGGCTCGGAACATGGGGCCGCAGGGCACCACGATAAGGCCTGCCTTGTGGGCACCCAACTGGCAGATAACATACTGAGGGCAACTCTGCATGTACAGGGCAATTCGGTCACCCTTGCCCGCTCCCTGACGCGTAAGAAAGGAAGCGAACTGGTTGGTTAACTGGTCCAATTCGGCATAGGTAATTTCATACCCGTAATAGTTAATTGCGATCCTGCGGGGGTTTTCTTTAGCATGGAGGCGAAGATATTTGCAGATCGGATTCAAGCCTTTCAGATACTTGAGTTCCACCGGGACGCCAGCGGGCCAGTTTTTCATCCAGACCTTGTCCATTTTTTAAACCTCCGAACGGGATTTGTGTCAAGCTCTTACTCTTCAGGGGTTCACGGAAAATCGTTTTTCCATCAGCCCCAAGGGGGGGAGGGATCGCCCATACGCAAAGGAGGCATTCACCTTTGCGGCCTAGGCGGGGATGATCGTGAAGCAAGACATGAACGCGCCCGCCTCTGTAGACGATGTTCCACCATTTGGTTAATGAACATTCGTTACCTTTTTTTAGGCCATAAGCTTTTTATTGTCAAGCTCAAATGATGAATTTACAGGAACTTTTTTTTGACGTTCTAAGAGTCTATTTATGGATAGAGAGGAGCGAGGAAGAGGAATCAGAAACTATCAGACAGCACTCCCGGGCGCCTTGCCAAGAAAAATGTGGACCTTCAGATCGATAACAATATAGAAGGGGTGCATTGCGGTAGAGGTGAAATTCATTCAAAATTCAAAGGGTATGAAGCGCTTTTTCAAGGGCAGGCACAATAGCTTCGACCACCAGATCCAGCTCCTCTTTTTGGATGGTAAAAGGAGGCCCCAGCATAATGGCATCCCCGTCACCCTCTGAAAAACCGGCGCACTTGTAGGTAATCACCCCAACGGCCATGAGTGCATCAAAGATTTTTTCCGTCAATTTCATCTTTCTGGGAAAAGGAGCCAGGGTTTCGCTGTCTTTTACGAATTCCACAGCCCACATCATACCGATCCCCCGCACCTCCGCCACATGCGGGTGATCCGAAACGGTTTCCAGAGTTTTTCCCAGATATTTTCCCAGATCGTGCGCCCGGTTCACCAGGTCTTCCTTTTCAAGGAGATCGACCACGGCAAGTGCAGCAGCAGCAGCCACCGGATGATGGGAAAAGGTGTGCCCATGGATAAAATTTCCGGAGTGCTGCCGCAACAGTTCCAAGTGGGAACTTCTGCACCCTACCGCGGAAAGAGGCGCATACCCCCCGTTTAACCCCTTGCCCAGAACGATCATGTCGGGCACAACCCCGTAGTGTTCAGCCCCGAACCATGTCCCGGATCGGCCCATGCCGCACATAACCTCATCCAGAATCAGAAGAACCCCGTTTTCCCGACAGATGTCGGAAATAATACTGTAATATTCTCGCGGCGGTACCACGGCACCGATAGTGGAACCAAGAATGGTTTCAGCCAGAAAGGCGGAGATGGTGTTCCTGCCTTCAAGCCGGATCGCCTCATCCAATGCATGGGCACAACGGATATGGCACTCAGGATAGGTGAGATGGTAATAGCAACGTAGGCAGTATGGTGGCGGAATATGAATGGAAGGCGGTAGCATGGGAATAAACGGGTCCCGCATCCCCGGCTTTCCTGTTGCCGACAACGCCCCCAAGGTGGAACCGTGGTAGGAATGCCAGCGCGAAATAACCCGGTAGCGGCCCGACTCTCCACGGGCCATTTGAATTTGACGAGCCAGTTTCATGGCGGTTTCAATAGCTTCGCATCCACTGGAGCAAAAATAGAATCGATCAATGGATGCAGGCGCATGAAAACTAAGGCGTTGTGCAAGGGTCTCCACAATTTCGGTGGTGAACATGGGACCATGCACATAGTCCACACGGCTTGCCTGAGAAGCCATCGCTTCCAGCACTTCCCGGCGGCCATGGCCCACATTGACGCAAATGGGTCCACCACTGGCATCCAGATATTTTTTACCTTCTTGATCAGTAATCCATACGCCTTCGGCTAGGACGGCCGTGGGCAAATCACGATCCAGGCGCCTATGAAACACAAAACTGTTTTTCGCGTCAAGCATCCGAACTCTTTTCATTAAAGAGATGTAGATCTTGCTGGGGATAGGGAATGCTGATTCCTTCTTTATCAAAGGTAAGCTTGATCCGTTCGGTCAGATCACAAAGTGTATTCCAGTAATCTCCCCTCTTCACCCACGGACGAACAACAAAATTGACGCTGCTGTCTCCAAGTTCCGACACCGCCACGGACGGGGCCGGTTCGCTGAGGACCCTTTCATCCGATTTTATAATTTCCATCAGGATCCCTTTGGCTTTTGGAATATCGTCTTCGTAGCCGATACCAATTACGAGATTGATGCGTCTGGTAGGATTTGCTGTCACATTGGTGATATTACCGCTGGTAATGCTGTTGTTGGGAACGATCACCTTCTGGTTGTCAGGGGTCGTGAGCACTGTATTAAAGATATTGACAGAGTCTACTGTCCCCGTGGCGCCTCCGGCAGTGACGAAATCCCCTACCGAAAAGGGACGAAACATAATCAACATGACGCCGGATGCAAAATTTGACAGGGAATCTTTCAAGGCCAGGCCAACAGCAAGACCCGCAGCGCCTAAAACGGTGAGAAAAGATGTGGTGGATATTCCCAGCTGCCCTGCCGCCGCAATGAGAACCATAATCAGCATGATATAGTAGGAAATACTTTCCAGAAATTTGACGAGAATCTGGTCCACATTGTTTTTTTGGAGGACTTTGCCCAGAACTTTGGAAAGCTTCCGCGAAAGCCACTTCCCAATAAGGAAAATCAATAAAGCAATAACAATTTTTATAGCGTAGTTGCTTACCCAGTACCCAATGAGACCAGTGGCTGCTTCCATAATTTTCTCCTTTTCCTTAGGTTTAGATAAAACGAACGATTAGAAAGATACCGACCATGGCAAATCCGAGGGCAAGCTTTGCCGCAGCCCCCAGTGCCAGTCCCAAGGTTGCACCGAAACCCGCCATTCCGGCGGCGCGCACGTCGGGACGAACAGAAAACTCACCCAGAACGGCTCCAATAAACGGTCCCAGAAGGACTCCCGGAATTCCAAAAAAGATTCCCACCACGGCACCGAGGGCCGCTCCCACAACAGCCCTGCGGGATGCTCCGAAACGCTTTGCTCCAAAAGCCCCCGCCAGGAAGTCCACAGCATAGGTCAAAATAGCCATGACGCCGAGGACCATCAATGTCATCCATCCCACATGGGAGAAGTCTTCGGCCCAGGCCGCCATAAACAACCCCCCGAAGAGGATGGGCGCACCGGGAAGGGCTGGAATGATCAGCCCTGCAATCCCGGCCGCTACCAGCAGGAACGCGATGATCCAGAAAAGAATTTCCATCTAATTGCCCTATTTTACAGGACCCGCATCCAGCACGCGTTCCGGAGTTCCGTCTTTGAACTGTTCAAAATTTTCATGAAAAAGCGCTGTGAGCTTTTTCGCCTGGGCCTCATAGGCTTGCGGGTCAGACCAGGTGTTTCTTGGATCGAGGATCTCTGACGGAACATTCGGCGCTTCCGTCGGCACCTGGAATCCAAAAACCGGATCGGTTTTCATTGCCACCTCATCCAGGGATCCGTTTAAAGCAGCGTTTAAAAGTGCACGGGTGTGGCCGATTTTCATACGCGTACCGGTTCCATACGGCCCCCCGGTCCACCCTGTATTGACAAGCCAGCAATCCACCCCATGTTTTTCAATTTTTTCGGCCAGCAACTGGGCGTATACCGAGGGATGCCGGATCATAAAAGGCGCCCCGAAACAGGCACTGAAGGCAGCCACAGGCTCGGTTATTCCCTTTTCGGTTCCCGCCACTTTTGCCGTATACCCACTGATGAAATGGTACATAGCCTGCTCCGGCGTCAACCTCGCTATGGGAGGCAGAACACCGAAGGCGTCAGCAGTGAGCATGATTACGTTTTTAGGATGTCCGGCCATCCCTGATGGGACGATATTGGGAAGATGCTTCAACGGATAGGACGCCCGCGTATTTTCGGTAAGGCTCGCATCATCAAGATCGATCCGATGGATGGCGGAGTCCATGGGGACGTTTTCGAGAATGGTTCCGAAACGTCTGGTACAATCATAGATTTCGGGCTCCGCTTCCGGAGAAAGATTGATCACCTTGGCGTAACACCCCCCCTCAAAATTGAAAACCCCTTCGTGGGACCAACCGTGTTCATCGTCGCCAATGAGAAGCCGATCGGGGTCCGCTGAAAGAGTTGTTTTCCCGGTACCCGAGAGGCCGAAGAAAACCGCCACATTGTCGGGATCATCTTTGCTCACATTGGCCGAGCAGTGCATGGGAAGCACATCCTTTCCCGGCAGGAGAAAATTAAGGGCTGAAAAGATTGATTTTTTTATCTCTCCTGCATAAGCCGTTCCCCCTATGAGGACCAGTTTCTTGCTGATATTGAGCGCCACGAACGTTCCGCTCCTCGTGAGATCTTCATCGGGGTCCGCGTGAAAATTGGGACATTGAAGCACCGTAAAATCGGGCACAAAACTCTTAATGATTTCCCTTTCCCGAGGCATCTGGATAAACATGTTCCGTGCAAAAAGACTATGCCAGGCAAACTCCGTGATCACACGGACCGGATGTCGGAACGACTCATCGGCGCCGGCATAGCAGTCCTGCACAAAGACGGTTTTGCCTCTGAGGTAAGCAGCCATGCGAGCGTGGAGCGCATCAAATCTTTCTTCCGAAAACTTGGTATTGACCTTTCCCCACCAGACGTCCTCTGTTGATCCCGGCTCATCTACAATATATTTGTCTTTCGCAGCCCGGCCCGTATGCTGACCCATGCAGACCACCAGGGGACCCAAATGAGCAACCCGGCCTTCGTAGCGGCGTATCGCGCACTCATACAGAGCGGGAGTCGAAAGATTGAAGTGCACCTGCCCCAGATCGTGTAAACCTGCATGTTCAAGACCATAATCCGGCGTTAAATCGTGTAATTCCATAATTCTCCTCCTTTTATCTATCGGTCCTTGTCAATTCCAGAGTCACGAGATTGTGGGGATCGGCACATCGCAGTTCAATGGTATCCCCCTTCCACCAGGGCATGCTGCCCCCGAACTGAAATGTGGAGAGACTTGGAAAGATGTCATGATAAAAATACCCGCACAGTCCACCGGCATTATGACAACTGATCTCAAAGGAATCTCCCGTTTTATGACCAGCACTGCATTCGCCTTTTACGCTTACGACGGTAGCCTCAACTTTTTTTCCCATCCCCGGGTCTTCTGCCATTTTCTTCCTCCCTGTTTTTGAGCGGACGCGAACGAAATCTACTCATCGCGAATTTGCGTGATATTCGAGTTTGCCTCAGATAGACGTTACTCAAGTATCAGGTGTCAGGTGTCAGGTGTCAGGACAACGCCTCCATTGTATTTGGAATTTCAAGTATAACAGCGTGTAGTTATACGGGCTTGGTCCTAACATCAATACCCGTGAATGAATTCCATTCATCTTTGTTTGTCAGGCATTTGCGCGTTACTCGACTTTGCTCTCTTGTAGACCTTTTTCAGGTGTCAGGTGTCGGGTGTCAGGAAAAAACTTG
>Ga0075112_1000278_pt1 | contig 24142 bp, 24 predicted proteins | sample AntAceMetag02UKF_FD_69783 | JGI IMG/M metagenome (GOLD analysis project Ga0075112, IMG submission 69783) | Saline lake microbial communities from Ace Lake, Antarctica - Antarctic Ace Lake Metagenome 02UKF | ecosystem: Environmental > Aquatic > Non-marine Saline and Alkaline > Saline | place... | reverse complement strand
CATGTCCATGCAAGGCATGATTTTAATTTCTTGATCCATTGTTTCCCTCCTCTTTACTTTGTTTTATAGTTCTATCTTTTTCCTTCACTATCTATCAAAAGTCATGGCATTATCTGTAGCTCCCAGGCCATCGATAATTTTCATCAAATACTCCAACTCCACCTTAGTCCATGCACCCCAACAAGTTGGTATACAGTTTCCGGATAAATGCGGTCCGGATTTTTTTTCTTTGCCGAAAAACGTCCTTTTTTTACAAATTCCTAGCTGGATAACATGCAAACCGAATGTTATCCGGGTGTCTGGATAAGTTGTCATGTAGGAAGGCTATTCCCGAATTTGTGGGTATGTTTGGCCGGTCTTCGGGGGAGCATCCTGAAATTAAGGTGTAATATGAAATCTCCTTCCGAGGACAAATTATCCTCCAAATAAAGAACCCCTATATCCTTAATCAAAGATATAGGGGTTTTGTAGACGCTAACCATTTTGATATTCACCTGATAGTTTTTTTCAGTGTTTGTCTGATAAATGTTGGTGGAGATATGATAGTGTAACTGCGTTCATTAATTCAAGCGTTTTTTCAAAATAAATACTGAAAAATGAATCCAGACAATAACGGTAGGAGATCCTAAGGTACGCCCGAAAGGCAAGTCTCGCGGATGGAATGTGGGAGGTGAGAGCGTGGTGAGGCCATTGGCGGTTAGATGTTTTGGAAAGTCCTTTGCAGATATTTCAAACACGAAACCGGTGATTTTAGCGCCTGAGGCTTGTGCTTAACCTTTTAACCAAGAAAACCGCAGAGGCTCTCACAACACACAGAGAGTCTGTACCGGTCCTTACGGTTGCGGTAAGCCTTTGGCGACCGTTAATTTCATTGCTGTTTGTCTTCTGTTTGCCACCCCCACGCTGACTTAAATCAACTACTTAGGGAACTGGAAGAGAATAATATACGCATATCGTGCAGAACTTTTGTTCGTATTCAAGGCGTGATAGCAGGTGTATAGTGAGCTATGTGCCTGTTGTCACAACGTAGAAGACGGGCAAAAGGGCAAGCAGGATGCGTGAATTATTTTTTGGAAGTTCCCTTACATCGAATAAATGGCGGAGAGGGTGGGATTCGAACCCACGTGCCCCGCTACTAACAGGACAAGTCGATTTCGAGTCGACCCCGTTACGGCCACTTCGGTACCTCTCCGGAAATTCCTATGCAATTTTCTTACGCCGGGCACGGAAGAATTTTTGCAAAACAGTTCGGCATTCCTCTTCCCTGATCCCGGACAGAATCTGAATTCTGTGGTTGAGACGATGGTCTTCCCCTAAATTATACAGAGAGCCTGCTGCGCCTGCTTTCGGGTCTGAAGCTCCATATATTACCATTCCCACCCTGGCATGAACAGCAGCTCCCATACACATGGTGCATGGTTCGATCGTCGTCACCAGGATAGACCCGGTCAGCCTGTAATTCTTGAGAACCTGGCCTGCTTTTCTTAATACCAGGACTTCTGCATGGGCCGTTGGATCGTTGGATCCGACGGGCCGGTTGTGGGCAGTTGCCATGATCTTGCCATCCCCACGGGCCAGGACTGCCCCCACCGGGACTTCCCCCGCCGCAAAGGCCAACTCGGCTTCTGTAAGCGCATGACCCATCAAATGGTAAAGATCAACAACCATCGTTTCCAGCTTTTTACAATAATTTTTCCCGTTACGTCAACTCTCTTCTTATCCATCTTCTTTCCCTGGGCCTTCAATCTCTGATATGGCGGGAAAAAAGATATGAAATGCGGTCCCTCCTGATTGATGGCAGTCCTCATTGGTAGAACAGAAGTTACACTGGCTGATTTGTCCGGGACAGGCATCTTTCTCGGTCGGGATGAATCGGCACCTGGTTGATTTCATATCGATTTTGAACCCATATCTTTCTGAGAAGATTTTCATCCGCAGGAGGTCTGCTCCTTTGCCGCCTGCATTGAAATCAAAAACCCTTTTGGACGAGTAATCCATGGTGTCCTGGGTGGTAAAAAAACCTTCGAATATTCTTCTCTTGGCATCTTCAATGATGCCGACACCATAATCATGGACCATCAACTCGACGCCGGAATCTACTTTTTTGACGGACAGTTCAATTTTTCCTTCATCCGGTGTATTTTCTATGGCGTTCTTGATGAGACCATCCACAACTTTTTGCAAAGGGTCAACCGGAATGCAAATAGCGGGCACGGGTTCAATATGGGTAATGATGTTTACATGCCGATGGGAAAAAAGTGTTTGGAGCACCACCATTCTTTCTTCGACAAAACTGTTTAAGAAGACCTGTTGCGGCTCCATTTCTTTCGGTCCGAAAAACTCATCGATCCTCTTTCGGATCATGTTGAGATAAGGGCCTTCTCCAAATTCTTCTGCCAGAAGTGCTTCCAGTTCATCGGCGCACTGGCTGAGTATTACGGAGAGCAGGTTGTGAATCATGTAATGCCTGTCTCGGATGATGTCTTCCACCTGGTTTTGAATTTCGATAATGCGATCCAGATTTCTGCGGCTCCTCGCCATGGTAATCTTCCATTTTTCATCAGGAAGGGAGGCCATTTTCTTTTCAAGAATATTCATGGAACCGGAAAGGACGGAGACAGGCGTTTTTAGTTCGTGAGAAAGGTGGTTAATGACCTTGTCCTTGGCCCGGTTCATGCTTGTTACTTCCTTGATGGCTGTTTTGAGTTCCTCGGAGTAGCGGGCGTTTTCAATGGAAAGTGCCACGGTTCCGGCGACCATGCTGAGGAGCTCTACCTGTTTTTGGTCAAAATCCCCCTTTTTCTTGTTTATGGCGCACAGGACCCCGATAATGCGATCCTTGCTTGTTAAAGGGACGAGAAGCAGATTCCTGGTATGATAGCCTAAAATTTTGTCCCGTTCGCGATGGAGTTCAGAGTCTCCCGTGGCATCGGAAACGATGATCGGGTTTCCGGTTTTTACCACTTCCCCCGCTACGAGTTTGTCTATGGGGAATTTCATCTCTTTTACCCGTTTCTGAGTAGTCTGATCATCGTAGGATGCTCCGATGAAAGAGAGTTCCTTCCTTTTCTCATCCGCCAGCACTACAAGTGCACCTTCCGTTTCAATGAGCTGTTTGACTTCGCTGCTCACGAAATCCAGGAGTTTATCAAGGTCTGGATATTTGGGCAGTGCACGGCTTATCCTGAGAAGTGCGGCGTTCGTGCGATAGGCCTCTTTGATATCCTCTGAAAAGCGTGCATTTTCAATGGAGGGAGCCACGGCGCCGGATATCATGCTCAGCAGTTCTACGTCTGTTTGATCGAAGGCACCTTCTTTTTTATTTCTGGCACACAGCACCCCCAGTATTCGATCTCCGCTCCGAAGGGGAACGTCCACAAGGTTTCTGGTGTGAACCCCGATTTTCGTGTCCACTCCCCTATAAAAAAGGGGTTCTTTCGACGTATCGGGGACGATGATCGGCCTGCCTGTTCGAACAACTTTTCCGGCGATGCTCCTGTTCATGGGGAAGCGCATCCGCCTGGATTTTTCCTGGGCGGCTGTATCGTCGTATACGGCTCCTGAATAATACAGCTCCTGCTTCTCTTCATCCAGGAGTGCAATATGAGCGCTTTCCGTGTTCAGAAGCTGCTTGATTTCAATACACACATACTGCATAAGGTCTTCCAGGTCCGGGTATTCGGGCAAAGCTGTACTGATCCTGAAGACGGCTTCATTATTCCTGGCAATTTTCTTTTCTTTGGTGATATCTCTGAGGATAACCAACTCACCGCCATGCTCCCCTTCAGCTTCCGAATAGATGCCCGCTCTCATGATGACATCCAGTATCCGGCCATCTTTCGTCAGTCTCCTGGTCTCGTGGCGAAGAACGATTTTCTCTTTGAGCAGTTTCTGGATCATAACGCCGGTTTCTTCCTGAACTTCCGGCGGTGTGTAGGGAATGGTTTTGCCTTCGAGTTCGGCAAAGGTCCACCCGAAGGTCTCCGTAAAAGCAGGATTCAGATAGAACACCCGGCCATCCAGGGTAAAAACCGCTATGGGGTAGGGGATAAAATCAAGGAGCGTTCTCATCAGTTTTTCGGATTTCTGAAGGTTGTCCTTGGCCTGTTTTTGCTCCGTGACGTCCTGAAGGGTTTCGACTGCTCCAATAACTTTGCCTTTAGCATCTATGAGAGGAGATGCGGTGAAGAAAAGCCATTTCTCTCCTGTTCTCAGGTTGCTAAACAGATTTTCCGCTTCGTACCCGTTTTGATTCACTGCAGACCTATTGATCTTTCCACTGTAAGATCTGGCGACCTCCTCTTCAGAAGCCCCATCTGCCATGAGATCTGCCATGGTAGGCCTTTCAGATTCGTAAAACGGAAGCCACTGTCTGTCGGTTTGGAGAATCTCATCTGCAGATATGCCCGTGAGATTTTCATACGCTTTATTTACATGGGTAAGGATATGCTTATCGTTAATGGCAAAGGTCGGGATAGAGATCTCCTGAAGAATTTGTGATAACCAGTTTTTCTCTTCCCTTAGCTTCTCTTGTTCTGCCTGCTGGTCAGCAAGCTTTTTTTCCAGATGCTTTATTCTTTCCTGCATTTCGGTGAAACCGGGTTTATCTGTCATGAATGACTCCAGAGAAACTGATAAAAGTTTTTTGATAGTGGTCCTTGATACAAGGCCCTGAAGAATTTTTCAAGCCTTGATTCAATTCCGGATCATCTATTGTGTCTTTTATACGCCATAATTTTGGAAAAAACCGATCTTAAAATTGACACTTGATCCGGATTTCATTATATACTGCGTAAGAAAAAGAATTTGGAAGCGGATGGCTGCAGAATATCTCTGATTTTTCTAATAAAGCGGAGGGAAAGTTATAATGAAATGTCCACACTGTGAAAAAGAATTATCTGATTCTCTTTGTCCCGAATGTGGTGAAGGTGTGCTTGACGGTACCAATCACTGTATGATGTGCGGTGCGCCTCTTGCGGAGGGACTGGTGCATGTTGCAGAGGAAGATGGATTTATTGATGGTAATGATGAATTTGACTTGGACAACAGAGTACTCTGCTCTGACGGATCCTGTACGGGGATTATCGTTGGCGGTAAGTGCACGGAGTGCGGACGGGCGCCCGGTGATGTAGGAACATCGGATGATGAGCCTGTTGAGGCAATGGAAGAAAAAACTGACGTGCCATCTGAAGATAAGTCTGATGAGGCAACGAAAGAGAAAACTGATGTGCCATCTGAAGATAAGTCTGATGAGGCAACGGAAGAGAAAACTGATGAAAAACCAAAAAACGACGACAAAAGTGCATAAGGGGTTTTTTCATGTATGAATTGAAAATTCTCTCCCAGTTTGCAGCCGCCCATCAGTTGAGGGAGTTTCATGGAGGATGTGAAAGGCTGCACGGGCATAACTGGAAGATTGAAGTGTTTGTTAAAGGGGACGACCTTGGAAAAGACGGTCTTCTGATTGATTTCAAGGAGATTAAAACGGAGACAAACAGGATACTGGATGAACTTGACCACCGGTTTCTAAACGATTTGGAGCCTTTTGTTGCTGTGAATCCGTCCTCGGAGAATATCGCCTGTTATATTTTCAAGAGCCTTTCAGCCAAGATGGGTAATGAGAGGGTGAAGATCAGTAAGGTTACCGCATGGGAGTCTGATTCCGCCTGTGCCAGTTATTATGAATGAGGGTGAAATGAAGATCTATGCCATCATACCTGCCAGATACCAATCGAGTCGGTTTCCTGGAAAACCGCTCGCACTTATTGCAGGAAAACCCATGATTCAGCACGCCTATGAGCGTGCTTCAGCCTGCCCGGAACTTTCTTCCGTATATATTGCGACAGATGATTCTCGAATTACGGACTGTGTTAATGGATTTGGGGGGAAAGCGGTAATGACCTCCGCGAATCATCAGTCAGGTACGGACCGAATTGCCGAAGCTGCGGCGGAACTGGGGTTGAGGGATGACGATATTGTAGTCAATGTCCAGGGAGATCAGCCCTCATTTCAGCCCTCCGTGGTGGGTGACCTCGTAAGACCTCTCGTAGAGGACATATCCATCCCGATGAGCACGTTGAAATGCAAGATCAGCGATGAATCGGATATTCACAATCCTAACCATGTGAAGGTGGTTACCGACCGGCAGGGTTTTGCACTCTATTTTTCCAGATATCCCGTTCCTTTCTGCCGTGAGGGGGAAGTTGCAGGGAACCATTTCAAGCACCTCGGTTTTTACTGCTTCAGGATGGATTTTCTGAAACGGTTTTCAGGGCTTTCCGAGGGGACGCTGGAATCGTTGGAAAAACTGGAACAGTTGAGGGTTCTGGAACATGGATTTAAGATAAAAGTGGTGGAAACTCTGTATGATTCCATTGAGGTGGATGTTCCGGAAGATATTGGAAAGGTGGAATTGTCTCTTCGTTAAAGGTCTCACGCAAAGGCGCTAAGGCGCAAAGAAAATTGGTTCTTCGCGCCTTTGCATGAGTTTATCTGCGTTCTACTTGAAAATTCTGGCCGCCAATTCAATATCTTCGGGGCAGAAAATGAACAGCGCTTTATTGTCTCCCGGAAGGGCCGATCCGTATACGTAGTTGATATTGATTCCTTCTTCTCCGAACTTCTTAGCCATCTCCGAAAGACTTCCGGGTTTGTTGTCGATCTCCAGTGCAATAACGGGCATGATGTCGAAAATGTAGCCCTCTTTAGAAAAATAATCTATGGCCTTGTCCGTATTTTCAACCAGGAGTCGTATCAGGGCATGGTCGACCGAATCTTTTTTCATGGATCCATAACTTGCTGCCGGCGCCACTCTTTTCAATGATTTTCCTCTTGCCTTGAAAAGTTGCTGAACATAGGCGGACGCATCCTGGATAGTCAGTGCATCGATATTGATTCCGGCTTCTGACAGCATACTGGTCAGTTTCCCCAATTCTCCAGGAGCGTTTTTAAGAAACAGTGATATTTCGGTTCTTACCATTTCCGACCTCCTTGCTAATTTTGGGGAAGACCACCACTTTCCGGATTGTATCCTTTAAAGTATTGCAGAAAATCCGAATCGGTTGACAGGAGGAGTGAACTCTCCTTGTCCATGGTCTTGTCATACACGTCAAGGGATTTGACGAATGAATAAAATTCCGGTCCCTCTTCATAGGCTTTAGCGTAGATCAGCGTGGATTCCGCATCAGCCTTACCCATGATTTCCTGGGCTGTTCTGTAGGCTTCGGAGGTAATCCTTTTCAGCTCTTTTCCCCTGTTTCCTTCAATGACCCGCGCCTCGCCTTCGCCCTCAGACCTGAATTTTTGCGCGATCTGCTTTCTTTCTGCAATCATCCGTGAATACACTGATTTTCGAACCTGTTCCACATAATTCAGTCTTTTGATTTGAACATCCACGAGTTCTATGCCAAAATCTTTCAATTTAGGTTGGGCCTGCTGCATAATGCCGCGCGTAATTTTTCCTCTTCCTGTTGTGACTTCTCCCAGCTCTGTCTCTTCATCGTCACGATCTACGCCCATTTCAAATTTGTCCAGTTCACGGTTACTGTTTCGGACTGTTTCGATAAGGGGGTAGGAGGTAACGAAGTTTCTTACTGCCGGATCAATAATATCGTCCAGGCGGGCTAATGCGCCGGTTACATTGTTGACCGTCTGAAAAAACATGAGGGGGTCCACGATTTTCCATCGGGCAAAAGTATCTACATAGAGAAAAGTTTTGTCCAGCGTGGGAACCTGGCCGGCATCGCCGTCCCATTCAAGCAGGTTTTTCGGGAAATAATTTGCCTGCTGTATGACCGGAATCTTAAAATACAGACCCGGTTGCAGTTTCGCTTTTCCAATGGATTTTCCGAACTGGGTAATGACCACCTGTTCCGTTTCATTAACGACATAGGCCCCCGAGAAAACGGCAATTGCAATAATAATCAGTGGTATGATCAGGAGTTTCATTTTCATTTTATACCTCCTTCAGTTCTTCCAAGGGTGAGCAGGGGAAGAAGATTTTTCTGGTCGGCATCGACGATATATTTACTTCCCAGTTTTGGCAGAATTTCCTCCATGGCCTCCAGATAAAGGCGTCTTCGCGTTACGTCTTCGGACTTGGAGTAGGCAAGGTAGCGTTCCGTAAATCTGGACGCGTCTCCTTTTGCCCGGTTGACGCGGTCGAGGGCGTAACCTTCAGCGTCTTTAATGGTTTTCTCCGCATTACCCTTGGCAGCTGGAATGACCTTATTGTAAGCTTCTCTGGCTTGGTAAATCATTCTTTCTTTTTCCTGGACAGCCTGGTTTACTTCATTAAATGAAGATTGAACCGGTTCCGGGACATTGGTCTTTTTCATTTCAACGGTAACCACTTTTATTCCGGTCTCAGCTTCATCGAGAAGTTTTTGTAAGAGCGCAGCGGCTTTAATGGCGATTTCTTCCCGCTTGCTTATCACTTCGTTAATGCTGCTGTCCCCCACGATCAGGCGCATGCTTGACTCTGCAAGGTCCCTGAATGTAGCCCTGATATTGTTGACCTTGAACAGATAATCATAGGGGTTCTTTATGCGATATTGCACAATCCACGGGACCACAGCTACGTTGAGGTCTCCTGTCAGCATGAGGGATTCGTTGTCATAGGAAGAACTGGATGCGTATCGCGTACGTACACCTGCCTCCAGAGTTCTGAAGCCGAACTCTTCCTTGAAAACATATTTCACCTTTACTTTGGTGACTTTTTCAATCCCTTTCGGGAGCTTGAAACTCAACCCCGGCTGTGTCGTTCTGATATACTTACCGAATCGTTGAACGATCCCTACTTCGTCTACCCCGACAGTGTAAAAACAGCTTGATCCCAGAAAAAGGACAACGATCAGTCCAATGATAATCCATGACCCGCCGGGGAATTTCCCTCTGGCGCCTTTAATCTTTTCCAGAATTTCATCCATCCGGGGTGGGCCTGACTGTCCTCCGCCTCCGCCTCCGCCTTTTCTTTGCTCATTCAACTTGTCCCAGTCCCAAGCCATACTGTTTCTCCTTGGTTAAAATATTCTTCTCGTGCGCTCGATATCTTGCTATTTCATTTGTTCGACGCTCTTGAAAAGGGTAAAATGTGAGAATATAGGGAAAAAGGTTTGAGGTCAAGAAATATCGGAATGATGCAATAAAATGCATAACTTATTTTTGACAGTTCAAGGACTTTTGTGATAGACGACGTAAAGAACAGTAGGGAGTAAGCAGTGGGCGGTACCGAATGTCCTATGACTGATGACTGCCGAAGGCATAATGACCAATGACTAACGGCTATGTAGAAGCTGGTGCTCATCCATTGATGATACTTTGGGCACTGCGGGTTTTGGATGGGAAGAGTTGAGGCTTTGGAACAGGCATCCCCAAAGGCGCCGGGAGTCTTGGCGCACGCAGCGGAACGTTTCGGAAGGTTTGTTGGTTTCTGCGCATTCCTGCTCCTTTGCATCTGTTTCCAGACCATTGTCTGTGATAAGAGCTATGGTGCTGATGCCCCCGGGGTTGCGTTTGTCGGGGAAAAAAAAGGGGTGGACAAAGAAGAGGAATTTAATCTGGGCGCCTGGTTTGCTTCTTTTTTCAGTAAGCATATCTCCCCTATTGATGGAAGCAGATGCCCCAGCGAGCCTTCCTGTTCTTCCTACAGTGCACAGGCTTTCAAAAAGCACGGGTTTGTGATGGGGTGGCTGATGACTGTTGACAGGTTGATGCACGAATCTGATGAAGACAAAACTTCCCCCGTGGTGGTTCGAAATGGGAAGGGCAAGATCATGGACCCTCTGGAAAACAACGATTTCTGGTGGTATTCGGAGAATAAAGAAGATTGAACATCATTAAAACCCATTTTCTGATCGTATTTTTTTTCGGGAGCCTTCTGATTTCGGCGATTGTTTCTGCGGAATCACTCGTCATAGATGGAGACAGGCAGTTTGATTTTGGTCGCGAACTTATGGATGACGGTAAATATGAGCTGGCTGTAAAGGAATTTGAACGGTTCATGCACTTCTTTCCCGATGACCCGAGAGTGGCATCTGCCCGTTATTTAACAGGAGTTTGTTATTTGAGGGAAAGGCGTTACGAGAATGCCAGGAAGGTTTTTACGGAGATCTTCAGTTCAGATCGGGATGGGGAATTTGCCGGGAAGTCCATATTTATGATGGGTGAAACCTATTATGAGGAAGGATTTCCTGAAAAAGCCGAGTACTTTTTTTCAGAGGCAGCAAAAAATTATCCTTCATTTGACCTGAAAAATGCCTCCTTTTACAGGCTGGGCTGGGCTAGAATGCGGGAGCATAGATGGAAGGAAGCGTCGGAAGAATTTGGACGGGTTCAAAAGGGCAGTTCGCTGTATGACAGTGCGCAGGTACTTGTAAAGCAAAGCCTCAAGGGAGACCTTCTGCCATCAAAAGATCCAGTAACTGCGGGTGTGATGGCAGCAATTCCAGGCTTAGGGCATGTGTATCTTTCGCGATACAAGGATGCTGCCGTTGCGTTTTTGTTGAATGGATTATTTATTTGGGCGACAGTGGAGTCGTTTAACCAGGACCACAATGTGCTTGGTGGGATTCTGGCGTTTTTTGAACTTGGGTGGTATGCCGGAAATATTTACAGTGCGGTGAACGGGGCGCATAAATATAACCGGAATGTACGGAATGATTTCAGCAATTCCTTCAGGGACAAACTGGATTTAAAGGTTCTCACGTCCAGGAAAGGCCCGGAAGGGGTACTTCTGACATTTCAATTTTAAATCCTGAATCGTATAATGGATTGTTCGATTAATTTTAAGGAGGTAGGGGGAATGAAAAAACTGGGAATTCTGTTGCTAATGGGCCTATTTCTGGCCGGTTGCGGCGCAGGAGCCAAGGAATCCGGATTTTGGAAACATGACACTATGTATAAAGACTGGGACCATCTGAAATATAGCTGGTTCGGCTATAAGAGCCCGACGCCAAAAGCTGGTGAAGAGTCCAAAAAGCAGGATTGGTGGGGAATTCCCCAGGAGGGTGTTGTGATTGTAGAAGAATAGTCTTCTCTGGTTTTCCTGGTCGCTGTTGGGTTTCCCAAAAGGGTTCTGTGGCTGGTCGGGGAGCTTGGAATGTAAAAAGCGCGGAAATGCTATTATTTTTCCGCGCTTTTTTTTGACTCATCACGGATTAACGTTATGCTTTTCATCAGGTGTCAGGTGTCAGGAAAAACCTGGCCACATCCAGCCTACTCAAGGTAATAACAAATAGTTATCCTTATTTAGAATCAGAAATTGGAAATAGTAGGTACTGAAACCTGACACCTCGGTCTTGGAAACTTTCGATTCCCATAGCGTTACCGATTCCGACAGGATAAGAGAAAACGGGGAAAGTTCTGATCCCTATAGCAGTTCTTCAAGGAGCGGCAAGAGCTCCCGTGATTTTTTCGAAATTATCTAAGAGAGAGAAAAACGTGTCATCGGGTGTGTTTCCCACTGCTCCCAGTATTCCGTAGCCTTCTGCTTTTTCCTCAACGTCTTCCTCGCTTGCGTCCGTTATCAGAATAATAGAAGTCATTGGAGATCGGGTCACGACTTCTTTCATCAGTTGAAACGGGGAATAACCGTCAGCGGTTTCACCAAGAATCATCAGGGAAATGATCTTTCCGTCAAACTGTCCGATCATCTCTTCTCTCGATGATAAAATCGCTGATGCATAGGATCTCTCTTTCAAGAGCTTCGCTATTTGTCCCGCGCGTTCTTTGTCATGCTCCACAATGATCGTGTTGATTTTTTTTTCTTCCGTCATGGTACATTCCTCCAATAATTGTTTGTCAAATTGTATTCTTCGTGTACTTCGTGCTCTTGGTGGTGAAATTCAATCGTATCAAAGCTAAAAGCTGCAATTACCTTTTACATAGCCGTTAGCTTAGAGATCTCAAACATTTGAATGATGTTTTTCCCCGGTTTGGATTCCTTTTCTCCACATATAGAGGGCGATTCCGGTTGCCATGGCTGCATTAAGGGACTCCACACCTTTTCTCATGGGGATGCAAATACTTATTGCGTTTCGAAGGCTTTCAGGCAGTCCCGGGCCTTCTAAACCGGGAACCAGACAGAAAGAAGGGGGAAATTGGAAATCCCCCACATCCTGTCCCTGTGGTGAGAGGGTTATGATCTGTCCGCCCATACGTTCAATCCTGCCAAGTTCCGGTCCGCTGAACAGGGGGATTCTGAAGAGGTTGCTTCCTGCCGCTCTCATGGCCCTGGGATGAAATGGATGGGCAGCTTCTTTCATCATTACTACCCTGGTTACGGAGAATGCAGCCGCAGTACGAATAACAGCCCCCACATTGGCTGGGTCCTGAAAAGGGATCAGGAGTGTGCACCCTTTGGTTTGTATCATGAAGCTGTAATCAGGAAGCGTCTGAACTTTTACGAGCAGAAGCGGTTTTCCGGTATTGAAAAGGTCTATCTGTCTGAAAAGACCCGGGCTGAGAACAAAGGAAGGAAACATCGCTTCCGGTTCGAGCGGGACTTTTTTGAAGGCCGTGCAGGATATGATCCCTGCACACCTTTCCGGGAAATCTCTGAGGACCTCCCTTGTTTGTTTTGGACCGGAAAGGAGTGCCATGCCGCCTTTTTTTATTCCATGGGCTGTCGTCAGTTTTAAAAAGGATTTGAATGTCGGATTATCAGGACTGCATATCCTTGTTTCTTTCATTCCTTTATCCCTCAGACCAGCCCTTTCAAGGTGCTATTAGAATCAGTCAATAATCAGTGTTTTATGTGTGAAAATGAGGTTCCAGAGCCATAGGTTTCAGGTGTCGGGTGTCAGGCAGGTGTGAATTGAGAAAATCGCTTCATTCCTGAAACCTGAACACTGACACCTGAAACCCAAAACAACAATAATGAGTTATAACAACTCACTCCCTCGCTCCAAATTATAATGCTTTAGAAACCACCTTGAAAGGGCTGCCCTCAGAACCCATTCCTTCTGAAATCCGATTTCTCACTGTTTCGATCGATTCTTCTTTCACGTTATAAAATAAGAGAAGCAACCGCAGGTGTTTGATGGCCAGGCTCCTGTCTTTCATGGCTTCGACCATGGCGAGATGGCCGTTCATGTCATAGAAAGCCTTCAATTTCAAAAAAATTTCTGCTGCATGGGCAGGCTCTCCATGGGACTGTTTGTACTGGAAGATGGTGTTAAGAAGCCCTTCCAGGGGCTTTTTATAACGGCTTATCATCCTGTAATTATAGTAGTGGATTTCTCTCTCTGATTGATGTTCTTTCGGGGCGAACTGTTCGATATTATGGACTAACAGTTCGAAAAGGTCCCCCGGTTTCGCCTTTTTTTTGCGTTGTATCAGTGAGGTAAATATGTCAAATGCCATGTGTCATTCTCCAATAACCGCACTATTTCTTATGTTTTTGACCGCTTGAAAGAGAAAAAAAGCGATGCCTGCAACCAGAATAATGGTTGCGCCGGAGGTGAAATTGTACTTATAGGAAAGCCAAAGGCCTAAAAAGGTAAAACAGATGCCTAAAAGTGAGGACAGGGCCATCATCTGCGCTAGAGACCGTGTGTACCTTTCTGCAATATAGGGGGGAATCGTCAGCAGGGCAATCGTCAGAATCAGACCTACCGCTTTGATGATCATGACAATGGAAAGTGCCGTCATCCCTAAGAGCAGAAAGTATAGAAATTTTACTGGGATTCCCACGATATATGCAAATTCTTCATCATAGGACATGGCGATGAATTCTTTATAAAATATAAAAACAGCCAGGAGTATTACCGTGTCCAGGGGCGCCATAAGCCATATGTCAGCTTTGGTTACCGTAAGGATGCTTCCGAAAAGATAACTCATCAGGTCAGCATGATAGCCTGGCGTCAGATCTATAAACAAGATTCCCAGTGCCATTCCTACAGCCCACAGTACGCCGATAACAGTATCAGCCCTGTGTTTGCTTTTGAAACTGACAGCGCCCATAATCATAGCGACTCCCACAGCGAAAACTGCGGCTCCCAGGGAAGGGGTCAGGCCCAGGAAAATAGCCAGTCCGATCCCACCAAAAGCTGAGTGGGCAATCCCCCCCGAAATAAATACAATGCGGTTAACCACGATGAGGCTTCCAATAATACCGCACGAAATGCTAACGAAAACACCTGCAAGAAGGGCATTTCTCATGAATTCAAATTGGAGAGCATCCCACATACTATTTGTCCTCGTGAATGGGAAGTACCCTGTGGGGCAAACCGTGGGCAATCAGGTCTACTGGGCACTGGTAGGCGTCATCAATCATTTCTGCAGAGATCTGTTTGTCGCTGTGAAAAGTAAGAGATTTGTTGACACAGGCTACCGATTTGACGTGCCGTGATATGACCCCCACGTCGTGGGTAATGGTAACGATGGTGACTGTCTCATTCAACTGATGGAGAAGGTCGAAGAGGTTTGTACCAAACTCCAGGTCCACACTGGCTGTTGGTTCATCAAGAAAAAGTAGATCCGGGTCCGTGGCCAGCGCCCTGGCTATAAAAACCCTTTGCCTCTGGCCACCGGAAAGACTCCCTATCGATACGCGTCGATGTTTCCACATCCCGACCTTTCTCAAAGCGTCTTCGGTACTTGGAAAATCTTCTCCTGAATACCATTTTCCGATACGGGATCGGGACAGCCTCCCCATAAGGGCCACGTCTAGGACGGAAATGGGAAATGTAACATTAAAGTCTGTGTTTTGAGGTACATATCCGATACGGTGCTTGACATGATGTGGTGGCTTCCCCAGAATTTTGATCATACCCCTGTCAGGTTTGATTAAACCTAACATCAGCTTTAGCAGCGTTGTTTTCCCACTGCCGTTCGGGCCAATTATTCCGAGAAAATCTCCCTGTTTCAAAGCAAAGGTAATGTTTTCCAGAATCGGAGTCTTTTCATAGGAAAAATAAACATCTTTCATTTCGATGGCGGGAATATTCATATGAGCGTAGCCTCTGACCGGAAAAATGGTCAGTCTGGTCGAGAAGAAAGCTTCCAAAAGAAGGTTTCAGGTGTCGGGTGTCAGTGTTCGGGGCACCCACTTTCAAGTTTCAAATTTCCAGTTTCTAAATGTAGTTTCATATGAGCGCCGCCTCTGACCGGGAAAGATGGTCAGTCTGATCGAGAAAGAAACTATGCATTCCCACGCTGGAGCATGGGAACGAGGGAACCAGCAACGAGCAACCAGTAACGAGTAACCAGATGAAGTTTTACACGAGACTTCATTTGGATCCAAGGGTTCTGCGGTTCACCTTTTCTGGTGGAATGCATCTTTTAAGTACAATAAAAAAGGGGGTTGTCCTGTTACAACCCCCATGTGCGTTCATTCCTGCTAATGGCCTTTTTTCGTCCTGCCATCAGGCAGAATTAAAGTAGGGAATTCCTTTCACTACTGATATAATTCATGTAACAAGCCCTTGTTCTTATGTGGAAGCCGCCAGCCGACGAAATTGTCGGATCAGGGTTTAAGGCTATCTTTTAAGCTTTCGATTGCTTCCTTGATGACCTTTTCGGCTACCTCGACCATGGCTTCACGGACTGCTTTTTCGACAACATCTCTTATTAAGGCCTCGATCTTTTCTTCAGTCATGCCCGAAAAACCTTCATTCGAAACAGGATTCAACGGACTGCAGCTCTGACCTTCCTGTTCCAATTTAGACATGATTTCTTCCAATTCATCATCAGGGAAATCGTTTGAAGTCTCAGGAACAGATTCTTCTTGAATTTCGAAATCAAAATCCGGGGATGAAATGGGGGGCAGCTCTATATCCTGATCCGGCATTTTTTCAGAAAGAATTTCCATTTCCTTTGCTAATTCATCCAGGTTAATCTCGCCGGCGTTTTCAGAACGGTCAAGCCCGCCCTTTTTATCAAGAGCTGCGGCGGAATCGGAGTTGTCAGGGAGAGCGGTCTTCCTGACGACATCTACCAGTTCTATCACTTCGCTTTCGTCGGAAAAGGTTGGGACATCTCCCTGATTCCGGCTCGAAGAAGGGGTTGAAGATGAATCATTGCCTGTAATCATAATGGGCCCCCGGAAAATTTAGGTGAAAGGCGACGATATTGTAAGAATAAAAAAATAACACAGAGTTGGTGAGCTGTCAAGATTTTTTGAATGGTGCTTGCTTATTGTATCTACTTGTAATTTATGGTCTCTTCAAGTTGACCACATATATTCCAAGGCTTACGAATAACAGGGATAAAGTAAGGCGGAGGGTTGCGGGTTCATGCAGAAAGAGTATCCCTGAAATGCCCCCAAAGACCGGCGTCAGGAAGGTAAAAGCGGAGACACGGCTAATCGGATATGTATATACCAGATAGAACCAGAAGATGTAGCTGATGAATGCAACGATGATGCCTTGAAACAATACGGAGGAAAGGACCAGGACATCTACATGACGGACGGGTGTTTCCCCGAAGAGCATGCTCAGGGCAAAAAGGATCGGAATCGAAAAAACCGTTTGATAAAAGAGGGTATGATGATGAGTTATCTTTCCCACAAGTCTCTTCCTGATATAGATCGTGGTGACCGCCCACAGGACGGCTGCCACGAGGGCAAACAAATCCCCCGTAAACTGGGAAAATGAGGTAATTCCCAAGTATTTGCTCAGGAGGATGACGATGCCGACAAATGACAGGAGCAGCCCCAGAGCTTTTGGTACGGTGATCCGATCTCCCTTCAGGAAGAAGTGGGCGCCCAGGGTATGGAAAAAAGGTGTGGTGTAAAGGAGTATCCATGCTGAAGAAGCGGTTGTGAAGAGAAGGGAAGAGAAAAGAAAGGCAAATTCCACCCCGAAAAGAATCCCCACAGCCACCCCATCCAGGATGCTTCCGGGAAACAGAGGCATTCCCTTTGTCTTCATCCAGATGACCAACCCCAGCCCTGCGATTACGGATCGGATCCCGGCACAGAATATCGGGTCGATTCCCACATTGCTGATTTTAATGGCCACTCCGTTCAGGCCCCAGAGAATACAGAGCCCGGTCAGCAGAACCACCGCTTTTACGTCAAGGGTTTCTTTTGCTGTCATCCTGCTTACTTCTCAGCTCTTCGACTTTCTTCGCTGCGGATTTCTCTTCTCAGGAGTTTCCCCACCTTCGATTTGGGGAGCATATCTCTGAACTCAATATACTGGGGAACTTTATAGCCGGCCAGCCGCCCCCTGCACCATTTGATGAGATCGTAGCCGGTGATTCCTTTGACATCTTCCTTCAGGACCACGAAGGCCTTAATTCGTTCTCCCACCTTGGGATCGGGGATTCCCACAGCACAGGCGCCCACAACTGCCTGATGCTCCTGGAGTGCTGACTCAATTTCCGAGGAAGAAACCCTGTAGCCTTTATGCTTTATGGTGTCCACGGTTCGATCCACGAAATAGAGATATCCATCCTCGTCTCTGGTTACGATGTCGGCAGTGCGATACCACAGGACCCCATCTATTTCAACAAAAGAAGCAGCTGTTTCCTCCGGCTTGTTCCAGTACTGGGTCACCATCTTTTCAGAGTGGACAAGAATTTCCCCGGGCTGACCGTCAGAGACCGGTTCAAGGGAGTCGTGGGCAACCAGTTTTATCTGTTTGCTGGCAAGGACCTTTCCCATGCTTGTGGGTGGACTTTTCTGGTCTGTAGGGCACATGGAGACTCCACCGCAGGTCTCTGTCGCTCCGTATCCCTGGTAAATGGGGTTCTGGAATTTCTTACGCCAGCGTTCATTGATTTCCAGCGGAAGGACGTCGCCGCCGTTAAAACAGTACGTCAAGGAACTCAGATCATAAAAGTCAATACGGTCATGTTCCAGGATCATCCTGTACAGGGTTGGTACGCCGATCAGGGTCTTGGCTTTGAACCTCTGTGTGGAATCAAATATGGCGTCAAGATTTACTTTTGGCATCAGGATAATAGCACCCCCCACGAGAAGGGTGCTCAAGGAGCATGTTTGGCCGAGAATATGAAACAGGGGCGCGGAACCTAAAACCACATTTTCCGATGGTGAAAAAAGGTGTTTGGGAATCATAATCTGTTCCATGGCCGATTCCAGATAAAGGCCATGGGAAATGGGGACTCCCTTGGGATCCTTGGTGGTTCCTCCGGTATAAATTAACTCCATGGTGTCGGTTCCCCCCTGTGTCACGGGAGGGAGAGGGTTTCCCCTGGTTTTTGTCATTTTAGCAAAAGAAAGGGTATTTGCGTCTCTTTCCGTCTTCCCTTTGGGAACCCTGTCAAATGCCCATCCGAATGCCTTTTTCCACCAGGGCAGAAGGTCTGTTAATTTGACAACAACCACTTTTTCGAGGCCCGTATCAGGAATAGCCTGTTTGACATATCCGTAGTTAGTATCCGAACATATAATGGTTTTTGCCCCGCTGTCATTGCCGATGTAGCGAAGGTCGTGGGCGGTGTATATTGGCGTGATTGGGACGGCGATCGCGCCTGCCCTCTGTATGCCCAGCCAGGCAATAACCCAGTGTACGCTGTTGGGGATGTACAGGATGATCTTTTCCCCTTCCGCTACGCCCTGCTTTTTTAAAGAGGCCGCGAAATTGTTCGTGAAATCGAGGATGTCTCCATAGCTGAAGCAGGTCCCTAAATAGATGATTGCCGTCTTGTTACGGAACTTTTCCGCGGCTGACGCAAATGCTTCAGAGATGTTGTTTGGCAGGCTTTCTGTGTTCATATTTTTAAATTCCAAAATACGCTGACTTTACTTCAGGGTTATCCATCAGTTCCTTACCTGTTCCCGCCAGGGTCAGCATGCCGTTTTCGATGACGTAGCCGAAGTCAATCATCGGTAAAACCGGCCTCGCGAACTGCTCGCTGATGAGTACTGTGATTTTTGATTCATTTCCCAGGGCTTTAATGGCGTTAACCAGCAGGGTCTGCATCATAGGGCTGAGTCCCAGAAGTGGTTCATCAAGGAGAAGGAGCTCAGGCCGGGCAACGAGGGCCATGCCTACCGCCAGCATCTGCTGTTCTCCTCCACTCATAAAACCTGCCTTTCTATGTTTCAGGTGGACCAGCGCAGGGAAAAGATCGAAGGCAACTTGAATCATTTCCTTTGTGCTCTGTCTCTTTTGAAGATATCCCGCAATTTTGAGGTTTTCCAGTACGTTGCTTTCAGGAAAGATGGGGTGTCTTTCTCGACAAAGGACGATACCTTTCTTTACACGCGTGCTTGGTCGGGTTTCCGTGATGTCTTCGCCTTTGAAGGATATCTTCCCATACACGGTAATTCGTTCTCCGCCCCTTCTTTTTTCCTTGATCCTCATGTCTATGATCAGGCCTGAAAGGGCATTCATCAGGGTGGTTTTTCCGGCGCTGTTAGATCCTATGATGCCGACGACCTGCTTTTCCTCGAGCTCCATGCTGAAGTCATTGAGAGCGACGGCGTTTTCAAAGAAAATCATCAAATTTTCGACTTCAAGCATGGACATAGTGGTTATGTATCCTATTCAAGTTCTCTGGTAATTTTACCTAAAAGCGGCAATTAGCGCTTAGCCGTTAGCTTTTAGCTCTATAATATAGAACGTTTACGGAGAAACAGCTCAGTATCAAAAAATGAAAGTTGTAATACAGGAAAAACTAACGTAAATCATTTGCTACATTAAACTAACGGCTAATAGCTCAAAAGCTAATTGCTGGTTTTAGGTTTTATACTTCGCTGCCCAGGTAGGCTTCTTTCACGGCGTCACTTTCCATGACTTCCGCAGCCGGGCCTTCCGCAATCTTCCTGCCGTAGTTCAGGACCATGATTCTGTCAGCAATCCTGAAGAGTTCTTTCAGCCGGTGTTCGATCATGATAATGGTTTTTCCCTGGGAGAGCAGTTTTTCAATGATCGGAACGATACCCGCTACTTCGGCCAGGCTGAGGCCGGAGAAAAGTTCGTCCAGGATAATCAAATCCGGTCTCAGGGCAATGCTTTTTGCGAGTTCCAGGCGCTTTAGATATCCCTGAGGCAAGGCGCTTGCAGCCTTGTAGGATACCCGGGCATCCCGCTCGAAACCCACTTCTTCCAGCAGATCCAGCGCAACGGCATCCCTTGCCCCATATTTGCCCCCAGCCAGCTTTTTCACCCTGGGTGAATAGAGGGGAACGATCAGGTTCTTAAAAGCAGGAAGTTGATAAAAGGGCTTGACCATCTGGAATGTTCTGGATATTCCGAGGTCCACTATCTTATAGGGAGGTTTGCCTGTAATGTTTGCTCCCTTGTAGAGCACTTTTCCCGATACCGGTTTCACAAATCCGGTGATGAGATTGACAAGCGTTGTTTTGCCCGACCCGTTGGGACCGATGACTCCCAGGAGTTCTCCCTCTTTGAGGTCAAAACTAATACCGGTAACGGCCATTACTCCACCGAAGGATTTCGTGAGGTCAGATACTTTGAGGAGGGGTGATTCAGATTTCATTCGACTTCGACCCATCTTTCCAGCTGGTGATACTTCTGCTGTATATAGGAAAAAATGCCCTCAGGGATTCCCACCACGAAAATGACGAGAAAGAGGCCATAAAATACAATCCTCAGTGCGCCGAGGGCACGTAGCATTTCGGAAAGGGGCACGAGGATGAACGCTCCGAGCATGGGGCCTGCAAAGGTTCCTGTTCCACCCACCACGGCAGCGGCGACAGGCATGATAGAGTAATCAAGTGCAAAACCCGGCATGCCTGCAAACATGTCCAGGTGGGTAACGAAGGCGCCTGCAAAACAGCCTACGGATGCACCCATGAAGAGGACCTGGGCTTTGTACCAGTAAATATTGATCCCCGCATTCATCACGGACCGATCATTGTCGTTTATGGCCTTGATAACCAGGCCATAATCTGATGACATGATCCTTCTGAAGCCAAACAGGGCGCACAGGAGTGCGACTGCTATGACATAAAAAGCTGTCATCTGATTGGGAAATGGGGTAAGGCCCGTCAGTCCTTCCGTTCCACCAAATATCCTGGTTGCTTCCACCAGCCGGGCAAACATGAGGGGAAGAACCAGTGTGACCATGGCGAAATAGATCCCTCGCAATCTGAGGACAGGCAGGAGCAAGACCATGCACAGGGCTCCGCCGACCAATGTGGCGATTGGGATAGTCAAAAATGGACTTACGCCCCAGTAGTAATTCAGAGTCCCCGCGATATAGGAGCCAATGCCGAAAAAGAGGGACTGCCCCAGGGAGAGAAGTCCCGCACCCATGAGCATGTCCCAGCTGATGGCAAGAAGTGCGTAAACCGCGGTGGATATGACGACTTCCTTCCAGTAAGCGCTTAAAAGGGGAGCAAAGCAGAGGAGCCCGATGACCGGTATTGCCCCCGGCGCCAGGAGATAGAGCATCTCTCTGTAAGAAGAGAGTGCGAAAATATCCGCTGAACGTGCCTTGATTCCCCGGTCGATTCTTTCTTTACGTTTTTTCAACTCTATTTCCCGAACCTAAATTGTAAATAAACAAAAACATACTACCATGAAGAATCTAAATTCTTTCTTCCAATTCTTTCTGATGGCTGAACATACCGGACGGCTTGATTACCAGCACTACGGCAATGGCGATGAGGCTCACAAGCATCATCCAGTGGGGTTCCAGATAGTTGGCCGTAATGGTCTGGGAATAGCCGATCAGAACGCTTGCAACCAGGATACCCACAGTGCTTCCCAGGCCCCCAACTATACAGACAGCCAGGGCATTGATCAGTACTTCATAACCCCCTTCAACCGCGATAGTTCCCAAGGGTAGAATCACAATGGCAGCGATGGCCGCCAGGACGCAACCGAGGCCCATGCTGAAGGCGCCCACCACATCCGAGTTGATGCCGAATGTGAGGGCTGTCCTCTCATCCTGAGCAATAGCCCTGCAGGCCATACCGATTTTCGTATGGTGGGTAAAAAGGTACAGAGAAAAGGTCAGACAGATGGCAAACAATCCGATGATCAGCCTCTGATAATCCACATAGACGTCCCCGATAGAAATACTTCCATCAATAAAGACCGGCAACTTGTACTTATAACCTACAAAATTGAAGTAGCGGAACAGTTCCATAATGGCCAGGCCCAGGCCGAATGTGGCCATGACTTCGGAGAGGGGCATCCCCTTGATCCGGATGATGATGGCGTAATAGATCAGAATCCCAAGGGCGCCGGCGGCAAAAATGGCAATAATCACTGATGGGAGATAAGGGAGCCCCGCCGTATTGAGCATGATCCATACGGTAAAACCGGAGAAAATGTAGACAGCGCCATAGGCAAAATTGGCGACTCCACTGATACCGAATGTGAGGTTGAATCCCATGGCCAGCAGGGCCAGAATGGCGCTGTTTATAAAACCGTAAATGATAGTGCCTAATAACATATATCTAAGACCTGCAATTAGCTCGTTAGGTTAAAGATTTCAATCATTGGCGTGACTTTTCCGTAGTGAGGCTTTGATTGAACAATTGTGAAAAAGGCACAGGGGAGGGTGAAACGTGAGTTAGACCTCCCTGTGCCAATTCATGTTCGAAATATCTCGTTATTTTAATGACTTCAAGCCTTCAGGCAACTGGATCTTTCCCTCCGCAATTGAAGGAGGATAGACGATTACTCGCTTACCCGGTTCTCTCCATTGGATCATGACTCCCATTGCTTCCACTGCGGGGTCCTGGCCATATATCACCTGGTGGCCTTTATTGAATTTGATGTGGCCCATGGCGCCCTCACGATCTGTCTTTTCCAGTGCCGCTACAACCTTGTCTCCATTGATCGATTTTGCTCTTTCAATGGCGTCTTTAAGCATGTAGATCATTTCGTAAGCGGGGGCTGGTGAATGGCCTGCTTCGATGGGCTTCCCGTATTTTTCCCGATATTTATTGTAGAATTCAACGGATTTGGGGATGTTTTTCACAGGGACATTCCCCGCCTCAAAAATACAGTTTATGGCGCCTGCAATCTTTCCGTCAAAAGCATCCCAGGCCCCCGGACCTGCCAGAGGAGAAATGAATCCGGCAACCAGGGCCGGAATATGCATGGAATTCCACTGCCTTACAAGGATTCCGCTCTGGGGCATATCAAAGATGGGTAGAATCACCTGTGCCCCGCCGGCCTTTGCTTTCATGAGTCCGGACGAGAAATCGGAAGACCCGGTGGGGTATTGCTGCCGGCCGACCACTTCCCATCCCATCTTCTCGAAAACCAGTTTAATCATGAGGTCGCCGGTTTTTCTGGCCCACGCCACATCCTGGTTCATGATATAGACCTTGTTGAATCCGAATTCCTTGTTCAGATAGGCCATGGTACCGCCCAGATACTTGATGAGATAGATCGCGTTCAAACAGGCCCGGAAGGTGTATTTGTATTTGTCGTAATCGGATGTCACTTTTTTCTCCATGCCCGGAGACATGGCGGTTCCCAGAATCATCGGAATCTTGTACTGGCCGACCACATCCATGCAGGCGATGGCGCATTCCGACCGAAAGGAGCCGAAGACGATGAAATTGGCTTTGTCCTGCAGAATCAGCTTTTTATGTGCCCGGATGACCTCACTTACGGGAACTCCCGGTTCGGCGCCCCTTGCATCGATTGCCACGACCTTGAACGGGCGCATGACGCCGTCCACATTGACTCCCCCAGCGGCATTGATTTCATCTACCGCCATGTTCACGCAGGCAAGCCCTTCCTTCCCTTCAAGAAATCCAAGAGAGGTGGGAACTCCTAAGATGATGGGATCAGCGGCAAGGGATTGACCGACCGGTCCGGTTAGAAAAAGCAACAAAGCGAATACGATGGACAAACAACAGGCAACTCGTTTCATAGATCTCCTCCACACACTCTAAGTTAATATGTTGCACATACCCTATCGAGAACTTTTCGTCCCGTGATCACCTGTACTACTTCCCTGTTCCTTAATTTGGCAGAAAAAAATTATACTATAGGTCATAGAGAGTTTCGTCAACCATTGGCGGTCGTTTTTTTCTCGTTTTGCCGGATTTTGCTTGAAAAGAAAATGGATCTTCCCCTTCGAGGAGATCTCCCATTTCAGCTTCTATGGCCTCGGGGTCTTCTCCGGCTTCCATTCTGTTGAGGGCCTCTTCCATTCCTTCACCCAGATTCAAACCGGTCATATCCGTCAATTTTCGCATGAGATTGGCGGCCTGTCGTGGGTCTTCTTCATCCATATG
>Ga0075112_1000250_pt1 | contig 25407 bp, 20 predicted proteins | sample AntAceMetag02UKF_FD_69783 | JGI IMG/M metagenome (GOLD analysis project Ga0075112, IMG submission 69783) | Saline lake microbial communities from Ace Lake, Antarctica - Antarctic Ace Lake Metagenome 02UKF | ecosystem: Environmental > Aquatic > Non-marine Saline and Alkaline > Saline | place... | reverse complement strand
AGAAACTCTATGCGGGAAAGATTCAGACGCCTCCGAGCGACAAGATCCAAAAGGCGGCCCGGTGTGGCCACAAGAATATCGACACCACGCTTCAAGCGACTGATCTGAGGATGAACAAGAACCCCTCCGTGAACCACGGTGCATCGCATGGTGGCTCTCCTTGCATAGGCCTTGATACTCTCTCCCACCTGAAGCGCCAGTTCCCGTGTGGGGGTCAACACAAGTGCTCTGGGATGTCGCCCCTTGCCGTCCTGACGACTAAGAATTTCGACCAAAGGAAGTGCAAACGCATCTGTTTTTCCCGTTCCGGTCTGGGCGCGGGCAAGAATATCCCGTCCTTCGAGAATAATAGGAATGGCCTTGCGCTGTATGAGGGTCGGGGCAATGTACCCTTTGGACTTAATGGCTTTAAGCAGTTCGACCCGAAGGCCCAGCAGTTCAAATGACATGGTATAATCCTGTGTTGATAGTTTTTAATTCAGTTAGAACCGATAGTTTTTAAAACAATGTGTTTTCATATGCTTATATTTGAAATACCCCTCGTTTCCGCCATGAATGCCATTTGCCCTGCAGCATTGGCAGGAGGCGTGCGGCGAAGAGCTTGAGATTTCAGGATCAATTGAATGGCTTCCTCCGGACAGGCCGCTACGCACAGCCCACAACCTATGCACCGGTCCAGGTTGATCTCAGCCAATTCATCCTTATTCATTTTAATCGCTCCTATCTGGCATCTTTCCAGACAGGTTTCACAGCTGCTGCATTCTTTCTGGTCCACTTCGGCGAAATAGTTAGAAAAAACCATTTCCGCCGGTTTCGGGTGTCTGTTCAGGGAAGTCAGGACGCCGCAGCAATCACTGCAGCAGTTACACATTCCTCCGGGATTCACGGATGTAGCCGGCTGGGTAACCAGGCCGGACTCCTGGGCTTCGGTCAATATTTTTATGGCTTCATCCGTCCCGACCTCACGTCCTATACCCCTATCGACATAGTACTGTCCCATGGACCCGAACATGAAACAAGCCTCAAGGGGCTTATCACAGCCCTGATTGACCAGTTTTTTCTGCTTTCTGCAGATGCAGTCGGTGACCACTATCTTGTCGGCCTTTCGGAGGATCTCGCTCGCGTCCTCATAGGCCGCGACATTGTGCATGACCTCTATTGTACGCTGAACAGGGACCGTGCGCAAGAAAGCGGCCGCCCCCGTAGTCATCGCCTTATGGAATCCCTCCTGCATGTATTTCTCCACCAGACCTGCAAGACGGCGACCCAGATTTCCAATCTGAAACTCGAACAGCCCGTGTACGAAAGGAATGGCCCCGTATTTGACCGCATTTCCCCTCTTTAAACGAAACAAAAGCCCCTTATTATACATATCGCTCAGTTGCGCGGCAACTTGATCGGCTGGCCTGCCTATACGATGAGCCACATCTTCCGGGGGTTCGAGCTTCTGCGTAAGATTCAAAAACACCCCGGCATCTGCCTCAGTAAAAAGTTCCTTGAGGATCTCAAGCTCAATACCGGAATTCGTAGCAGGAAAACCCAGCGAATACCCATCCAGCTGTTTCTGTAATTCCCTGAAAATACTAACTGGCATTTTATCCTCCATAAAATTCCAAACCAACTATGGACGTCCTCTTCTCTAATTTATCTTCCCAAATGCGCTGGATTACTTCTATCATATTCAAGAAGATGAGTCAAAAGCGGGACTGTGCCTCTGCAACTTCTTTTGTTGCTGAAACCACCAAAGAGCTTAAAATAGATAATCTGCAATCTTTTGTTGCATTCAAATTCTTGACAATCATGGACATTATTGGTTATCTTTTTGAAAGTCATTTGTTGGATAAATATCTTGTGATAATCTAAAAACTGTTTACTTCGGAGGTGAAATGTGGATCGACATCGAGTAATTCGTGCTGTAATTCTTACTGCTATTTTTCTTTTCTGTACCTCGGCGATTTCTTTTGGGGAAGCACCCAAGCTGACGCCAGAATATTATCACGTTAAGAATTTCAAGTTCCAATCGGGAGCAGTACTTGAAGATCTGAAAGTACAATATGCTACAATTGGCACGGCAAAAAAAGATGCCCGGGGAAACATCACCAATGCCGTTGTTTTCTGCCACGGTTTTAGCGGAAACTATGCGCAGATAAATCTTCTCAAGGGCATGGTTGGTCCTGGCAAATCTTTTGACACAAGTAAATATTTCTTCATCCTCCCCACTGCGGTAGGTTCACCGGGGTCATCATGCCCGTCGGTTTCGGGGCTTGGCCCAAAGTTCCCCGAATATACTGTTGCTGACATGATCACTGCCCAGTATCTACTGGCCACCAAACATCTGGGCATCAAACACCTGGCCGGTGTTGTCGGCCCGAGTATGGGCGGGTTTCAAACCCTTCAGTGGATAACCATGTATCCGGACTTCATGGATTGGGCCATCCCCATTGCAACCGCCTCCAAAACCATTGGTCAAATGCTTGGCAGGAGCGCCGTATTGATAGACATTATCAAACTCGACCCAGCCTATAAAGATGGCAATTACAAAGAACAGCCCAAAAAGGGCATGGAAGTATATTTCATGTCGGCCTACCTGTCGTATTTCTCGAAAGATTTTTATGCCATGAAGTGGAAAACAAAAGATGAATTACTAAAAGGGCTCAAGAATGTGGGTCTTGGCAGCGCCAAGGCAGATGCAAATGACACCATCTGGCGGGAAGAAGCGCTCATGAATTTTGACGTCGCGGACCAATTGCCCAACGTAAAAGCCAGGACCCTGGTAATCGGAGTTAACGACGACCAACTTTTCCCTCCCAGTTCCTTTGCTCCCATCGCGAAAACAATTCCAGGGGCGCAGGTTTTTGCTTATGACTCAATTCTCGGTCATCTTGGATGTGCCCTCGAACTTACAAAGGCAAGCAAGGTAATAACTGAATTCTTGAAGTAGTCTTTTTTCTGAACTAGCAAAGCATAAAGGCAGACTACGGTCTGCCTTTTTTCATTCTCATCTACCTGCCATAGCGATAAAATTTGCGGTAAAATAAGAACGAGTCGGTTGAATAAATAGCCAATGCGCTCCAAATGAGCAAAAAGATTACCACTTGGACCCGGGTAAACGGCTCGTGATAGAGGTAGACTCCGAGGAAGAACATACAGGTGGGAGCGATGTATTGCAGAAAGCCCATGGTGGAAAGGGCCAGTCGTTGCGCTCCAAGGGTGAAGAAAAGAAGAGGAGGTGCAGTAACGAGAGCCGTGGTCATGAGAAGAAGGTCGGTTGAAATTCCCTTCTGTCCGAAGACCCCCACATCCGAAGTGCTCAGATGCCCCAGATAAATCAGGGCAGGAAGGGTAAGGATCAAGGCTTCCACAATCAGCCCGGTAATGGCACTCACCGGCGCTACCTTGCGGATGAGGCCGTACACTCCGAAAGTAAAGGCCAGGAACAAGGCTACAGTGGGAAATTCGCCATGTTCCAGAGTCAGGAAAAGAACTCCCCCACACGCCAATGCCACGGCCAGTCCCTGCAGAAAACGCATCCGTTCTTTAAGAAATACCATACCCAAGAATACGCTGACGAGAGGGTTGATGTAAAAACCGAGGCTGGCCTCCAGAACCCGATCGTTGTTGATCGCCCACACATAGACCAGCCAGTTGCTGCCTACGAGGAGAGAAGTAATCAGCAGGATCACCAGGGTTTTCGGATGCACCAGGATCTGTTTCAAATCATTTCGTTGTTTTCCAGAAAAAAGGACCAGAGGAATCAGGAAGACAAAAGACCACACAATCCGGTGGCAGATAAGTTCCAAGGCAGGGATACTCTGGAGCAACTTCCAGAAAAGAGGGCTGAGCCCCCATATCAAAAAAGCAGATGTACCGAATAAGACGCCAGCTGTTGATCGTTGTCGCTCGCCGGCAAGGTCAATTGTTTCTCTTGTCTCCATGGCGATGGATCATAGACAAGGGAAGGGAAAATGTCCATTCATTATCACTTAAAAGCTGCAATTAGCTTTTAGCTATTAGCCGTTAGCTTAAAGATCCCAGTCGTTTGCATGACTTTTCCCTTTATTTGGGATTTCACTTTTCGATGCTTACCTATTGCATCGTAACTACCTGACATTGTGTGGCTAAGTAACCACTAACCGCTAATTGCAGTTTTTAGGTGTCACTTATAATATACGTATTTTTCCATTAAGCATTACGCACTTCAGGCGTCTTTCACTTTCATGCAAAGCTTGCTCCGCCTGCTTCTGTGCGGTAACATCTATTATGATCCCATTGTAATATTCAGGGGTTCCCTCTGAATCAAACACAGGGCTTGAAATTACATGAAGCCACCGCCATTCTCCCTCTGCTGGTCCCTTCAATCGGAAAACTTGGTCAAGCGGAACTCCGAATTGAGCGCTCTCGTTTTGGGCGTCAATAAGCGATGGTAAATCATCCTCATGAATATTTTTGAACCACTGACTGAATTCCTCTTGTGGTGATACACCGACAATATCTTTGAGACTCGGGCTTACAAAGACCAAATAAGCCCTGTAGTAATTTTCCGAGTCAATCTTTAGTCTATAAACTGGAAAACCTTTGGCATTTTCCATAAACGAATGGGAGTGTTTCTCGTTTTCGCGCAGCGCCCGCTCGGCTTGTTTTCGATCGGTCTTGTCATTGGCAAAAGCAACTACCATTTCAACCTGATCGCCATCACTTAAGATCGGATAAGCAACCTGTTCAAATATCATTCCTGCCCGGCTGTCTTCAAAGAATACAGGCTTGCCTGTTTCAAAAACCTTATTCCACTTTTGCCTTCGGCCCTCGGCCACTTCAGGCGAGAAAAAATCGTATAACTTTTTCCCAATGATTTCGTCTTTCGTAGTTGCCAATCTATCACAGACTGTCTTATTGGCCACATGGATTATGCCGTGTGAAACTTCGTTTCGATTCAGGGTTCAAAGTTCAATAGTTCCCCGCTTTCGCTTCGCTTCAGACGGGATCTTCGAAAGGTCTGGATTGCTAATTTCCACCCCTGTGTGAGTGGCATCCTGCCACGACCGGTTCTGCATGAAACAGGAGTCGGTAGTTCGAGAGACCCGGAAAATCGCGGCTAAAACCCACCAAACGGACTGTGGACAAGGCCGCTCACACAGACTAGCTATGGAATCCTGAAGTTTCTTTCAAGATCAGACTGACCATTTTTTCAGGCCGGAGGCGGCGCTCATATGAAACTTCGTTTCGGTTGCCAGTTGCCGGTTACCAATTATTTTCCTGAATTTTATCCCCTCCATGTCGAGAATAAAGACCTGATTCCACGGTTTTCATGAAGGGCAGGATAAGAAAGACAGTGCTGCCCTAAAGAAAATCATCCTCAATATTTACCTTTTTTTTTGCCCTTTTTAATAATCAGAATAGTATCCTTCCCTTCAATATCAGTTCCGGTCTCCCCCCTCAGAGTACCTTTAAGAAATAACTCAAACTCATCACCATCCTCGACATCTTCATCAGCAGCCTGATTTAAGACCTCAACAATTTCCTGAGTATCAAACTTCAGAACGAGGTCGTCGTATCCATCAACCCCATAATCTTCACAGTTTTCCATATTCAACGGATGGCTGACGTCTTCAATACTTGAGCGTAGTGGTGCTACGCCCGCTAACTGGACTGTTAGAGGATCGATATCCGTAGCATCAAAGTCCTCAACGCCAAGAATAGCCACAGTAAAAACGCCTTTAGATTTGACATTAATGGGATTTTTACGACTTCCCGGCTTAATATCAACATAAACGGTGATTGGAACATCAGCTATGTCATCGATCGAATCATCCGTTTCATCATCAGCTACGTCATCGATCGAATCATCCGTTTCATCATCGGCTACGTCATCGATTGAAGCGTCCGTTTGATCATCCGCCACGTCATCGACCAGGTTATCATCTGGAGGAACAATTACAACATCACCTGTAGTAACATCAATTTGATCACCATCTATAATAAATTCAGTAGATTGAGCAATTCTGGAAAAACTTATGGTCCCAAATAACAATGCGAAAATAACAACTAATAATTTTTTCATTTTCCCCTCCTGACATTTGGAATTCTTGATTAATCATTCACCTGCAATTCAGATCTTTCACTTTGTTGCGACCACCCACGGTTGATCAAATAATCTCTTCAACATCACCTCCTTTTATTCCAATCAATCATACCGCTTGAATCTTAAAAATTAATTCGACAACCCCTGCAAATCTTGTTCAAAAAAAAACCGGGGTGCCCTTTCCCAGGCAACCCGGCTACTTTTTTCTCAGGCGACCCGGCTGTCTTGATTCAAGACCCGTGGCTTTCCGTCCCCACCTCACGATGGGTTTGGCTTTTTCTAAATATAAACTTCAAATTCTTATCAAGTCATATTACATCCTATTGGAATCAATTAATCCATTTCCCAACATAAGATAACCTCACAAACTGAATAAAGACATAATTAACGAGGATACTTTATCATGAAATGAAAAAATTTCTCTTTTGTCAAGAAAAATAGTTTCCCAAGGCTCGTTTACAGAGAACGATTTTCCACGTTGAGAGAATAGAAAATGCACAGGTTTTGTTCCGTACAAGGAAAAAATAGTCTCAATTTGAGAGACAAATCCGAGACAAGAATCAACTCATGTACCAGCCCCCATTCACATTTATGGTTTGGCCTGTGATGTAACCATTTTCTGCGAGCATCACAACGACCTCAGCGACTTCTTCTACTGTACCAAACCGGCCTATCGGGATAAGGTCAGGGCGTGCATTGGGGTTGCTGGTGACCATTTCTGTTTCGATAAGTGCAGGAGCAATTACGTTGGCAGTAATCCCTTCTTTGGCAAGAAGAGCAGCATAAGAATGTGTCAATCCTATAATCCCGGCCTTGGAAGCTGCGTAATGTGGTCCAACGACGCCACCCAATTGAGCTGCGATAGAGGAAAGATTGATAATGCGCCCCCAACGACGGATACGCATGCCAGGGAGAACTTCCTGGGTAACTAAAAAGGCTGATTTTAGATTATTTTGAAGGACTTCATCCCATATCCCTTCAGTAATTTCATCAAGGGCTTGAGGTCGAGTAATGCCGGCATTATTCACGAGGATCGCAACTTCGCCGAGGCGTTCTTCAACAGTTCGTACGATTCGAGATACATCGGAGGCAACTGAAACATCACCACCAACAGGTATGCTACGGCGAGCGAAATCTTCGATTTCAGAACAGATTTCCTTGGCCTCCTTCTCGCGGTTCTTAAAATTTACAGCAACATCAGCCCCAGCCCTGGCAAGTGCGATTGCAATTGCACGTCCAATACCCCGACTAGCTCCGGTTACAAGCGCTATTTTACCAGATGCCTTACTCATTATTCACTCCTTTCAAGCCTCCGGGGTGTCCTGACCGTAAGTAAATACACCTTAGTCATCAAAACCTGACATTCTTTTCTGTCTCAAAACTCATTTGATTAAAACATTAAACCTTATCCTTTTTGGCTTTTTTCTCCTTGCGCTTTTCTTTTAACGTCTTTTCTGATTTTTTCTTAACTTTTTTTTGAGTATCTCTTCCTTTGGCCATGAATGACTCCTTTGTATGGTTATGCAGCCCAAACTGCAATTTGTTGCCAAAAAACCACCTATCAGTCGATGTAGAGACATTGAGGATATATGAAATTCCCTTACATGTCAAAAACAAGAGGTTTGGTTTACAATACCATGGAGGCAACTTCTGTGTTGAGGCAGTCTCCGAAGCGATAAAGCGCTTCGGAACCCTTGAGATCTTCAATACCGACCTAGGGTACTCAGTTCACGAGTGATGCCTTTACCGGCTTGCTAGAAAGAAACGGCATTGCTATTAGCATGGACGGCAGGGATCGGTTTCGCCAAGCTCTTGACAATCTGCCCCCGGATGAGGTTTATTACAGTCTCCCTCATCCATTTGCGGAGGCGGCCTGATATTTCCTCCTACGAACCGACTTATAGCTTATTTACCCCCTCAGGCTGGGGGTCCACCGCCGATTTGCTCCAAGTTACTCATGTGGAGGATGTCTATGGCTATCCAGATTAGTCTATTTCACTTCATTTTGTAACGGATAAAAGGGAACATGATGAGAGACAAAACAATAATACATTGGGTGATGGAGGCTGTTTACAATGAAAGAGATCAAAATAACGGACATAACTGGCATTAAAATTGGTCATGCACAGGATGTGGAGGGAGCTACTGGATGTACTGCAATTTTATGTGAAAAAGGTGCGTTTGCTGGTGCAGATGTCCGAGGCAGTGGCCCTGCCAGCCGAGAGTCAGAGTTATTAAAGCCATTAAGTCTGACTCAGCAAATTCACTGTGTCATGCTAAGTGGTGGCAGTGCTTTTGGCCTTGAAGCGGGTGACGGCGCTATGCAGTTTTTAGAAGAAAATGGAGTTGGGTTTGATGTGGGAGTAGGTGTTGTGCCATTAGTTTGCGGGGCATCTCTTTTTGATCTGATTGTGGGAGATCCCAAATGCAGGCCTGACAAGAAGATGGGATACAAAGCCTGTGAGGCCGCAGGAAGGGGTGAGCTCGCCCAAGGCAATGTTGGGGCCGGGACAGGTGCAACTGTGGGAAAATATTTGGGCATAGAACGTATGATGAAAAGCGGCCTTGGTACCCATGCCGTGCACATTGAAAAAGTAGAGTGTGCTGCAATCGTTGCAGTAAATGCACTCGGCGACGTAATAGATTACGATACTGGTCAAATAATTGCCGGAATATTGACGGAAGATAAAAAAGCATTTTCAAGTACAAAAGAGATAATGTTTAAAGAGATTGCCCAAAAAAGAAATGTCTTTAGTGGAAATACGACCATCGGATGTATTATTACGAATGCAAAACTTACAAAAAATCAGGCAAATAAATTAGCATCCATAGCACATAATGGCTATGCCAAAGCCATCAGTCCTGTTCATACTTCTGTAGATGGCGACACGATATTTGTCATGGCCACGGGAGAAGTAGACGCAAGCCCGGATGCACTTGGAGTATTGGCAACTGAGGTCATGGCCAGAGCAATAAACAACGCAGCCAGAAATGCTGAACCGGCATATGGGTTAAAGGCGGCAAGGGATTTTGAATAGCATCTAAAAGCTGCAATTAGCGGTTAGTGGTTACTTAACCACACAATGTCAGCTATTTACGACGCAATAGTAAGCATCAAAAAGTGAAATCCCAAATAAAGGGAAAAGTCATGCAAATGATTGGGATCTTTAAGCTAACGGCTAAAAGCTAAAAGCTGATTGCAGCTTTTAGGTAGCAATGAATTGTTTGAGTTATGAGTATTTGGAGTTCATTTAGGTAGAGCGCACTAATCGCTTCTACCCCGTCCCTGAATCTCCCACTCAGTTTCCACATTATCACCCCGAATTCCATATATTCGAGAGAATTGATTCAAAGTCGTATCACAGTGGCTCGGGATAATCATTATTCTTTCGCCGATTTCCAACGTTGTTGTTGCAGACGGCATGGTCAATATACCGTGTTCATCACCACCGGAAGTATAAACCACATCCGACATGTTTTCTACCTTTGGCATACCCGAATCGATTGAAAGACATTTCATGCCCGCATCAACAACTACTCGTTCAGGAGAAGGTTTACTGATAACGGTGGTCCAAACCTTTAAGGCACAGTCAAAGTCCTCGTAAATGCGATTGCCGTTTTTTGAACCAACCGTATGATAATCCAAATCCATGAAAAGATAAGAACCAGCCTGCAATTCAGTAAATGGTAGCCCATCGTAGGCATCGTAAGTGCCGGTTCCCCCACCTGATATAATTTTGGGCCTCATAGCTGGCGTGGTCAACCTTTTTTGAATGAAATCAAACAATGGCTGCACCAGATCTCTGGCTTGTTTTTTTCGATCCCTATAGTCCCTGACATGTTGAACATGGCCGGTATAAGCCTGTAGACCTTCAAAGGAGACATTCGGCAACCGGTTAATCAATTCAATCAATTCAACTAACTCCGGCCCAGGGTTCACTCCACATCTCTTCTGGCCGCATTCTATTTCAATAAGAAGCTCAACATTCACCCCAGCCTTATTCGCTGCTCGGGAAATATGCTCTATATGATATGCATTATCGACAACCTGGATAATTCGCGATTGCGGATGCCGCTCTTTCAACGCGATCAGGCGAGCGATTTTGATGGGGTTGGCAATTGGCGTTGTGATGAGCACATCATCAATTCCCGCATCAACCATAACCTCCGCCTCTCCCAGTTTGGCAACACAGATCCCCTTTGCTCCCAAATTGAGTTGCGACCTTGCCATGTCGGGAATTTTATGGGCTTTCGTGTGAGGCCTTAAGTCCAGTGGGCTGGAATCAATAAAACTTTTCATCCGGACCATATTACTTTCCATAGTATCCATATCAACGGTAAGAGACGGAGTATCTAATTGATCTAACGTAAATATCATGGCATTCTCCTAATTTTCACCAAATGAAATGTCAGTCTTGACTCTCTTCAAAAGTCTTAAAACCAATACCCGTGAATGAATTCCATTCACCTTTGTTTGTCAGGCATTTGCGCGTTACTCGACTTTGCTCTCTTGTAGACTTTTTTCAGGTGTCAGGTTTCGGGTGTCAGGAAAAAACTTGTTGCCATTCGATTGATTCAACATAGAATCATAGAGGTATGCTGTTTAAAATCACATTTCCGGAATATTGAACCCGGAGCCCTGACACCCGACACCTGACACCTCGGCGAGGACAGGATCTCGAAATTCTTCACCGGAAAGCGGTATGAATCTCATTCATTCACTGGTATGGGTCTTAAAACCGGACCTCTTTTTCGAAACGCTCCGGGCCCACAATAAATTTTGCAGTGACAAGAGAACCGAGAATCGTTCCTAAAATACCGGGGGCCATAACACTTTGGCCGGCAAGGTACAGGCCTTTAACAGAGGTCCGGTTCAGCAGGGCCGCTGATAACATTTGCCTCTCCGATCGCATCACGCCGTACGCAGAACCATCTGGACTGTTCACCCAATCCCGAATAGTCAGCGGTGTGAAGGCATCAATCACTTCCAGACCTTCTAATGGTCCGGTGACCTGCCTCACTTCTTTGATGAGCGAATGGGCAAGAGCCATTTTGGCAGCCCCATAGTCGGCGCCCCTATTCCCACTGCGCGTGTTTTCCCACCGCCGCCATAATTCGTCGTACCCACCAGTAAGAATCGAGAGCAATAGAGATTCGGGATGTCCGCTGGGCCGCAATTGCGTATATATGGCATCATGAACCCCCCCATCGTCATCGGATTTCACCGAGAAAGCATTATAGGGAAGGGGCTCGTGTACATGGGCGGGTACAATGGCATTGACCGCAAACATACCGTGTGTATTCACAAGCCGGGTAATTCTACGTCGGCGGGAAGGTTTAATGTTTTCCGACCCTAACAGATTTATCACGACACTGGGATGCGCAGTACCAACCACCAAGGGCGCATCATGTTGTTCTCCGTTTTCCAGAGTGAGTCCTGTCGCATGCCCCCCAAAAGTATTAATGCGGCGAACCCCCTGTCCGCAAAGAACCCTGCCCCCCAGGCTGCTGAGTTGGTCAACCAATACCTTCACCAAATGGGTACCATGGTTTTCCAGGCGCCAGGCGGAAAACAGATAACTTGCCAGAGTCATCGTATGATAAAACTGCGGGCATCGCGGTGGCGGAACCCCGATCCATAGTGCTGGAATACCCAACACACCCTTGAGCCCAGGCGAACACCCAAGCTGATCCAGAACATACCACAAGGGTTCGGCCTGATCGATCAGACTCGCAACGCCCTGGTTCTTGAAAAGAAATTCAAGCCGATCGAGTTCGCCGGCACTTTTATGCAGCAATGCCATGAATCCGTCAATCGCCCCCTGCTCCCTTGGGAAAGTTTCCTTCAAACGGGCATCATATGCATCCAATCCGACGGGCATATCAAATTGCCGGGGACCTGCGACGGCATCGGTAAAATAGTAGCGATCAACCGGCGCATCGACCCCCATGCGTTTTAGCGACAGTTTTTCGAAAATCCCAAGATACTGAAAGAGCCGGTGAAGCACCTGCCCCTCATCCAGGGCGCCCAGATAGTGCACCCCCACATTGCAGTGAATCCCCCGGCGAACATAGCTTCGAAGCATACCACCGGGTTGCCTGTTTTTCTCAATAACCGTAACGGAAAAACCGAGTTTGGAGAGTATGATAGCCATACTCAAACCACCGATGCCGGATCCGATGACGAGCGCTTTATCGTTTTGACGTGTCAGGTTGTACATTTGAATATCCTCTGATCATCAATAATGTAGAGGACCGGGAGTATCAAGTCAGGTTTCCTTCACAATGTTCGCAAATTACTCTTACGACGACATATCGTCAAGCTATTTGACTTGCCGAACGTCCCCTTTTCCAACACAATCCGGTTCCTCTATTTCATGAAAAGCGATTTTCAATTCACATTTTTTTACGCGTTTAATGATATGGGTTGCATAATTTGCAACAGCAAAGTATTCTTTTGTTAACATCGAACATGAGGAATTACATAAATTTATGTTCTTTCTTTCTTATCAGCCTACTGTCTTTTGGAACTCGATATCAAAATATAAGAAAAAATAGAGGTTCTGACTACCATGGAGCTGCTGGAAGCTTGTCACCATTCATCACAGCTTTTGGAACAGCTATTATCAAGTGTTCATGAAACGATTATTATCTGCGATCTTGAAGGGAGTATTCTTTTCACAAATCCATCTATTGAAAAAATGACAGGGTTCACATCTGATGAACTAAAGGATGAAGCCCTTTCTGTTGTTTTCACTCCGGAAGACCTGAACCATCTCTACCCCAATCTATTACACATGGCCCGGAACAAAGAATCTTTCAAGGGCGAAATGATGCTGATGCGAAAAAATGAAGTTCGCTTTTTTGCTTTTGTAACATTTCAGCCTTTTTTTGACCCAGGCTATAACCAGTACATGATCGTCGTTTGTATTCAGGACATTCACAATGAGAAACGGCTCGAAAATGTCTTAGAAATAAACTGCTTCGACGATTTGGTGAAAATCGCGAGCGGTGTGGCCCATGAACTCAGAAACCCCTTAGTTGGTATCGGGGGTTTCGTTCGTCGGCTCTATGAAACGTGCGATATTACCGGCGTTCAACGAAAATATTATGACCATACCATAAACAATCTGAAAAAAATTGAGAACCTGGTTAAAAAGATTGAATTCCTGTCACGACTACCTGTGCCCACACTTGTAAAAGAATCAATCACAGGATTGATAAAAAAGGCCACAACTCCCTATCTTCAGGAATTTCAGGACCGTCGGATTGAATTGAGTATAAACCTGGAGGATGTCTTTTTCCCACTCGATGCAGATCTCCTTATACGGGTCTTTTCGATCCTGATTGAAAACGCCCTTGATGCGCTTTCCGATGAACAAAAGATTTTAATTCAAGGGAATAGAGGAAAAAATCATTATAAGATATCCTTATCAGACACGGGTTCCGGAATCTCTCCTGATGATATCCCATTTGTTTTTGATCCATTTTTCAGCACCAAAGCAGACGGAGCAGGGATAGATCTCGCTATAGTGAAACGGATTATGACCGGTCACGGGGGGAAGATCGAAGCACACTCAAAAAAGGACGAAGGCACCACTTTCACCTTGCTATTTCCGATAGAGCGACGCCGCGCCATACGGATTTCCCACCTGAAAGATCAAATAAACTGATAGTAACATCCCATATTCGACACTCAATTTTGGAGGCCTCATGACGACAAAAAAAGATTTTCACCCAGAGAAGAAACTCACAGCCGTTTGCGGCCTGTTTTGTCCATCCTGCACGGTTTTCATAGGTACAGCAGAAGAACCGGAAAGGCTGAAGACTATTGCAGACATCTATAACACGGCCCCTGAAGTATGGGAATGTCATGGATGTCGCTCGGAAAAGCGCAGCTATTTCTGCGAAAATAACTGCAAAATGGTCAAATGTGCCGGAGAAAAAGGGATAGATTTCTGCGTAGAATGCGAAGAATACCCCTGTGATGAACTACGTGAATTCAAGGCACAGCGGCCCCATAGAATTGAGTTGTGGGAAGCCCAGGAAAGAATCAAAGAAGTTGGATATGCCCAATGGTTCTCGGAAATGCTGGAACATTTTGCCTGTCCACAATGCCAGACAATCAACTCTGCCTACGACCTCAAATGCCGATCATGTGGAGCAGAACCAAGTTGCGAATATGTTGCTCGGCATAAGAGTGAAATCTTATCCTATTCGTCCAAAAAGAAATGAGACAACCATCTCCTTCTGGAATTCTTTATTTACTTTCCGCGTCGGTCGGAGTGGCAATGATTGGGCTTGGAATCATCTGGCCACTCATACCGGTATATGCTGTGGAACTCGGCGCAGGGGGTTTTCTAGTCGGGCTCATTATTGCCAGTTTTAATGTTTCCAAAGTCTTTCTCAGTCCATTCGCGGGGCGGCTTTCCGACAGGTGGGGACGAAAAAAATTCATTGTGGCAGGGCTTTTTGCCTATGCCATCATTTCAGTTGTTTATGTTTTGCCTGTAAATGCTGAATACCTTATTGTTATTCGGTTTTTCCACGGATTGGCTTCAGTTTTTGTTGTCCCCATTGCCATGGCGCTTGCAGCTGATATTGCTCCAAAACAAAAACTTGGTCTGTATATGGGGACCCTGAATATGTCTGTTATGCTCGGCCTTGGTATTGGACCTGTTCTGGGAGGTACCATCCGTGATCATTTTGGGATGAATGCTGCGTTTTATGCCATGGGCGCACTGACGATTTTGACCGCTATACTGGTTTTAATATTCATCCCTTCTGACTGCCGGCGCCATGGGGCTGGGGAAAGTCGAAAAACTTCTTCGATTAGAAAGATATTAACCAATCGAGTTGTCCTCGGAATTTGCTTAATGAGGTTTTTCGCATCCTCAGGACAGGGGGCTGTCTATACATTCTTGCCAATCCTTGCCTTGCAACTCAATCTCACAAGTTCCCAAGTGGGTGTAATTTTAGGCGCCAACATTTTCCTTATCGCATTTCTCCAGCGTGCCTGTGGTAACCTCGCAGACCGGGTTAACCCAAAATATCTTCTTATTTTAGGAACTTTTGCATCCGGAATAACCGTATTCGGAATGCCATTTGTCGAGGGATTTGCGATGATCCTTTTCCTGAATATTCTCATGGGGATGGCCAATGGTTTTTCATTGCCCGGTGGACTCGTTATCACCGGACAGCTTGGGCACACTATGGGGATGGCATCACTCATGAGTATAACCGACGCTGCCTGGAGTCTGGGTATGATTGTGTCTCCCATCCTTTCGGGGATTATCCTTGATATTTTTGGCCTTTCTTATGTATTTGTCATCGGCAGTTTTTTGATATTGACAGGCAGTGCCATTGCAACACTATTTCTCAGGGATTATGAACCTGCACAGATTTCTTAATATTTCAGGATCATTCCCTGATAAGATCGTCGAGGTCCTTAGAACGCCCTGACGACCACATCTTCAATATCTCTACAACCGCATCACTTACCGCCATGCGTGCATCGCGTCTCTCAAACATACTCGAGAGAAGTTCATCATAATTCGTTTCCGTATGCCTGACATGAGCAGTTACGGCGAGTCGAACAGCTTGCTCATCCAATTCCTTTGCTGCTGCAGTACGACCAACACGACCACTGTATTTTCTGCAGGCATGTTCTGCGATGAGGAACTCTCGTCCTGGTGGGCAGTAGGGATAGACCTCGCGAACGCGCGTGGCAAAACTCCTGATGTAAACCTCGTCCAGTTCGGCGCGGCGAACAGCAGCTGCAACCCGCCGAATCTCCCGTTGCGCCGCATCGGTTTCGCATTCTCGCTCTGCGCGTTCGAGTGCGTCATTCTCGACAAGGAGTCCTTGTCGTTCGTACTGCTTGCGGGCACGACTCCATTTCAGCACCACGACTGAAAGCCGTGAGTGTTTGCGAGAGCGACGTGTGAGAGCCGCATCACCTGAGGGCAGAAATACAAGATGATCGAGGTCCCCGCATGTGAGACATGCAGCACCTTTTTCTCCCCTCAAGACGATCCAAGCAGGATGACCGAGATCTTCTCCGCATTCATCACATTTCGAATCGCGATTCGTGATGAACACCTTTAACTGATTGTTATCAGATTTTTTGTTCTTCACCATGAGAAATCAATCAGGCGGTAAGCGCCTTAACCAATTCCCGGCAATAATCCGGGATATCTTTTACCACGCGCCCCCACACCAGGTTCCCCTCGGTAAAGGCTGGTTTGTCCACCCATGTGGCGCCCGCATTTTCCATATCGTCTTTGATACCCAAACTGCCGGTTGCCTGTTTGCCCCGGCAAATTCCTGCACTTGCCGCAACCCAACCGGCGTGACAGATAAATCCAAGGATTTTTCCCTGGGAATTCATCTCTCGGACCAACTGCAGGATATTCGGGTCCCGGCGCAGTTTATCCGGCGCCCAGCCACCCGGCACCAGCAGGGCCACCAGCTGGTCGGCAGAGACCTGCCCGGCGCCAATTTCACTTTTGACTGTCAACCCACCCGTCTTGCTTGTGTAGGTTTCACCGCCTTTGTCGGAAATCACTTTAACTTCAGCACCTTCTTCTTTCATGCGCATATATGGTACCCAGAATTCCAAATCCTCATATCCGGGACCAGCAAGAATTCCAACTGTTTTTCCTATGAGCTGCATATTGTCCTCCTTTTTTCTCAATTGGAACATCTGATATTACGCCTGTCAAGGAAATTACTTGAGCAAAAAGTCAATTTTCAATGTACTTGACAGCATTAAGCCCAGTATGTTCTAACGCATCGGACTTGGACGTATCAATACGGACTTGACGCAGCAGGCGTTTTCAATATAAAAATTTAAATTCGCTGAATTTTATGAACGAATATAAGCCAGTAAATGAAATAGGCTCGAGCTTTAGCCCGTCCAGGTTAATCGAAACCATCGGCCCATGGCCATTTACCACGCGGCGCACCTACCTGCAACCCGATTCTTCGCGTGTGGTGTGGCAGTCACGTTATCACCGCAAGGGTTTACCCGTAGTAATATCCGCTACGTCAGAGGCCAAGACTGCCAAGCTGATACGTTGTCTATGGATGCCGGGAAAACTGAACTGGTGGATTGGTATAATCTTCGCTGCCGGATCGTCCCTCTTTCTCATAGGGAGCTTACTGACTCTGACACCGGCACTTGCCCGAACATGGTCCTTTGACGCAACCGCAATTAATCGGATCTTCTTTTCCGGCTCGATCCCTTTCACAATAGCCGCTTACTTGCAGTTGTTTCAGGTAGCAAATATGGCGAAGTTCTCACCCGACGGCCGGCGGGTACGGCGGCAAAGCATCGTTTGGCTCGGCTGGCGCCCGCATGCCATTGGCTGGCTGAGCTGCGTTCTCCAATTCATGGGAACCCTCTTCTTCAATATCAACACGTTCGACGGAATGCTCCCTGGCTTGGGTCGGCTACAACAAGAACTAGCCATTTGGATGCCCAATTTTCTGGGTTCGGTTCTGTTCCTGAGTTCCGGGTATTTGGCATTCATCGAAACCTGTCACACCCATTGGGCATGGAAACCGACCAGCATTTCCTGGTGGGTCACATTCATCAATCTCCTCGGTTGTATGGGATTTATGATATCGGCCTTGTTCGCCTTTGTTGCCCCATGGGCAACGAATTTCGATGCAACCACGGTTTCAGTGGCATTCACGCTCATCGGCGCCATCGGTTTCCTGATCGGGTCATTACTGCTGTTGCCGGAGACTGCCATGCCCGCAAAACCCTGAAGGTTGGAATCTCCAGGCGGCGAGGGAAAAGGACAAGTTGAAAAGAGATGGCGCGAGGCTAATTGCAGAATTCAAGTGTTAAATTTGTCCGTGCTATCCTGCCTGATTTGCATCCCACTTTCCCTTACTTCTTAAATTTTCAACTATGGGACCAGCGAGTTCCCTCAATATAAGTTTGTCTACCTTTGTGCTCCGGGTCAATGGTAATTCCTGATCAGAAGGCCAGATTTCGATATGCTGGGGTCTTTTATAGGAGGCTATGGCCTTGCAATGTTTCATCACATCTTCGCTGCTCAGGCCGCTATCTGCAACAGGACGGACAAAAGCGAAAATTCCTTCGTCAAAAAGCCGGTGTTTCATGCCAATCACTTCCACTACATCAACCCCGGGCATTTGGGCGATATGCTCTTCAACCTCCCCCGGGAACACATTGTATCCTTTTTGTTTGATGACGAATTTCTTTCGCCCGGAAAGATACAAGGCCTTATACCCATCCATCTGTTTGAAATATCCCAAATCCCCTGTATAGAGGATGCCTTCTTTTGAAACCGCTTTTTTTGTTTCTTCGGGCTGGTTATAATATCCCAGAAAAACGATGGGAGGGTGATAACAGATTTCTCCGATTTCTTCATCCGGCAACGCTTCTCCCACTGATCCGTCCTTTTCCATGGGCTTTCGAATGGATACTTGAGCCAGATCAGGAAAAGCCTGTCCCACCTGTCCGGCCATCTCCTCATGGGATATATCGGCCGGTGTAAAAGTAGCAAAACCGGCATTTTCCGTCATTCCAATACCTGTTCCGAATTTTGGCGCCATAGTCGAAAGTTTTTTGAGAAAAGTTGTATCAACCGCTGATCCAGCGTAAGCAACAAACTCAAGGCTTGAAAGATCATATTTTTCATATTCCGGAAAATTCCAGAGCATTCGGAACATGGTAGGTATCTGTCCAATCACTTTGATCTTATGACGTTCAATGGCTTCCAGGGTGGCCTTGGTGTCAAATATCCTTAAGAGAACAGCTTTCCCCCCAATGAACATGGTAGTCATAAAAGTTTCAGTAACACATCCCACATGGCTCGGTGGGAGATTCACAAGGATTGAGAAATCCTTCCTATCCCCATCATAAACCATGCCTCTTTCCAATATCTGGTTCTGAACAATAATGTTTTCATGGCATAAAACAGCCGGTTTCGGTTCTCCGGTCGTCCCGGTGGTATAAATGATTAATGCAGGGGTTCTTTTGCCTACCTGTTGGTATCTTTTTTTGAGTTCTCTTTTAAAAACATCTGCCAGCTTCAACCACACAAGGCGTGTTTTATTCATGAGGTCTGAGATGCTTACAGCCCCTGCAATAATATCGCCCGGTTTTGGATTTGCTGTGAATTGGACTAGGTGTTCGACTGAGGGGCATCCCTTACTCACCCTTTCCCCAACGACCCTGAAGTCACGGACAGGGGTTTCTCCTAAAAAAAAGAACGCTTTCGCCTCAATCTTGTTGATATCCCGAACCACTTCATTTTCAATCAAGCGGACATCCAAAGGAGCAAAAATAGCCCCGATTTTAAAACAGGCATACATCAATGCCATATGTTCCGGGAGCAATACCAGCTGTGTTGCCACCCTGTCTCCATTTTGAATACCCATATCGAGCAATTTGAGTGCAAAAAAATCAATTAATGACCCAAACTTTTTATACGTAATTTCCCTTCCGTCTTCATGCTGAACCATGGCCACCGAGTCCGGCTGGGCCTTGCTCCATTTATCGATGTAGGAATTAACAAGCGGCAATCTTTCATTATTGTTCATTTTTCTCACCCCTTCATTATTTTCACATATCCGTTACGAACAGCCTTTTTTTGATCACAATTTTGCACCTCAAAAAAAACATTGGTAAAATTTTCATGGGATTTCTTCCCTGTGCAACACACCTTAATATCGGTTCCAGGCTGGACCATTCCGGTAAACCTGCATGCAATTTCAGAAATCCTGGCAGGGTCTCTATCGGCTTCCTTGTTGACCAGTTCACGGATCGCATATGCCAGGGTGGCGGTTCCCTGTAGAATAATTCCCGGCAGGCCCACCATCCGGGCAAATCTCGGCGAGGTATGAATGGGAAATTCGATATTGGTGCACCCATCATAAATATAGGGACGCTCAGGATCAATAGATATGTCAGATATCCAGAGGACTTCCGCCTCGTTGTCATTTTCCGGAATCAAAGGAATCCGATCTGTTTTGCCCCCTTCTCCACAGGCTACCCCCCGCAACATGGCGCCAATGTATTCTGTGAAGACTGGCTCCTTGTTCTTGTCTACCGCCTCAAGACTGATGATGGCATGGGTCCCCGCGCGATGTGGGTAAAAAGCCTTCAAAGTTCCGGTTATGAATAGCTCATCTCCGGGCCGTATCAAACGATGGATAATAAGGTGCTCCGTGTAATGCACCTGGGTCATCAATACTTCTTTTGGAAAATCTTTGGATTCAATAAACTTGTCCAAACGGCTTAAAACAGGCCAGGTGACTGCTACGGGAAACATGGGATGGGATACAATTCCCGCCTCTTCTTCATCATCAAAATATTTCGGATTATTGTCCTGAACCGCCGCAGCATAATTGGTAGTTTCACGCCAGTTGATCTTCGTTTCATAATTTTTGAGCGATGTACCCAAAAGGTCGGCATTCAATTCCATGGTACGACTCCATTTTAATATCTACACTACACAGCGAAACTGGTTCACCGATAAAAGTAAACCAGCTACATCATCTTTTTTCGCAGCTCACGCTTAAGGATCTTTCCCGAGTTGGTGGTGGGTAAGCCAGGCAGGGCTATGAACTCTTTCGGGACCTTAAAAGGGGAAAGACAGGACTTGCAGTAGCGTTTCAATTCCACGGAATCCAGCGAAGCACCCGGTTTGAGAACCACATAGGCAGTGACCCGCTCCCCGTACTCCGCATCCGGGAGACCAATAACCGCGCATTCCATAACTTCCGACTTCTTGTACAGTACCTCCTCCACTTCTTTCGGGTATACGTTTTCCCCCCCGGTGATGATCATGTCTTTGATCCTGTCCACAATATACAGATACTCCTGTTCGTCCAGGTAGCCCACATCCCCGGAGCGCAACCATCCATCAGTAATGGCCTCATTCGTAGCCTCAGAATTGTTCAGATACCCCTTCATCACATTGCGCCCTCGAATACAGATTTCGCCCTCTTCTCCCAGACCAAGCCTGATTCCTGAAGGGTCGACAATCGCCACCTCCGTATTGCCTGCCGGAACACCCACGGAACCGACCACATGGTCGTGATAGTGGTTAAAAGTGACCATAGAGGCGGTTTCTGTCATGCCGTAGGCTTCATATATTTTAAGAGACGTGACTTTCTTCCATTGGTTCACCACCTCACTGGCCATACTGGCGGCAGCGCTGAAGCAGTATCTGACCCTGCCCAGTTTCTTTTTCAGACCCTGAACCTGCAAGAAGCGTATGTATAGGGTAGGAACAGCGTAAAGCTTGGTGACATCATGGTCGTTGATTGCCGAAAAGACCCTGCCCAGGTCAAACTCGGGTAAAAGAACAAGCCCTCCACCACTGAGTATGGTAGCATTTAGAATATGCATCTGTCCGAACACGTGGTTAAACGGAAGAAAACATAGAGATCTGTCTGATTCGGTGGATCTCTCCATCTGCACCACATTTTGGATCGCCGTATTGATGTTTTCATGGGTCAGCATGACCCCTTTGGGCAGACCGGTGGTACCTCCCGTATATAGGATACAAGCCGTATCATCCCGTTCGCAAACTATAGAGGAAACAGGCTCCCCGCCTGAAGATTCAAGGGCGATCAAGTCCAACTCCGTTCCTGATGCGACAATCCTGGGAACTTTTTTTCCATCATGGCAAGGAGGGATCTGTGCTAAACGTTTTTCATCCGTAAAAAGCAGTTTTGGTTCCGAGTGTTCCACGAGAATTCGAAATTCATCATGGCTGAGCTGGGCCGACAATGTTACCGCCACGGCCCCACATTTGAGAATACCGTAATAAATGGCAGGCCATTGGGCCGCATTTTTTTGGCATATCGCTACAAAATCCCCACGCCCAACATCTTGAGACATGAGGCCTGCGGCAATGCGGCTGGACCACCGATCCAGTTCTTTATAGGTCAGCTGGACATGATCATCTATTACGGCAATGTTTTCAGGAAAATACCGGGCTGATCGTTCCAGGTTTTGCGCAATGTTCATCCTAAAAAACCTCTTATGATCATGAGAAAGGCCATGGTCTTTGTCTCGCTATTGGTCGCGAAACATTTTATCATGATGACAGGATACCATTTTTTTTTCAAGGGCACAATTTCAGGTCTGAAGACGAGTCCGGCTGGGCAAAACCAGATTAATTACGTCCTCGCCTTTGGACCTTGTCAATGAGAAACAAATCGTCTATATCACATTTATCTTAACAAGACTTGGAATAAGGAGACTGACAATGAAGGTGCTTCATGTGGACATGAAAAATAAAAACACAACGATAAAAGAACTTCCAAAAAAATGGCTGGCAATTGGGGGAAGTGGCCTGATTGCCAAAATCATGAATGAGGAAGTCCCTTCCGATACGGATCCTTTAGGCCCTGACAACAAACTGATTATTGCCTGCGGCCCTTTGGCAGGGACAAGGGCGCCGCAACTTGGACGTATTTCAGTCGGAGCCAAGAGCCCTTTGACGCTTGGAATAAAAGAGGCCAATGCAGGCGGTCCAGCAGGCCAACAGATGGATCGATTGGGATTCAGAGCCATTGTCGTGGAAAACGCTGCCGCCGAAGGAAAAACATTTTATCTCAGGATTTCAAAAAAGGGAGCAGCCCTCGTACCTGCCGACGAACTTAGAGGGATGAAAAACTATGCATTGGTTCGACGTCTCCACTCAAAATACGGCAAAAAGGTGGCCATTGTGTCGATAGGCATTGCGGGGGAAAGAAGATATAGAGGGGCATCCGTGTCCTTTACGGATATTTTTGGTGATCCATCTCGCACTGCGGCAAGAGGTGGATTGGGTGCGGTTATGGGGTCAAAGGGTCTCAAGGCCGTCGTCCTCGATGCGTCCGACGCTCCACGGTTGAAGATGGCCGATCCCGACCGTTTCAGAAAAACGGTGAAATCCTGGGTAAACACCATGGCCCATGACATCAGCTGCGGACTGTATTCAAAATACGGGACCCCTTTCGCTGTTGCCAATTCCGCCAATCAAGGTACCTTGCCCACCAACAATTTTCGTTCGGGAAGACCTCGTGACTTCTACAAAATAAGCGGTGAAACCATTCAGGAAATCCTATTCAAACGCGGAGGGAAGATGCATGGATGCATGCCGGGCTGTGCTGTCAAATGTTCAATCATCTACCCTGACGTAGAGGGTAACCGACTTGCCTCTGCCTATGAATATGAGATCATTGCCTTGTTGGGTACAAATCTCAAAATCATGGATTTAGATGCAATCGCTAAACTGAAATTCATGTGCGATGACCTGGGCCTGGATGCCATTGAAATCGGAGCAAGCCTCGGTGTGGCAGCAGATGCCGGTAAAATGGAAATGGGCAACCCGGCATCAGCGGAAAAGCTTCTCATGGAAATAGAACAGGGCACCACTTTTGGTGATGTTTTGGGGAACGGGGTTGTCAGCACGGCAACGGCCTTACATGTGGAGCGAATTCCTGCATACAAAGGCCAGGCCTTTCCAGGCCATGACCCCCGCTCAGTAAAAGGAACCGGCGTCACTTACATGACAAGCCCCATGGGGGCTGATCACACCGCCGGCCTAACCTATCGGGCGCCCCGACAAAAAGATAAGCAAGCCCAAAATTCGCTTCGATCTCAAGTCCAGGCCGCCACCTGTGACACATTAGGATATTGTTTGAATACTGTTCCGGGGGGACAGGCCTCCATGTATGATTTCTTTGCCGATTTGTTGAACGCGCGGTACGGGATGGAATTAACGCGGGATGATATGGTGGAAATCGGCAAACAGACCTTGAAGGATCAAATCAAGTTCAATGAGAATGCCGAATTCAGCAAGATGGATAGCTTTTCAGAAAGCTTTATTCGATCCGAAACTCTCGCGCCGACCGATCAGGTTTTTGATGTTCCGGATAATGAGTTGAAGAATTTCTGGGATCATTTGGACGCCTTCAAAGATCCAAAAAAACACTGGGAAGTCCGTATACCGCCAATGCCTGAAATGCAGTTCGGGGCCCATGTGGTCAAAAAAATGGGGACTGCAGCCAGAAAGCTGAATATGAGTAAGGCGTTGATTGTCTCAGATCCGGTCATGCAGAGCATCGGGCGTGTAGATGAAGTGCGAACGATTCTCCAGAAATCCGGAATCGAGTCTCAACTATTCACCGATGTGGTACCCGATCCTCCCGTGGAAGTAATTGAAACAGCAGGAGATATATATAAAAGCATGGGTTGTGACGGCATCATCGGTTTAGGGGGCGGGAGCAGTCTGGATGCAGCCAAAGCGATCGCCTTGCGGGTATCTCACCCTGGCGAATTAACTGAATATGAAAGCATTGTAGGCGGAACGGCAAAAATAAAACCCATACTCCCCCCTTTGATTTGTATTCCAACCACATCGGGAACCGGCAGCGAAGTAAATCCCTATGCGGTAATTACAAACAAGCAGAGAAACGTCAAATTCATGCTTATGAGCAATCATTTAATACCCAAAGTAGCGGTGATCGATCCTGAGTATTGCAAGAGCATGCCCCCGGGATTGACCAAAGAGTCAGGGATCGATGCATTGTCTCACTGCATCGAAGGTTATGTTGCCCTGGCAGTGCCCTATCACCCCTATTTTGAATCGATGGCCCTTTACGGAACCAAACTGATCGGTAAAAGCCTGGTGAAAGCGTATAAAGATGCCCAGGATATTGATGCTCGCAGCGATATGTGCATGGCAGCGGTCTACGGGGGAATCGCTTTCAGTAAAGGGCTTGGCCTGGGCCATGCCATAACCCATGTCATAGGTGCGCATTACCACATTCCCCATGGAAAAGCGGCAACCATCGGTCTGCTCTGCTTCGTCAGAGCAAACAAAACCTTGTGTGAAAAACAATTTCTGGATCTTGCTTTTATGCTGAACGGGTTGGAGGATTTGGAAGAGGCTCTTCTGAAATTGTACAGGGACCTGGATATTACAGCAACTCTAAAAGGCAACAATATCCCTGAAGAAGACCTGCGAAAGATTGCTTTCTATACCTATAAGGATGCCGTCAATATGGCGACAAATCCTTCCGTGTTGAGTGAAAAAAAGGTACTCTCACTTTTAAAAGGGGTATAAGGAGACTGACAATGAAGTTGCTTCATGTGGACATGGATAGCCCTCATTTTCAACCACGAATTACACGAATAGCACGAATGGCGAATAGTTTGCCCACCGGGTTCCTCTGACTGTAACGAGAAATACAGACATGGATTCTTCCCCCCATGTTTCCATTGAACGGCTCTCGTCTTTCAGGGTTTCGATTCGTGTGATTTGTGTTATTCGTGGTTTCTTGCTTTT
>Ga0075112_1000246_pt1 | contig 25536 bp, 19 predicted proteins | sample AntAceMetag02UKF_FD_69783 | JGI IMG/M metagenome (GOLD analysis project Ga0075112, IMG submission 69783) | Saline lake microbial communities from Ace Lake, Antarctica - Antarctic Ace Lake Metagenome 02UKF | ecosystem: Environmental > Aquatic > Non-marine Saline and Alkaline > Saline | place... | reverse complement strand
TTTTTCAACATATTTGGCAAAAAGGCCATATATATTGAGTTGATCCATGTAGTACTTTACCATGGGAAGGACATCGACCTTTTTAGTAATGACATTCAATTGTTCCATAAACGGCCCCCAGAAATATAGTTTTGAGGGTATTATGGAATATTAAAATACCGATGTCTACTAAAATCGACAACTATCCCGTACATAAAGACAGTTTATAATTCAAAAAAAGTCGCTCTGCACGTGCGGAATGTAGGATTTAACTTCTGAATCACTCAACCACTTAACATCGCCTGAGGTCTGAATCGCGGTGGAAAATGAGATTAAATCGATTGTCATCCAGAATATTCTGGAGAGTATCCCAGTGGGTATCCTGGTCATCAATCCGGACGGAGAGATCGTAAAAACCAACCGAGCGGCCTCGCAGATTCTTGGCTACGCAGGGAACATGCTTCAAGGAAAGGGCTGGGGGGATCTGTTTATCTTTGGTACGGACAATCTCGATTTCAACCAGGTCTTTATTGATGTCATACGGGAAAAACGCGTGAATTTATGCCGCAATGTGGATTATGTAACTCCTGACGGCAGTACCCTCCATCTTTCTCTAACCACTTCCTTTCTTGCAGAAGATGATAAAACTGCAGCCATTGTCGTCCTGATTCATGACATGACTGAGATCCATCACGCCTACGAGAGAGAAAAGCTTGCTCTTGAAGAAAAACATCGGGTCCAGCAGCAGAGAGCGGAAAGCCTTGAAAGGCTCGCCTTGGCAGTTGCCCATCAGATTCGAAATCCGGTAACGGCTATAGGAGGATTTGCCAACCTGACGCTTAAACAGCCGGATGTCAATGTCCATATGGTGGGTTATCTCAAGAATATCCTGTCCGATGCCGGCAGGCTGGAAGATATTGTCCGGGCAGTGAGCGGTTATGCCGGTTTAAAACCGGCTGTGCTGGTGAGGACCCCATTGCGGGAGGTTGTGGAGGGGGCAAAGGGACGGCTGGAAGAAAAGGCGGTTCAACAAACCAGAAAAGTCTCGTGGGGCATACGTATGGATATGGAATACGGAGAGATCGATCCTGATCTTTTTTCTCTTGCTCTTGACGAAATATTCCTGAACTCTCTTGAGGCGTTTGATGGTGGGGAAGCCTTCATCGCCGTCCACGCCTTTGAGGAAGCGGACGGGTTTTGTCTGAGAATAGAAGATAAAGGGGGGGGCATCCTGGAGAAGGACATGCCTTATATCTTCGATCCTTTCTTTACTACCAAGGCAGTGGGTGTCGGGATGGGGCTGTGCAGAGCCCACAGAATCATTTCGGAGCACAGGGGACATATGGAGGTCCGGAGCAATCCTGGAAAAGGAACAGAAGTGCTCATCCGGATTTTGTGAACAATTACCCGCATTTGGTGAAACCGCAGAAGTGACAGGTCATGCAGCCTTCTTCAAAACTGATGGTCTGGCCACATTCGGGACACGTTTCTCCCAGGAGGCTGTGTTTGTGCTTTCCGTTGTTCTTCAGTGGTTTATCAACCAGGTACCTTTTTTCAAGGACAATACTGATCGCGTCGGGGATGGACAGGACCAGTCCATCTTTTTGAAATATCGGATGTTCACCCCCGATGCCTTTTAACTGTTCCACGATTTTCTCTACCCTTACCCCTGATCTGAGTGCGAGAGATACCAGCCTTCCTATAGCTTCGGTTTTGGCGGTAGTAGACCTGCCCGATTTTCCGATGGTGGCAAAGACCTCAAACGGCCTGTCTTCATACTCGGTGACTGTTACGTAGAGCGCCCCCATGCCGGTTTCCATCTTTGTTGTAAATCCGAACAGGGTTTCGGGCCTTTCCTTTACGGCGGTCATGAACCCTGTGCTTTCTGTTTCCTCTTCTTTATGGGCGACGGAAAGTACCTGGTTTTCCTTGCTGCCGTCCCTGTAAATGGTAACACCCTTGCACCCCAGGTCATAGGCCAGGTCGTAGACCTTTTCAACGTCCTCGACGGATGCGTCCCTTGGGAGGTTGACTGTTTTTGAAACGGCGTTGTCCGTGTGTTTCTGGAAGGCTGCCTGCATGCGGATGTGCCACTCGGGGACGATATCGTGCGCCGTGACAAAGATCTTTTTATCTTCTTCCGGGATTTCATTTATGTGTGCGATGCTTCCTTCGCTCGCCACGGTGTCCATCAGTTCGGGGCTGTAAAATCCTTTCTCCCGTGCGGTTTTTTCGAAATGGGGGTTTATTTCAGTCAGTTTGTCGTTGTCCATGACGTTCCGGACAAAGCTGAGGGCGAACAGGGGTTCTATGCCGCTGGAACATTCGGCGATAATGCTCAGGGTGCCGGTAGGGGCGATTGTTGTGGTCGTGGCATTTCTCATGGGGACGTCTTCACTACCCTTGAAATAGACATCATCGTGATTTGGAAAGTGCCCTCTTTCTTCAGCGAGTATTCGAGAAATGTGATGGGATTCTTTCTGAATGAAGCCCATGATCTCTTCCGCTGTTTCAAGAGCCTTTTCGGAGTTGTAGGGGATTTTCAGCTGAAACAGCATGTCGGCAAAACCCATGACGCCTAATCCAACCTTTCGATTCCCTGTCACCATTTCAGTGATGGCAGGAAGTGGGTATTTGGACATTTCCAGTGTGTTGTCCAAAAAGCGGACGCTGTTGTGGACCACCTCTTGTAAGGCAGTGTAATCGATAGCAGGACCTTCCTCTGTGGTAGCAACAAACCTGGCCAGGTTAATGGAACCCAGATTGCACGCTTCCATGGGAAGAAGCGGTTGCTCTCCGCAGGGATTGGTGCTCTCTATCTCTCCAAGATAAGGGGTTGGATTGTCGCGGTTGATTCTATCCAGAAAGATGATGCCCGGATCACCATTTTCCCACGCCTGTTCGAGAAGCGCTTCGTAAACATCCGCCGCGTTCAATTCGCCTACCTTGCATTTCTCCCGCGGGTCAATGAGATCATACGTGGTCTTTCTCTTTACACTCTTCATGAATGCGTCTGTAACAGCAACAGATATGTTGAAATTATTCAGATCTTTATCGTGTTTCTTGCAGTGGATAAATTCCATGATGTCAGGATGATCTACTCGTAGAACGGCCATATTGGCCCCTCTTCGAGTGCCCCCTTGCTTTACTTGTTCGGTGGCGGTGTTGAAAATCTTCATGAAAGAGACCGGCCCGGATGCGACTCCACCCGTTGTTCCAACCCTGCTCCTTACGGGCCGCAGACGGGAAAAAGAAAATCCGGTTCCGCCCCCGGATTTATGGATGAGCGCCGCATTTTTCAAGGAATCAAAAATGCCTTCCATGCTGTCCTCAACCGGAAGAACAAAGCAGGCGGCAAGCTGGCCTAATTCACGTCCTGCATTCATCAGGGTTGGAGAGTTTGGGAGAAATTTAAAGTCAGTCATAAGTTTGTAGAAAACTTTTTCCATCTCTTCCACTTTTTCCGGGCCGTTTCCGAATTTTTCCTCCGCCAGGGCGATATGTTTTGCCACCCGCGTGAACATCTCTTCAACAGATTCGATGACTCTTCCATTGTCATCCTTTTTGAGGTATCTTCTCTCCAGCACGCGTTGCGCATTTTCGGAAAGTCTCAGTCCCTTTTTTTTAAAAATGGATCTGTCAAGCCTGACCGGTGATGTCTTTGACAGCCCATATTCCATCAGTTTTGCGTCGATCATGTTTTCGATGAACGGAAGAGTGATTGTCTGGAGGTTGATACTGGCAATCTGCTCGCTCAGGAATCTGCTTATATCCATGGCCTGATCGGTGTTGATTGGATTTTCTTTGCGCAGGAGGTCCGAGCACCTGCGATCGTCCCATTTGTATTTAGCAAGATCGAAAACCCCTTCTTCTGTAACCAGCATTTTGCCTGCTTGACCCATGGATAGCCTCCTGTTAAAATTCCCGTCCTTTCGCGGACAAGATTGAAATTCTGATTTTCCCCCTTATTTTATGAATAGTAAGAGGAAGGACTGCGGGCAGTGTTCGCGTCATAATTTTATTTTTTCAGGTGTGGAAAACCACACGAATTTCTGTTTATTTTGCGAAATCCGCAGGCGTTTGAAAGTTGCGGGTATTGCACGCTCGATATCAAGAGAAGACCATTATATACACAATATGTGGTGTGTCAACGAAAAAATGGTACAATATCTAACTTTATATGGAAGGAGATCTAACCCTTGAAAGTCTTTGATGAAAATTTTATTGGAAGGAAATGGCTCCCCGTAATGGCATTTGGTTTTCTTGTATGTGTGCTATTTGCTGGTTGCTTTGTCGACAATGTTTACGCCCTTTCTGTCACTGATAATGCAAGAAAAGTCACCCTGGAAAATGGTTTGACTGTCATTTTGAAAGAAGATCACAGTGCTTCCGTTGCCGCCATACAGGTATGGGTGAAGACGGGAAGCGCCAATGAGACGGAACAGGAGGCGGGAATAACCCACCTTATAGAACATATGATATTTAAGGGGACTCCTTCCAGAAAGATGGGGGAAATAGCGAAAACCATTGAGGCTTCGGGGGGGCATATTAATGCCTATACCTCTTTTGACAGGACCGTGTATTACGTGGAAATTGCCTCCTCTCATTTTGGCACCGGGCTGGATGTCCTGCTGGATGCTGTCCAGCATTCTCTTTTTGATGAAAAAGAACTTGCGAAAGAAAAAGAAGTGGTTCTGGAAGAATACAGGCGATCTCTCGATATTCCGGAGAGACAGCTTGGAAAAGCCGTTATGGCCCTCTCATACAAGAAGCATTATTATGGAAGGCCCATCATAGGCTATGAAGAAACCATCCGATCATTTGACAGGCAGGCGATCCTGAAATACATGGACAAATGGTACGTTCCGGAAAACATAGTCATAGTGGCCGTTGGCGATTTTGATTCGGACAGCGCCCTTGAAAAAGTGCGTGCCCTCGTGAAACATTTTCCCGAGAAGCCGCTACATCAGTTCAAAAGTCCGGTAGAACCTCCGCAGACAGCGCTCAGGAAGACCGTGAAGAAAGATAGGGTGAAACAGGCCTATATGGAACTTTTGTGGCATATTCCTTCGATAGGCCAGGAGGAAATCTATTCACTGGATCTCCTGGAGGTGATTTTGGGGCATGGCAGGAGTTCGCGTCTCTACAACAGGATGAAAATGGACGCAAACCTGGTGTACAGTGTGGATGCAGGGACCTATGCCCTGAAGGATCCTGGAGTTTTTTCCATTGATGCCACGCTTGGGCCTGAGAAAATTCAAGAGGCATTCGCAGGAATCGGTGAAGAGATGCGCAGGATTATACAGGAACCGGTTTCCCAATCGGAATTGACGAAGGCCAAGACTATTGCTGAAGCCAGTTTCGTCTTTGATCTTGAAGATATGTCAGGGCAGGCCAGAACACTTGGATTTTTCCAGACCATGACGGGGAGTATGGATAATGCGGACAACTATCTGGAGCGGTTGAAACAGGTTACGGCGGAGGATATCCTCCGTGTGGCAAGATCCTGCTTCAATCCGGAAAATCTTACAGTCGGAGTGCTGATGCCCTCAGATGCTGATTTCCCAATGGACGATCAGGCCATTGCCGGGCTCTTCCGAGTCTCGGATGTTGAACCTGCCAAATCGGTGCTTTCCGGTGAAACGGGTAACATGGGGGAGATGGTTGCCTTTAAAAATGGTATGCGGGTAATCATAAAAGAAAATAACCGTTTGCCGGAAGTCTCATTTTCGGCTGTCCTCCTTGGAGGAACCCGTCTTGAGGGTCCGGGAAAATGGGGGATATCCAATTTTACTGCGCAGATGCTTACCAGGGGGACAAAAAAAAGGAGCGCCTCAGAAATCGCTTCCACCGTAGAATCCTGGGCAGGGAGCCTCTCTGCGTTTTCCGGGAGAAACAGCCTTGGAGTTTCAGGAAAATTCCTTAGTCAGGATATTTACGGGGGGCTTGAACTCATGGCCGATGTTGTCTTGAACCCGGATTTCCCTGAAGAGGAAATGGAAAAAGTCAGGGAGGATATTCTTGCAGGTATAAGAGCTAAGGAAGATAGACCTATGGCGCAATTGTTCGACCTGTTTTATAAAACCCTATACCTTTCTTATCCCTATGGTCATCCGCAGTCAGGGACCATGGAAACTATACGAGCTATTACAAAGAGCGATGTGAAGAAGTGGTATCGAAAGATCTGTATGCCTTCGAATTTTGTCCTTGCGGTGGTCGGGGATGTGAAAAGGGAGCAAATAATTTCTTTTATCGAGACTCTTTTTGAAACGTTTGCGGTCTCTGAAAAGACTTTGCCTTTGGTAGAACCTGAACCAGCCTTGGCAAAGGTAAGGAAAGTGCACTTGAACAGGCCGGGTGCCCAGACTCACATTGTGGCAGGATACCTTGGGGTAGATTTTCGGAGCAGGGACGATGCGGCCATGGCACTTGTCAAAACCGCTCTTTCAGGGCAGGGAGGAAGCCTCTTCTATAACCTGAGGGATAAGCAAAGCCTAGCCTATGCGGTTACGGCTTTCAGGAGGCCGGGTCTCGAAACCGGAGCTTTCGGGGTGTATCTCGGGTGTGATCCATCCAAGGTTACCATCGCAAAAAAGGCAATTTTCGAAGAACTTAAAAAGATAAGAGAAAATGGGATCGGCGATGAGGAACTGAAAGATGCAAAGAACTACCTTCTGGGAAATATGCAGATCAATTCGCAGACCAATGGAAGCAAGGCCATGCAGATGGCCCTCAATGAGCTGTACGGATTGGGGTTTGACCACTATACCCGGTATCTCGAAGAGATCCGTGAGGTTACGTTGGAGGATGTGAAAAAAGCCGTGGAAAAAGTTATTGCTCCTGATCGGTATGTTTTGGTAACTGTGGGGCCATGATTTTTCAGAGCTTTCCTTCACTGCAGGTGGTATCGAAACCACCGCGTGTTTTATAAGCAGTCGTTACTTTGATGCGGTCCGTTGAAAGAATGGTTTTTAGATCATGGTAGATCCGTTTGGTTACACCTTCCTGGTATAGACCGACATTTCGGAAGCTTACTATGTAGTATTTCAGGGACCGCAATTCTATGCACTTGCCCCCTTCAGGATAATATTCGATGACCAACCGGCCGGTGTCTGGAAGACCGCTGAATGGGCAGGCCGCGATAAATTCGGAGGTCTCGGTTTTTATGTATTGATTCGGGCTGTCAAAATCAAAAGTTTCGAGGAAATCCGTTTGGATGTTGTCCGGGCTTTCACAGTCAAAGACCTTGCCTTGTGCTTCTATCATGGGTTTTCTTCTCCCTTCGGTTTTCTACGCGGCCATTATTTTTGAGCCTTGCAAAAATATCTGCATTTGCCTATTATCCATCATCTTACAGCACAGGAAGCTTTTTGAAAACAGTTAATATGGTCCTTTTTTCCATTTTGGGAGGAATTTGACCATGCGCGGGTAGTGTGGGAAGACCATGGTTTGGATTCCAAAAGTATCGAGAACAGGGAGTTTGCAAATATGGCTTTGAAAGATGAACGGGATTTGAATTCGAAATTTCGGCTCAAATTTACCATGGACAAGGTTTTCGCCCTGTTGGCCGGCATCCTGTTCAGCCCAATTATTACTTTCATATGCCTGTCCATATGGATTGAGGGGCTTTTCTGCCGGGAATCGAGGGGGCCTGTGCTTCACAAGGAGGAAAGGATTTCTCAGGGAAAACGTTTCTGTCTCCTGAAATTCAGGGTGCTCAAAACGTCCGTGAGCAGGGAAATGACGGAAACCGATTCTGCAACTTTTCTCCAGTTCGAAACGGAAAACACCACATGGACAGGGAAACTGCTCATCAAGTTTTACCTGGATGAAGTTCCCCAGTTTTTTCATATTTTTTTGGGGCAGATGTCGTTTGTAGGGCCGAGGCCGCGGATTCCATCTGTTTATGAAGAAGATCTTCAAGACGGGTTTACGGCCCTCAAATACCTGAGGGGATCCATTACAGGGCCCCATCAACTGGCGAAAGGAATTGAGAACAACCCCAGGTATTTAAGTGAGAAGTATCTGGGACAATGCCGAGTATACACTCCCTCCAAACTACTTCGTTATGATCTTTCCGTGATGGTCAAAACCATCTTCAAAAACCTGAAGGGGGAAGGATTGTAAGGCTCACTTATTTTCTTTTCTTTACTTCATATTTCACGGTAACTTTGTCCTTGTATCCCGGTTCCATTTTCAGGAATGCGGAAGGTATGATGATTTTCGCGTCTGTTTCCCCTGTCTTGTTTATGGCGTTCAGGGGAACGCCTTCCGTGTACAGAGTCGACATATTGTCGAGGATACTTTTCGGGCCCGTCAACTCGATTTCCGAGGGGCTGATTCCGGCTCGTACAAGGGTAAGGCTTGCAGGAAGTTTTCCTGCCCAGTCCACCTGTACGGGAAGTTTCTTTTTAGAACGGGTGTCCAGGTTCACATCAACGACCATTGGCCACACCTCTTTCAGGGAAAGTCCGGGAGGAATGGATATATTTTCGGTTGAGATGGAAAATGTGTTGGTCCCTGCAACGGCTTTTCCAAGATCCATCCTTACTTGGATCTGTTCCGGTCTGATGGATCGTAGAAGCGCCCTTGATCCCCTTAAATAGAGCTTGACGGAAGTTGCAGAACTATTCAACAGTTCCATCCGCGGGTCGCGGTTGGTATATTCAACAGGGATATCATATGTCTTGATGGCATCAAATCCCCTGCTGATGCTGAACCATACTCCGGAAATGATGAGGAGAGATACGACTGCTGCAATTCCTAATTCAATTTTCCGTTTCTTAATATAGTGGGGCTGTGTTTCCTGTATTCCAAGGTGTTCTTGTATGGCCCAGGCCAGTTCTTCTTTGTCCTTAATTTGGTATATGTCGCTGCCCTTGGTCAGGGTGATACTTCCCCTTTCTTCGGATACTGCAATGACCAGTGCATCTGTAATTTCAGAAAGACCCGCTGCTGCTCTGTGACGGGTTCCGTATGATGTGGGAAGGTCTTTTCTGTGGGAAAGGGGGAGAATCACGCCCACTTCCACGACCCGGTTTCCCTGAATGACAGCGGCCCCGTCATGTACCGGGTTGTTTGGCCAGAAGATGCTCCTGATCATTTCCGTGGAAATCCTTCCATCCCAGTTTATCCCCTTCTGGATGACCTCTTCCAGATCTTCTCTCCCCGGAAGAACAAGGAGAGCGCCGATGCGTCTGCGGGCCATATCAAGGACGCTTTCGGTTATGATTTCCACGGGAGTTTGCGTCTGTTTATGGGGGAGGCCCCAGAGAACTGTCCATATATTTCTTGCCCGGAAAACGGATCTGATTTCGTTCCTGAAAACAACGATGACAATCAATGCCGCAACGGCAATAATGCCTTCCATCATCCAACTGGTCAGGATCAGGCCCATGGATACCGCCAGCCTTTGCAATATCCAGAAAAAAGCGATTCCGATCAGCACCCTGAATACGTCTGTCCCACGGAAAAGTGCGTAAAGGCGAAACAGGATATAGCTGTTTAGCGAGACATCTACAATATCTTGCCATCGAATACTGGAAATAAATATCAGCAGTTTTTGCAAAGCCAGGCTACTCCGTTACACTGAACCGCAGAATTCGAAGAATTTTTCCTTCCTTATCGGTGATTTCGACCCTCCACGGGCCCGTATCCGTATTTCGAATGCGAATTTTGCTGAAGGCGGACCACCTGGGAGGTTTAAAGACCAGTTTCATTTTTGCATCCGGCTGGTCTCTCTTAAACCAGCTGTGGTAAATATCCGTTTTTTCGGGTACCGGATCGAAGGATGTGAAACAGATTACATGGCCAAGTTTTACCGAAAAGACAATGCTTTCGCCCTTCGATTCAAGATCTTTTAGATCTTCGCACATGACTGCCTCGACCAATTTCAGTGTTGGTTTTTCAGGGGGCGGCACCTTGCCCGTTTCTTCTCCTCGTGCATTTTGAAAAGAGATGAAAAAGATGGTCGCCAGCAGGAAAGAGGCCGCAATAGTATGTTTTAATTTTGCCATTATGGTCGAACTTCCTAATGGAAATTTTCTTAGATAATAAGATAGATTAAGGTTGCTTTAGCAAGGCTTCAACGGCTTCAAGAAGTTCACCCATTTTGAAAGGTTTCTTGAATGTTCGATGGGCGCCGACGCTCTTGGCAATCTTTAAATATTTCTGCGGTCCTATGACCCCGCCGCCGGACATGGCGATTATTTTCAAGTCAGGATAATCACGGCGAAGTTCCATGATCGTTTCAATGCCCTCTTTTCCAGGCATAATGAGGTCTGTAATGATCAGGTCCGGCGGATCTATTTTGATCTTTTTTATTCCCGCAGCGCCATCGGCGGCTTCGTCTACCTTATAACCGTTCTGTTCAAGCATGATGTGTATCAGTTTTCGTATGGAAGACTCATCGTCGATGATGAGGATATGGTGCATAGTTTTATTCTCCCGGGCAAAAGATTCTTGAAATAGTTACGTTTTGTTTTTTAATAGATCTTCTCTCTATTACCGCATCTTTGTATTGCCTATCAAGGGAAATTTTACAGGTAAATGACTTTTTCTTATGCGAATGAAACTGTAATTTCATGAACCAGTCGTTAGCAAACTGTTAAAACGCAAGGGGATCAAAGTATTTTCCTCTATAATACATGCTTTGTGCATCGATTTGGGAAAAAAATAGTTGTGTGACGCTTGAATCCAACCCCTGAAGATGCTATCATAAGTACACAGGAGGAAAATCCTTTGCTTGTTTGCCCCTATTATTGTAAAAGATTACCTGTCCCTACTTGAAAAGGAGGTGCGGTATTTTATATTCTAATGATACTCTGTACTGCAAGTAATCTGGATTTATGGGTTTTCCAAAGCAGGAGTTGCATTAACTTTAACGAGAATAAGGAGGGAAGGGTATGAGAAAAATTTATTTTAAAACGTTGTTGGTTGCATCGCTTGGTCTTTTCTTGATGGGTTGCGTTGGTCAAAAGCCTGTTGCCAAACAAGCTCCGCAGCCGTTTCAGCCGGTCAATCTGAACCCTGCATTGCAGGCGGGAGAGTTGAAACAGAAAACAGGCGCTTTCATGGCAATTCTCGACAGGTCTGGCTCCATGGCCGAAATGTACAAGGGCCATGTGAAGCTGCAAGCTGCTGAAGAGTTGTTGTCGCGTATGAACCAGACCCTGCCGAATATGCCTCTGACGGGTGGGTTGGCGATATTTGGAAGAATGAAGACATTTTCTGCTCAATACGCAACATCAAAACTCCTGTACGGTCCTACGGCCTACTCAAAGGACGGATTTGCAAGTGGGTTGGCCAAGGCTGACCGCGCTCGAGGTTTGAGCCCTCTGGACTCCGCCATTAACATGGCATCGAAGGATATGCAGAACGTACAGGGGCAGATTTCACTGATTATTTTCAGTGACGCCAAGCAAATGAATGGAAAAGCTGTCCTTGCTGCGGCCAAGAATATGAAGGGCCAGTACGGCGACAGACTCTGCATCTACGCAATCCAGATGGGAAATGATCCGGACGGCAAAAAGCTTCTGGTGAAAATTGCCGAGGCGGGTGGATGCGGATATGCTGTAAGTGCGGACGAGCTCATGGCCCCCGAGGGTATGGCTGCGTTTGTGGTGGATGCATTCCTGGAAAAGGTGGAAATAGTGGAGGTCGTTGAAGTTGAAGAGGTTGTGGTGGTGAGAGAACCTTCCCCCATGGACAGCGACGGAGACGGAATCTACGATGACAAGGACCAGTGTCCGAATACTCCTAAGGGAGCAAATGTTGATCCCCGGGGTTGCTATGTAGTGGATAAGGTCTATTTCGATTTTGATAAGACCAAAATCAAACCGGAATTTCTTTCCGCACTGGACGATGTAGCCGCGGTATTGAATGCCAATCCTTCCGTGAAAATGACCATTTCCGGGAATACGGATGATATTGGAACTCCTGCATATAATATGGGGCTCTCCATCAGGCGTGCGAATGCTGTGAAGGCCTATCTTGCCAGTAAAGGAGTTGATGCAGACAGGGTTTCCGTTATAGGATACGGGGAAGACAGACCTGCCGATACAAACGCCACATCGGTGGGAAGGGCCATGAACAGAAGGGCCGTATTGCTGCTCATGATCTAATCCTGTAACCAATCAGGCTATAGAGTGTGTTAATATGGACGCTCGGGGCTGGACCTGCATACGGGTCCAGCCCCTTTTTTTTGTGGTTTTGCAGCGCCTTTATCGAGGAAGGGAGCGCGAGTCATGTGGGCAAAGTGGGCATTGCTGACGGATCTTTATCAGCTCACCATGGTTGGGGGATATGTCGTAAAGGGAAAGAAGGATCAGTGGGTTAACTTCGATTATTTTTTCCGGCGGATTCCCGATGATGGCGGGTATTGCATTCTTGCGGGTTTGAACGATCTTATCGACTATGTCCGGAGGCTCAGGTTTAATAAAACGGATCTTTCGTATTTGGAAGGATTAGGTATTTTTTCGGAGGATGTTCTTAAATATTTTGAAGACTTTACATTTACAGGTGACCTGTTTTCCATGCCGGAGGGTACGGTGGTTTTCCCCCATGAACCCCTGATCCGGGTGACGGCCCCGCTGCCTGAGGCACAGCTTATTGAAACGACTCTCCTAAATATTATGAATTTTCAAACCCTTGTCGCAACAAAAGCGGCCAGGGTCAGCTGGGCTGCTAACGGGGATCATGTCAGTGACTTTGGGCTGCGAAGGGCGCAGGGTCCGGATGGGGCGCTGATGGCATCACGTGCAGCTTACATTGGCGGTGTGGATGCTACATCAAATGTCCTTGCCGGCCGCCTCTACGGAATACCGGTTCGTGGAACCCATGCCCATTCCTGGGTGGAGAGTTTCCCCAATGAACTGGATGCATTCCGTGCTTATGCTAATGTGTATCCCCATGCCTGCCTGCTTCTGGTGGATACCTACGATACGTTGAACAGTGGGGTACCCAATGCCATTCAGGTGGGGCACGAATTAAGAGAGAATGGAAACGATCTGTGGGGAATCCGCCTGGACAGTGGGGATCTGGCTTATCTGAGCAGAAAGGCTCGTAAAATGTTGGATGAAGCAGGTTTTAAAGACGCAGTTATCGTTGCTTCCAGCGACCTGGATGAATGGATCATTGAGAGCCTGAAAAGACAAGGCGCCCGGGTAGACAGCTGGGGCGTGGGTACAAGACTGGTTACTTCCTTCTCCTGTCCTGCCCTTGGGGGTGTCTATAAACTGACTGCCCTGGATGAAGAGGGTGAACGTATGATTCCCAAAATAAAGCGGTCGGACAACCAGGATAAAATCACGAACCCGGGTTTAAAAAAAACGGTGAGGATGTACGATCGAAACGGCCGCATGAGAGGGGACGTGGTTTTTTTTAATGATGAGCTGGTCCCTGAAGGGCGCTCGTTTCGGGTAAACCACCCTATTTTCCCCCATGTTTCCAAGGCCTACTCTCGAAATTTCAGGGGAGAAGAACTCATGGTTCCTATTTTCAGGAAAGGAAAACTGATTTACAAAAGGCCGGATGTCCATGGGATCAGGAACCATACCCTGAAAAATCTGGAAGGACTGGACCCCGCTTACAGGCGGTTCAGTAATCCCCACACCTATCATGTAAGTTTGAGCCCCAAACTTTTCAAAATCAAGCAGCGGCTATTGCGACAGGCCGTGAAGGCAAACGATGTCCACAAGAGCAATCCAATTTCTCAAAAAGAAAAAAATCCCATTTCAAGTTGTTGAATACGAACACAGGGAAAAAGGGGCTCTTTTTGCCTCCGAGGCGATCCGGTTTCCATTGGAAAAGACCATCAAAACCCTGGTTGCCGATATCGGCTCGAAAACCTTTGTATTTGCCCTCATGCCTGGGAACACAAAACTTGACCTGAAACTTCTCGCCCGCGGTTTTTCGGTCAAGAAGGCGGCCATGGTGGATCCTTCAGTGGCTGAACGAATTACAGGTTATCTTGTAGGTGGGATCAGTCCATTCGGAACCCGTCAGTCCTGCAAAGTGGTGATGGAAAAGGGGCTTCTCTCCTTTCAAAAGGTGGCTATTAACGGGGGGAAAAGAGGCACGATGCTTATCATGGACCCCATGGATATCTCAAAAGCAATCGATTGTGTGCCCATGAAACTTGCCGTCAAAACAGCAGCCACAGAGGTTGGGAAGGAAAGGAACGTTTCTCATGACCACATATGAGGCCATGTTGAAGGATGCCTATCTCGAGAAAAGAGAATGCGTGATCGATTTTCCAAACTGGCTTCTTTCCCCTGATAAAATAAGGGGTTATAAGAGCCTCCCGGGGCTGGCCATTGTGGAAATGGCTGGAAGGGACAGTGTTGCCGCAGCTATCCGTGCGGCCTCTGAGGGAGAATATACGGATTTTATTCCCACTTATGCCTATACCGGAACAGAGTATGGAGACTGGGAAAGCGTGACAGAGGCTGTCGATCGACTCTCGGAACGGTTGCCTGGGATACGGGTTCACGAACTTGTTGTCCTTGGATCAACGCGGTTTTGGCAGGCCCTGAATGGGAGATTTATGGCCGAAATGATATCCCGTTACCAATTTTTCACACCATGTATCGGGTGCCATTTCTATCTGCATGCTGTGCGGATTTCTCTTTCTATCCTTCTGGGAAGGGCACCCATTATTGCGGGGGAGAGAGAACTTCATGATGGCGCCGTAAAGGTCAACCAGGCCCCACCCGCGCTGGATGGGTATAAGGCCCTGCTTCGGGAATTTGACGTGCCGCTGATCCTGCCGTTAAGACGGATCGAAAAGGGAAAGCAGATCGAGGAAATATTAGGGTTTAAATGGGCACAGGATAAAGAACAACTGGGATGCGTCCTGTCGGGGAACTACCGGAAATTGAATTCTGAGGTGGATATTGTTGGGTACCAGATCCAAAGATACGTGAAAGAATTTGCGCTTCCCGTATCGAGAAACCTTGTGAAAGCCTATGTGGAAGGCCGGATACCTGATCACCTGCAGGTTGCTGCTGATCTGCTCCGATCGTAACCTGGATAAACCGGAACAGAAAAGGTCTCATGGGAAGGTTTTTGACTGAACCTGTTTCCTGGGCCTTAGTATGTGCTAACCGTGAACCGTGAACCGTGAACCGTCTACCGTTTTAACCAACAAAGGTCTTGTGATATGAAGCCGAAAGTGGTCTTGTGTAACCTGTTTGAAGAAATTGAACAATTGAAAGCCTTTGCAGGCGAGAACGGTTTCCAAGGGGTTGACTGGTCCTTTGATATGGAGACTCTCCCCGAAACGCCTCTTGAGGAATCGAGATGGATCAAAGACCAGCTGCGTCTGAATCCCTATGAAGTGCGCTATCATTGTCCTTTTCACCGAATCGATCTGGGGCATGATGATCCCGCCCAGGCGGAAGAGGCCGATGCCGTATTCCGGAGAATTATACGCCTCCTCTCTCGTGCCGGAGGAAGGTTTCTTTCTATACACATCGGTCTCGGTCAGGTTTCCACAGAACCGTTGTCCTGGGATGCTACCCTAAATAATCTCAGACGATTGGTCCAGTTTGGTACTGACCATGGGGTGAAGATTTGCCTGGAGAATCTGGCGTGGGGCTGGACAAGCAAACCGAACCTGTTTGAAAAACTGATCCGCAGGAGCAGCGCCGGTGTGACCCTGGATATAGGTCATGCTTATGCATGTGAATCGGTGAGCAGTCAACAGTATACCATTGAGGATTTTGTAAGTCCCCATGGCGATCGTGTTTTCAATGCCCATATTTACCACACGGAGATTCCGGGAGTTGGCCATGTTCCTCCGGGGACATTGGATGATATTGCGGATCGTCTTTCGCTTCTTGAGCATGTCGGTTGCTCATGGTGGGTTCTTGAAATCAGGGAGCCGGAAGGGTTGCTGCAGACAAAAAGGATCATAGACGAGTACCTGAATCGTGGTGTGGAAAATTCTGAAACCGTCGGTGGAATTATTTAAGAGCACATAAGGATTTCTGGCATGAAAATCATCATTGTTCTCCTGGATGGCGCTGGAGACCGGTCTTGTCAGATTTTTGGAAATCGGACGCCCCTTCAGGCTGCCGATACGCCGAATCTGAATCGATTGGCTGCCCTTGGCGGAAGTGGACTTTTTCATGCGTCAAGAATCGGACAGTGCCTTCCGAGCGAGACGGCTCACTACCTCCTGTTTGGATATGATCTTGGTGATTTTCCGGGAAGAGGGTTGCTGGAAGCTGTGGGATATGGGACCCCCTTTAATGATGGAGACGTGCTTTCTCTTGCCCATCTGTCAGGGGTTGATTTTCGCGGACAAACTCCCCTGTTGACTGTGGCACGGAAGCGTATTGAGGAGAACGAGGTCGAGATTTCTTCCCTCTATGCGGCTGTGAAACCCGTTCAACTCCATGGCATTGATTTTCATCTCCACCGCACGGACCATAATGACGCCATTCTGGTGATGAGTGGTGATGTGTCGCCCTATGTCTCTGATTCAGACCCTATGATACCAGGGTATCCCATGGCCAGGATCAAACCCCTTTTCGGGAATCCCGAGCCGGAAAAGGCGGTAAAGACGGCTCGTGCCTTGAACGCCTACCTTTCCTATTGTCACGGTGTGCTTTCGGAGCGTCAATTGAGGCTGGGGAAGGATGCGGTAAATGGGCGGAGGGCCAATTTCCTGGCTACTCAGCGTTGCGGTCGAAGGATTGTTCAAAGGCCTTTTGAAGAACTCTGGGGGTTGCGGGGAATGCTCATCGCTTCCGGAGCCATATACGGTGGACTTGCCCACGAGCTGGGACTTATGTTCAACAGGCAGGAAGACAGTCCTGATCCGGGCCTTGATTTGCGTAAGCGTATCCGTATTGCTCTTGCGGATAGTGCCCACGAATTTTTTCACGTCCATACAAAGGTTCCGGACGAGGCCGCGCACAAGGGTGATCCTTTTTTGAAAAAAACCGTTCTATCTAAACTCGACCGAGGCTTAGATGAACTGGTCAATGCGGTGAAAACCAGAGATGACCTGATTGTTGCTGTGACAGCCGATCACTCCACGCCTTGTGAGTCGACACTCATTCACTCCGGCGAACCGGTACCGGTGACGGTTGTGGGCGGCCGCGCGAGACGGGATTCGGTGGAAATCTTTGATGAAATAGAAGCTTCCAAGGGTTGTGTTGGATCTCTGAGAGGGCGGGAATTGATGCTTCTCCTTCTTAACTATGCCGATCAATCCGTCCTGGCGGGCCATCGTCTCGGAAGCAGACAGAAAACGCATTTTCCGGGGCGATACGAAGCCTTCACCGGGAACGGTTCCATCTGAAAAAACTACCCATGGTATTGGCTGCAGAATTATGGTAGACTGACGAGATACATGGAATATATCTTTGCTAAGCACCTGATGCTGTAAAGGAGACGAATATGGTCAAAGTAACCTGTCTTGGCGGTGCCGGTTCCGTAACCGGTTCCTGTTTTCTTATTGAAAGTTCGGAAGGGAAAAAAGTCCTTGTGGATTGCGGCCTTTTCCAGGGTGGAAAACAGATGGAGAGTAGAAACTGGGATGCCTGGGGGTTTGATCCAAAAAGCGTCGATACCCTGTTTTTGACCCATGCCCATATCGACCACAGCGGTAAGATCCCCAAGTTGGTTCGTGACGGATTTCAAGGCAGGATTATCACCTCTCCGCCCACCGCAGAATTGTGTAAGATTATGCTTCTCGATGCGGCCCATATCCAGGAAATGGATGCGGAATGGCAGAGCAGGAAAAACAAACGTCAGAGCAGGAAAGGAATCTCGGCACTCTATACGACCGAGGATGCGGAGGCAAGTCTCAAGTGTCTTCAACCCGTAGAGAGAGATAATATTCTGGAGATTCAGCCTGGCATCAAAGCCCGTCTTCGAAATGCCGGGCACATCCTTGGATCTTCCATCCTGGAGCTGTGGTTCGAAGAGAATGATGAATCCATAAAGATGGTTTTTTCAGGAGATCTGGGAAAGAAGGATCAGTTGATTGTACGAGATCCTCAGGAAGTATTCGATGCGGATTATCTTTTCCTGGAGTCCACCTATGGAAACCGGTTTCATCGCACTTTTGAAGACAGCAAGCAGGAAATGCTGGAAGCCATAAAATATGCCGTTTCCAACAATGAGAAGGTGATTATTCCCGCCTTTGCAGTGGAGCGGACCCAGGAAATAATTTATATTCTGGGTGAATTTCAAAGGGAGGGTTTCCTGCCGGACATCCCGATTTATCTGGACAGCCCGCTGGCCATCAAGGCAACTGAGATCTTCAGGAAAAATAAGAAATACTATGATTCGGAAGCTCGGGCTATTGTGGACCAGGGATATGACCCTTTTAACATGCCGAATCTCAAGTATACCCCGAGTACCAATGAGTCCATTGCCATCAATGAAAACAAAGGTTCCGCTATTGTCATCGCCGGGAGCGGCATGTGTACGGCCGGACGGATCAAACATCATTTGAAACACAATTTGTGGCGTGGAGGTGCGAGCGTTGTTATTGTGGGGTTTCAGGCGAAGGGTACGACCGGAAGGCAGATTGTTGATGGCGCAAAACAGGTGAAAATTTTCCGGGAGAATGTGTCCGTGAATGCCAAAGTATTTACGATTGGCGGCTTTTCAGCCCACGCGGACCAAAAAGATCTGTTGGAGTGGGTAAGTCATTTCGAAAGCAGTCCGAAAGTATTTGTGATTCACGGGGAATCTGAGGCCAGTGAAACCCTTGCTGCAAAGCTGAAAGAAAAATTTCAGTTGGAAGTTCATGTCCCGCAGTGGAAGGAACGTTTGATTCTCAAATCGAAGGAAATGACCGTCGAAAAATCAGAAGAACAAATACCTGCACCGGACGTACAAAACATGATGCTGAACAGCCTTATCGATATCGAAAATGAATTGAAGCGTTTGAGGAAAAAGATCAGCGGGGAGCTCTCCCCCGATGGCCTGGAAATGGAAGATGTGGATCGACTTGCCTATCTCAAAGAGGAACTTCATAATCTACTGTGACCTGAAATCTGCAATTAGCGGTTAGCGGTTACTTAGCCACACGATATCGGTTGGTTACGATTACATTAGATTGGTATCAAAAAATGAAAGCTCCAATATGAAAAGAAGGCTTCAAATTCCTGAACCCTTTAAGCTAAAGGCTAATAGCTAAAAGCTAATAGCTAAAAGCTAATAGCATCTTTTAAGTGTGGTCTTCTCAGTAGCAAACAACTGACTTCCCATGGAGGACGGGGGTATGGCCCGAAAAAAATTGCTGTCGGGAAAACGAATTCTGATCGTAGATGACGAACCCGATGTGTTGGAAACCCTTGAGGAGCTACTCGACTCGACTCGAATTACCAAAGTCGATAATTATAAGGATGCGAAACAGCTCCTGGAAACAAAAAGGTTTGATATTGCAGTCCTTGATATTATGGGGGTTGACGGATATGAACTACTCCAGATTGCGACGGAAAAAAAGATTACAGCCGTCATCCTCACAGCCCATGCTCTGAGTCCGGAGCATACTGCCAGGTCTCAAAAGGGAGGGGCTGCCCTCTATGTACCCAAAGATAAAATAGTCGATATCGCCACCTATCTCGAGGACGTTCTCGAAGCCGAGCAGGAAGGGAAGAGTACCTGGTGGCGATGGATCGACCGTTTTGCTGATTACTATGATGAAAAATTTGAAAAAGACTGGCAATTTCGGGACAAGGATTTCTGGAAAAGCTTTCCCTATGCCTGATTTAGATCTTTGATGTCGGCTCTTCCATTATCTTTGCTTCCATTCCGGAGCCCGTTTCTCCAGGAAGGCATGGATTCCTTCCTTTGCATCTTCCGTGGAACAAAGTCGGGCAAACGCTTCGTTCATATAGTCAAACGCCTTATAATAATCGAGATCCGCTGCCCCGTAAAAGGCTTTTTTGGCGATTTGCAATGCCACCGGACTTTTCTTTGCCAGGATTGCAGCCCAGTTGCGCGTTTCGCTGTCCAGCTCCGCTTCCGGGATGACTTTGTTTATAAGCCCCATGCCCAGGGCTTCCCCTGCCGAAATCAGATCGCCGTAAAACAGCAGCTCAAGAGCTCGCTTTCGGCCTACAGACCTGGTGACGGGGACGACAGGTCCCACACAGTTCAACCCCACATTGATGGCTGTAAGGCCCATGCGCGCCTTTTCACCGGCGACGGCAAGATCGGAGGCCGCCACGAGACCTGCCCCATTTGCTGCGGCAACCCCATGAACTTGGGCAATGACCGGCTTGTTTAGACGGCTGATGGTAACCAGGGGATTTTCCATGCACTCTATCCAGTCCCGATACTCGTTTACGCTCTTTCCGTCGAAATCGCTGATATCAATCCCGGCACAGAACGCCTTTCCCGCCCCTTTCAGAATAATCACGCGTGCCCGGTTTTCCTCATTCAGTTCCATGAAGGCCTGGTTTAGTTCTGTGGCAAGAGCCATATTGAACGTATTCAGGCTGTCCGGACGATTCAAGGTGATTTCAGCGACAAAATCATCTCCGACTTCAACGGTAATTGCTTCATAATTCATGATGAAACTCCTTTCTCTTGTATTAAAGTGAGTGGTTCCAGGTTTAGGGTTCAAAGGTCATTTTTTACCGAGTGTCTTAAATTTCATGGATGCAGATCTTTTCCCCTGCATTCAGAGAACGGGCGATTTCAACAACCCGCCTGTGATGGGTGAAGAGTATGATTTGATTCTTTTCAGCCAGGTTGGCGAGTGCTTCGAGCGTAGATCCGGAGCGGTCATCATCGAAATTTATGAGAATATCGTCTACGATAAACGGCATGGGTTCGCTGAAATTCAGGCGCCACTCAAGGGTGGCTAAACGCAGCGCAAGATAGAGTTGATCTCGCGTCCCCACGCTCATGCCTTCCACTTTGATCCAGGACCCATCCGGCCGAACACCAATCAGAATGGCTTTCCCATGATCGTCGATATCCGTTCGCAGTCCACTGAATGATTCCCTTGTGATTTTTCTGAAAAATCCCGAGGCTATTTCAAGTACTGGGTCCTGGTTTTCCGCCCTGTATTTTTCAATGACATCCAGGAGGATTTTGATGGCAAGTTTCAGTCGAATGTAACGTTCCGAAAGGCGGCGAACTTTGGCTATCACCTGTTGCGAATTGTCTGCGAGTTCTGCTGCCAGGCTGCTTCCGTCCATTCTTGCCATTTCGTTTTTTTCGCGCCCGATTTCTTCCGTAAGGCTTTGAATTTCAGGATCAAGTGTGTCTTTGATTTCATGGATGATATTTTGGATTGTTCCGGGAAGAGCATCCGGATCTATCGCCTGTGCCTGTTTTTCGAGATCCGGCAAGGGCACACCTTCAGCAATTTGCGCCAGGGTGTATTGCACACCGGAAAGCTTCTCTTTGAGCTGACCATGTTTTCTGGAGCGCTGTTCCGCATCGTCCAGTGCCTCTTCGTTTTCACATTCAGCCATAGCAATCAGAACCGCCATCCTTTCTTTGTTGGTATTCAAGACAGCCTGTGTCTGAAGGATTTCTTTTTCAAGCGCGGAAATTTCTTCAAGGTGTCGCTCTAAAATAGCCTGCTCTTGTCGAGCGCTATTCAAGCGTGCATGGAGAGTTGAGACGGCCTGGGTGGTCTCCATGCCTGCGAGGTCAGTGGCGATTTTCCCAAGGAGGGTTTCCAGGTCCCTTTGAAAATTTCGAGTATCCCGGTCAATTCCATCGATGCGTTTTCGAAGGTCAACGGCCTCTTTTATTTTGTCAAAACAGCTTTGAAGGGTATCGATGAAATTGTTGGCTTCATCAGTGTTTGTGTGGGGAGGGAGAGCCAGCGGGCCAAGTGCCCCCTGCCATTTTATTTGCCACTGGCGCAGTTTTTTTTCCGCCTTCTGCTGTTGGTCTTTCAGGGTTTCCAGATCCTTCAAAAGCTCAGTACTTCTGATCTGAAGTTTGTCTTCCCTGGCTTGATTATTCCGGATGGTATCCAGAAGCTGTTCGGCATGAAGAAGGATCGGAAACAATTCAGTGGGTGAAACATCCTCTTTTTCACCCAATGTACGGAAAGCATGCACCAGTTTTTCCCTGATTTCCCGGCGCTTCTCTTCTTTATGGGCAATCTCCGATGCAGCCTTTTCGATTTCCCTGACGTTGAAACGGATTTTTTCAAAATCAGAGCCCCACTGCCTCATCTCTCGAGGCGACAGGGGGTGAAACCCGAAGGGCTTCCAGGCTTCTTGCCATTGGTTGCTGACTTGGGCAAGATCTGCGTTTACTCCTTCCATTTCAAGACCAAGAATCCGGCGGCGTTTTGCGTTTCCTTGCAGGTTGGCTTTGAGAGAGGCGTGTTTTTGTACACGATCTGCTTCCCGGCGCAGGCGGTCAGCGGTTTGGTCGGATTTCACCACGAGGTTTTCATACGCATCAGGCAGGGGCGTTCCGGGAGAAAACGTATTAATTTCTTCGTAAATATCCTCACCCTCCATCCATTGTCTCCGAAGCAGTTGCCATCCCGAATCCCTTTTGGAACGAATCTGGATTAGATCTTTCTCCGAAGGCACCCCTCCCGCAAAGAGATTTTCCTGTAATTGGGCTGAAAACCTCTCTGAATCTATTTTCAGTTTTTCATCTTCCGTGCTAAGTTGTTTTTTCTTTTCCCGGATGGCATCCAGTTTTCGCTCAAACCGATTCAATGTTTCCTGCAGGGGAACGGTCATTCCTCCAACCTGTTCCAGGGAACCATTCCAGAGCCCCAGACAACTCAGTTTCTCCAGACAGGATTTTCTGGAAAGCTCCCTCTCCGCTTGCCTGTCTTTTATCTGTTGATCCAGATCACCGGCCCTCTGAGCGATCTTAATTGCCTGAATCATCCCATCCGGGTTTTGTGCAGCCGGTAGTTGAGAAAGACCGGTTCGGGCATTCTTCAGGGCCGTCTGGTTTTTGCTGATGTTTTCATCGGATTGTTCAATTTTCTGGGCCAACGCTTCGTATTGATTGCCTAATGAAAGGATCGTTCTACGTTTTGACAGGCCGGGCCGTAATTCTTCTACTCGATCCAACGTCAGGTCCGGTCGGACCTGTTTCAGGAGAGCGCCTGCTTCGGTCCTGAGACTGATCCTCATGCCTTCCAGTCTTGGCCTGTCGGCGCCGGCTTTACGCTGCTCCCCCACACGTTGAAACATATCCTCAATCTCATCGGCATAATGAATGATATCCTGGTTGAGAGAAACCGCTTCTTTTTTTTTCTGAATATCATGAAGCCTGGTAACAGCCACAGTTTGTCGGTTTGTAGCTTCGTTTCTTTCGTGCTCAAGATTCTTGTACTGTTCCCTGAAATCAGAAGGCAACTCAATCACCTGGCCAAGCTCCTTCAGATCGTCCAGAATGATGTTTTGCTTCCCTAAGTGTGATAAGGCTCGCTGTAAACGCTCTAAACGTCTTCTTTCGTGGTCTTTTTCGTCTCTTTTCTTTCTCAAGTCCTCCCGGCCATTTTCTGCCTTTACCAGGGCTTTTTTATGTTCTTGCCAGGCACGGCCGGACAGGGTGGCGTGTTTCATTTCCGTTTGCAATTTTCGGTATTGTATGAGGGCTTCATTTATGGCTTTTGTGGACGCACGGGGCTTGAAAAGGTCATTTGCTTCCTGTTCAAGGGCATCAAGGATGGCATGCAGGGATGTAAGTCCTGCACCTGCCGCAAAAATAGCTTGCCCCACATCTCCTTTTTGATCGAGTATATCCTGCCCGCCGCGAATCAGCGCCTCATGGTCTATTCCGTAGAGGGATTCAAAAGTTTCCGATTCCATGCCTTGAAGAAACGAAATGAGGTGTGTGGGATCAAGGGGGTTGTCGTGGGAGTCAAACAGGTCTGATTTACGTTTCTTACGCCGGAAAAACGTTAGGGATTCTCCGGTTTCCTTTTGAAGGCATCCTCCGATCAGCAACTGGTCATAGGCATGGAGGAAATTATCGCCGGTTCGGACAGGGATACCGAAAAAAAGAGCATAGAGTGCTCGAAGACAACTACTTTTTCCAGCCTCATTAGGGCCATATATTATGTGCAGCCCGGGAAGTTTCGAGGAAAAATCGAGCACACGGTTTGAAAAGGGTCCAAAGGCCCGTAAATCGAGAGTCTTAATTCTCACGATGAGCCTCCTGCCCTAATATTTTCCCCATCAGGAGTTCTCTCACCTCCTCACACAGGGTCTCCAGCTCTTCCTCCTGCAGGTGAAAGGGATCTTCTTCGTTCAACAGGTCGGGGGGAAGTTTGCTTCGCAGTTTCTCAAATTGAGGTATTATATCAAGTAGGTATGGGCTTCCCGTCCTGATTTCGTCCACTGCGCTGTTGAGGGCGGAGATAGGAGTATCATTCAGGGGCGCTGTATCTATTGAAACTTTCCTGCGTGTGTGAAAAATGGTCTTTTCAAGCCAGACTTCAAGGAGACTTGCGGCAACTCCCCTGAATTCTTCCGTCCAATGAACCGATCTTTCATGAAAATCGCTATGGAGGGAGGTTGTACCTTCCAGAATGAGGCGCACGACAACCGGTCGACCTTCAGCACGTCCCAGTTCATTCTCAAAGGCCTGCCTTGCCTTTTCAAGACATTCTTCACGGATTTCGCATCCGCTCAGATCGACCCTGCAGACGGCCCAGCGGAGAACATCGATATTGTGGTGCTCGATTCCCGTCACTTGCCCATTGTCCACCGCGACAATGGTGCAACCTCTGGGACCTGTTTCACGAATATGTCTCCCCTGAATGTTTCCTGGGAAAATGACCCATGGATCGCGGGATACTTCTTCACGGGAATGGACATGTCCCAGCGCCCAGTACTGATATCCTTTAGAATGAAGTCCATCCAGCGTACATGGCGCATAGGGCTCATGTCCCGGTCTCCCCGTCAGGGCGGTATGAAGAAGGCCCACATTGAATAAGCCGTGTTTTCCCTGAGGATAGTTCCGCGTGAGATCTTCCGATACAACGCGGGAACGGAAGCTCTGACCATGAATGGCCACTTGAAGGTCTTCCATGATTCTGGTTTCGGCTGTTCTGTCCGAAAAGAGTACCACGTTATCCGGCAAGTGGAGTGCGCGTGTGATACGGCTTGCGGCGTCGTGATTTCCGGAGACCATGAAAACCTGGATGCCTGCTTCCCGCAAAAGGCCCATTCGACTGTTAAAATAGATGCCGGTGTTGTAATCTTTCCAGTCTCCATCAAAAAGATCCCCGCTCAGCAGGATAAATGCAGTTTCTTCCTGGATGGCAAGGTCTACAAGGTTGTCAAAGGCGCGTCTTACTGCGCTCCTGATCTGTTCCACCGGTGCGTCTTGATAATAACCTTCCAGCCCCCTTAGAGGACTGTCAAGGTGGATGTCGGCAGCGTGCAGGAAACGAAACATCTTTTTCCCCTGTACAGAAATTCATTCAGTTGTCGGCATCCTTCATCCATAAGTTTACATTTTTCCCGGAAATGGGGTATGTTTTCTGGTTGAAAATCGGACGTCGAATCTGAAAATCGGATGCTGAAACTGGAAATTCGAAACTGGAAATTGGATAACACATCCGAATTAATGTGTTTT
>Ga0075112_1000245_pt1 | contig 25544 bp, 21 predicted proteins | sample AntAceMetag02UKF_FD_69783 | JGI IMG/M metagenome (GOLD analysis project Ga0075112, IMG submission 69783) | Saline lake microbial communities from Ace Lake, Antarctica - Antarctic Ace Lake Metagenome 02UKF | ecosystem: Environmental > Aquatic > Non-marine Saline and Alkaline > Saline | place... | reverse complement strand
CATTGCGGTCTCCTTTCTTTGTGTTCGTTTTTATTTTGCCAATATAACGAATATCACAAATGAGGTATTTCCTCAAAGGAGACCGTCTTTCTCATTTTATCGGATTAGCGTGAAGAATCCTTTTTTCCGGAACCGGGGTGTCAGGTTTCAGGTGTCAGGTTTCAGTACCTAGTGTTCCTATTTTCTAATTTTGATAATCATAACTATTCGTTATTACTTCTAATAAGTTGAATGTGGCCAAGTTTTTTCCTGACACCTGACACCTGACACCTGGAATCTGAGCATGGCCGATTCGACAACTGAGAAAATGTCACGTTAATCCGCGATGAGCCCACAATTTCACCTTGGAAAAAGGATTACGACATGAGGATTTCTTTTATTTACAAGGGTGTGCAAGAAAAATGCTTATTAATTAGGGAAGGCCTCAACAAACAGTTACAAAAATCGTTATTGATCACGAAAACCATATATGAGATGGTTCGCCTATAGAAATGCTATTACAACGAGGTGCGTGGGCGGCGCTCCCCCATTCACATGAAAGAGACTGAGCAGCATTCATTAAATCAGGAGGAAAACATAGAATGATGAAGATGGCATGGACCTATCTAATTGCGGCCGGTTTTTTCGAAATCGGATGGCCCGTGGGATTGAAACTGGCGCAGACCCCTGGGAAAACCGTTGTGGGCGTTCTTTTTGCAGGCGCCTGCATGGTCGTCAGTGGCTATCTGCTCTATCTGGCCCAACGACACATCCCCATGGGAACCGCCTATGCGGTATGGACTGGAATTGGAGCTGCCGGCACCTTTGTGTTAGGCATTTTTCTCTACGGCGACCCTGCGGGCGCCATGCGGATCTTTTCCGTGCTATTAATCATCTCAGGTGTTATCCTGCTGAAACTGGCTCATTGAAAAGCTCTCTCACATTATCCATTGCACCCTTCAAATTGAAATGTAAGAATGCCAGCCTGCTTTCTCAACAGTCTGTTTTAGGGGACACGGTCATGAAACTACCTACGAAGAGAATCTGCGTATTTATTATGTTGCTCTTGCTTACTGGCAGTACGGGATGTCAGAAAGAAAGCAGTGTGTCATCTGCAGGAATCAAGGTAGGGGCACTCTTTCCTCTCAGCGGTGATCTCAAAGATAAGGGCACCGATAGTGCGAACGGCGTGAGACTGGCCGCCGAGGAAATCAACAATGCCGGGGGCATCACTTCCCTGAATGGGGCAAAGCTGGAAATCATCTTTGCCGATACCAAAGGGAAACCCGAGGTTGGCGCAAAAGAGACGGAACGCCTGATCAAGGAAGAAGGGGTGGTCGCACTTATCGGTACCTATCAAAGCAGCGTTACCAAGCCGGCCTCGCAGGTGGCGGAGAGATTAGAGACCCCATTCATCGTCAGCATCTCCATTGCCGACATCATCACCGAAAGAGGCTTTCGCCATACCTTCCGAATTCAACCAAAAGCCACATTCTATGCTCGCGACCAAATCCAATTCATAAAGGACCTTGAAAAGCTTGCAGGATTCTCTGTTAAACGGGTTGCCCTTCTCCATGAAAACACGGATTTCGGGACATCCACGGCTCTGGCTCAGAAGAGCGCCCTGAGGAAACATGGTCTGGAAGTCGTATCGGATATCGGATACAAATCTGAAGGCGTCACTGATCTCCAAAAAGAAGTAAACCAGTCTCTTGCAGCCAAGCCGGACGTCATCCTCACCGTCACCTACCTCATGGACAGCATTCTGATTCGAAGAGCGTTGATCAAATCAGGAGCGGCAGTGCCCATGGTCGATACAGCAGGTGGGACCGTATCACCGGAATACATCCAAGTCCTTGGCCCCTTAGCTGATGGTACGCTTACCATGGCTGAATACTCTAAATTCGCGGCCGGGGGCAGGGAACTCAATGAACGTTTCCATGCACGCTTTTCAACAGATATTACAGGAGACAGCGCCCATGCTTATCAGGCGGTATTGGTGCTTAAAGATGCATTGGAAAGATCCGGATCACCGGATAAAGACAAACTTCGTCAGGCGATAGCCGACACCGATATACACAAAGGTCCCCAACTTGTGTTACCCGCAGAACAACTGCGGTTTGACAAAAACGGTCAAAATGAGTTTGCCCATCTCTACGTAATGCAGATACAAAATGGTGAATTGGCGCCCGTCTGGCCGGTACAGTATGCCACGGCAAAGGTTAAATTTAAAGGCAGCAATTAGCTTTTGAGCTATTAGCCATTAGCGTAATGATGTAAATAATTTATATCAGTTTTTCCTGGTATTCAACTTTCACTTTTTGATACTGATCTGTTTCTGCGTAAACGACTTATATTATAGGGCCAAGTAACGGCTAAGCGCTAATTGCAATTTTTAGGTTAAAATAAACGAATAGCAACCCATATGAGCTCACATCCAACCAATAAATCGATCCATCCAATTCGACGCAAAAGCCTGGCAACCCAATTGACCTGGGTTTCCATATTGATGGTAACTTTCGCCCTCCTTATAGTGGGTACGGGTCTGATTCTAATAGCCGACAGGACGCAGCGGGATGGTGCTTTTCGATTGCAGCAACAAAGTGCTGAGCAGGTTTCCCAGCTCATTTCAGGATATATGACCCGGGCGGATGGTCGACTGCTCTTCTTTTTGGAAAATGTACCATTGCTTTCAAAATCCCAAGAACAGCAAAAGGGTCTCCTGGGAAACCTCCTTATGAGCAGCCTGCCCTTGTACAGTCGGGTCTCTGTATTGAATAAAGAAGGCTATGAGTTAAGTAAAATATCCCGTTTTCATACCTTTCTGCCTGGGGAACTGACTAGCCAGGCCGAAAACCCTGCCTTTCTTACAGCCATAAAAGACGACAGTTATATGGGTCCGGTTGCCTTTTTCGAAAACACCGGCCTTTTATCTGTGGCAATCGCCCTGCCGATAAAATCTCAAACAGCTGAAATCATGGGCGTAATCATCGCTGAAGTCAACGTCAGTCATCTATGGCAGAGTGTAGCACGCATTAAAGTCGGGAAAGGCGGTTATGCTTATCTTGTGGATAACAAAGGCCGATTCGTCGCTTATCAGAAACCTGCCGAAGTCCTGAAAAGATATAAGGAAGATATGAGGAGAATGCCCCCTGTGTCCGACTTCCTTGTCCGCAGTAAGGACAACACTGTTCAGGTTAAAGAATACCAGGGATTGGTTGGTGAAAAAGTAATTGGAGCTTATGCCCCTGTCAAGGGCACCAACTGGGCAGTATTGGTTGAGCAGCCTACCCGTGAAGCCTATGCAAGCATCTCTAAAATGCAAAAATATCTCTTAGGGGTCATGTTTCTGTGCATTGTACTGGCAGGCGCATTGGGTTTTTATATCTCCCGACGCTTGATCGGCCCTATTCGAATGCTGACTGACGCCGCGCAGAGGTTTGGAACAGGCGACCTGCAAAGTGACTTTAGCGATGTGCAGAGGCAGGATGAGGTAGGGATACTGTCGCATACGTTTAAGAAAATGCAAAAGGAATTGCATGACCTGTATGCCGGACAGAGACGAAAGATAGAAGAATTGGAAATCATGCAGAAAGCTCTGCGAGAAAGTGAAGAGAAATACAGAACCATCCTTGCAAGCATTGAGGATGGATATTATGAAGTGGATATGGAGGGAAACTTTAGTTTTTTTAATGGGGCTCTTTGCGAAATTTACGGGTATTCAAGGGACGAATTGATGGGGATGAATATCCGGAAGCTTACAGATCAAGAAACTGCAAAACAGGGATACTATGTCTTCAACGCGGTATATACCACCGGAAGGCCCGAGAAAGGTTTTGAATGGAAGGTTGTAAGAACAGATGGAACAAAAAGATTGGTGGAGGCTTCCGTATCATTAAGGAGGGATCCAGAAAATGTGCCAATAGGGTTTGGAGGTATTATTCGGGATATTTCCGAAAAACAAAGGCTTGAAGTCCAGCTGCAACATGCCCAGAGAATGGAGTCATTAGGGACTTTGGCTGGCGGAATAGCGCATAATTTCAACAACCTGCTCATGGGTATCATGGGATATGCATCTTTGATGCTCCTGGAAACTGATTCCGACCATCTGAATTACGAAAGGCTTAAAAACATCGAAAAGCAGGTTATAAGCGGGTCTAAACTCACCGGCCAACTCCTTGGGTATGCCAGGGAGGGAAGCTATGAAGTCAAGCCCATCAACCTGAATCAGGTCGTTAAAGAGACCTCTGACACCTTCGGAATGACGAAAAAAGAAATCACAATTCATCAGGATTTTCGTGAGCGCCTCTACGGCATAAACGCTGACCAGGGTCAAATTGAACAGGTATTGCTCAATCTCTATGTAAATGCAGCTGATGCCATGCCGGGGGGGGGAGACCTGTTCCTGAAAACAAACAACGTCACCCATGAAGATATGAGCGACGAAACCCATGAAGTTAAACCCGGTGACTATGTGCTGTTGACTGTAAGAGATACGGGGATTGGCATGGACAAAGAGACCAGGGAGCGGGTTTTTGAACCATTCTTCACAACCAAGGGACTTGCCCGTGGCACCGGTCTCGGCATGGCTTCCGCTTACGGTATAATAAAGGCTCATGGAGGATATATTCATCTGCTTTCTGAAAAAGGACATGGGACGACTTACCATATCTATCTGCCTGCGACAGAACAGAAGATAGAAAAGAAACAAGTGTTGTCCGATGAACTCGTGAAAGGCAAAGGGACAGTCCTTCTGGTGGACGATGAGAAGTTGGTTCTTGAATCCGGCCGGCAGATGCTTAAATATCTGGGGTATGAGGTCCTGCTGGCTGAAAATGGTCAAGAGGCTGTGGAGCTGTACAAGAGGAATCAGGATAAAATAAACATGATTCTCCTTGACATGGTAATGCCCATTATGGGTGGTGGAGAGACCTTCGACAGGATAAAGGAGATGAATACCAGAGTGAAAGTCCTCCTCTCCAGCGGATACAGTGTAGAAGGGGAAGCCAAAGAAATATTGGATAGAGGTTGCGATGCCTTCATCCAGAAACCTTACAAGCTGAAAGAGCTTTCTAGGAAAATTAAGGAAATATTAGGGAGTGTTATCCAGGATGCGAATTCATGAGTAGTAAAATAATCAGATTTCTTCGAAATAGGGATTTCATCCTTCTTTTCGGCGTCGTATGTGGCCTTTTCCTTGATCGAGGGACCCTATGGACGCAACCTCTTGTCCTCCCCGCCCTCGGGGTGGTGATGACCCTCTCCACAATGGGAATTTCCGGCAGCGCTTTTCGGCCTCCAGGCGCTCTGATTCGGCCATTTTTTGCGGGAGTTTTCATGAGTTATGGGGTCCTTTCCGGGGTCATCCTCATCATGGGTAAATTGTTGATTCACGACGATGCCCTGTGGTCCGGGTTTGTCATCCTTGCAGCTGTACCCCCGGCCATAGCTATAATCCCTTTTGCAGATTTCCTGGGCGGCAACCGATTTTATGCCCTTATTGGAACCATGGGCGGGTATCTCGGCGGACTCCTTCTCATGCCTTTTACCGCTTTGCTTTTTCTTCGAACGTCCATCTCAAACCCTTCCAGCATTTTGAAGGTCATCATCGTACTCCTTGTCATACCATTTGTTCTTTCGCGGGTGCTGATCTGGACGAAGCTGGAAGAGCGTATTGCCCCCTACAAAGGCACCATCACCAACTGGAGTTTTTTTCTTGTGGTCTACACCGTGGTGGGCTTGAACCAGGAGCATTTTTTTCGCAATCCGGTGGGTCTGATACCCGTCGTACTTATTGCTGTTGCCACCACCTTTATCCTTGGCTTTGTCATTGAATGGATAGGAAAGATTGCCAAGTTGGATCAGGAAATCACCACCAGTCTTGTCCTGCTGGGGACCCTGAAGAACTATGGCCTGGCTGCAGGAATCGCACTGGCCCTTTTCGGTAAAGAAACAGCGCTGCCGGCCACCGTTTCCACCATATTCATGATCATCTATATCATTTGGCTCAATTTCAAAACCGGGTTGGGATCCAAAGGGAAGGTAACTTCTCAATAAGTTCGGATACCCATAACACAGTTAGGGTTAAAATCGATTGAAAAAGCCATTGTCTTCTCGGAGTTTAGGCCTGCCCGCCATTGCCGTTCGCACTCTATTTTGAGATTGGTCGATGTTACGATCCCCCTGTATTTGGGACAATTCTTCTGATGGTTAGGCGAGGCAGGCGGGCGTAAGCCTTTTAAAAATCCACCCGAACTTACTGAAAAGTTACAAGGAGAGCCCTGAGCGCCACAACATCGTTTGAAATGGAGTTTGACAATCCTTTTTGATATGATATAAGGTCATCTTCGTTATTTTGTACCCTGGATGGTCCATAAAAAGAGACAGAAAAGGAGCTTTTTTTGACATTTGACATCATGTTAGGCATAGTCCTCACCATCCTGGCGCTGGGAGCAGTGGTCATACTGACTTTATGGAGTCGAAGGATCATTGAACGCATTCATGCGCATCGACCCAGCTCTCTGAGACACATTCAAAAGGAAATCCTGAATGAACAAAACCCCAGACCCCAACCCTGAGGACGAACCGAGTACCGAGCAACCCCAGATAGCTACTGAGTTTTCCAGAAATCTCAACCTCCTGCACATCACCATGATGGGGGTTGGCATGATGATCGGGGCCGGTGTCTTTCTCGGGGTGGGAAACGCCATCAAAATTGCCGGACCCGGCGGGGTGATCCTCACTTTTTCCTTCAACGCACTCATAGCCCTTTTTACCGCCATGTCCTATGCGGAGCTGAGTTCGGCCGTTCCCAGGGCCGGGGGCGCCTACAATTTCGCCCGAATCGCCTTTGGGCGGGGACCCAGCTTCCTGGCAGGCTGGATGGAATGGTTTGCCTCCTCTGTAGCAGGAAGCCTCTATGCAGTCACCTTTGCCCTCTACACGGTCCATTACCTCACCCAGATGGGCCTGATTAACCTGGAAGGGAACGAACTATTCCTTCTTGAAAAAGGGGTGGCCGTCCTGGTGGTCTGCCTCTTCATTTATATCAATTACCGAGGGTCTTCGGAAACCGGCACCATGGGGGCGTTCTTCACCCTGGGCCAGACTGTGACCTTGCTATTCATCGCGGTGGTGGGGATCGTCGTGGCCATCTCGGACCCGAGCCGCCTCTCTAATTTCAAGCCCTTCATACCCAACGGGTGGGATAAACTCCTCATCACTATGGGATTCACCTATGTAGCATTCGAAGGCTTCGAGGTCATCGCCCAGGCAGGAGACGAGGCCATCAACCCCCGGCGTAACCTTCCCAAGGCCATGATCTATTCCATTGTCATCGTAGTATTCACCTATGTGGGGGTAGCCTTTGCCGCGGTGGTGGGCGTCAAGGATGTGGGGGAACCTGCCTGGATCTGGATCGGCAACTACGGCAGCAAAGGATTTGGGGAGGCTGTTCGGATGCTCATTCCCTCCTACGGGGGAATTCTGGTAACCATCACAGTCATTTTCGCATCCACATCGGCCCTGAACGCTACTATCTATTCGGCCACCCGGGCCTCCTATGCCCTGGGCAGGGATCGTATGTTGCCCCCCGCCTTCTCTCGCCTCCATCCCGAGCGGCGCACACCTTTCATAGCCCTGCTCTTCACAGGGGGACTGGTAATCCTGGTGGCGGCCTTCCTCCCCACCATAGACGTGGCTTCCAGCGCCAGTATGATGTTCCTGTTTCTCTTCTTCCTGGTAAACCTCTGTGTGATCCGCATCCGCCGCCATATGGTGGACGAAATGACCTATGGGTTCGTCATGCCCCTGTTTCCCCTGCCCCCGGTGGTCGCCATCCTCTGCCAAGCCGTCCTGGCCGTATGGCTGTTTCACATGAGCCCCATCGCCTGGATAGTAGGGCCGGCGTGGGTGTTATCCGGGATTATCATCTACCGCTGTTATTCCAAAAAACGGGCCATTCCCACGGAAGACGAGATCGTAGTTCTCCAGGAGGAGCCCATCGCGAAGAAGGGGGCGTTCCGAATACTCCTTTCCGTCGCAAACCCCGCCAACGCCATTCCTCTGGCCCAGAACTGCTACCGGTTCTGCCAGGCAAAGGGAAGCGGAACAGAGGTGGAAGTCATCCATATGGTCCCGGTGCCCTCCCAGGTTCCCCTGTCCGAGGCTTCCAAATACGCCGAGCCGGGAGAGGAAGCCATTACCGAGGCCTCTCTCTACCTGGCCCCCCGCTTTTCATTCGGAAGCACCATGCGATACTGCCGAAATGTGGGCAGAGGAATCATCTCCGCCGCTTCGGAACGTAAAGCGGATTTACTCATCATGGGATGGCACGGGACCGGGAAAAAAGGCTTCACGATGGGAAGCACTGTAGACCCTATCCTTGAACAGGCCACCTGTGATGTACTCATGTTTAAAGACTGCACCCATCAGAAATACCGGCGGATACTGGTCCCCTATGCCGGGGGTCCCAATTCCGCCTTCGCCCTGGAGACAGCCTCTACTATGGTGGAGCAGGAGGGAGGAAAGGTGGTGGTCTTCAACGTGGCTCAACCGGGCAAACCCACCCAGGATGTCGAGCTATTCCTGGCAGAGACCGTGCCCCGTATCAAGGCGCCCGTAACCCTTTTTGAAATCAAATATGCCGTGAGCCGTGAAATCCTGGGGACTCTGCTGGAGGAAGCCCAGGATTATGACCTGGTCGTCATCGGGGCCACAGATGACCCCCTTTTCCGCCAGCGTTTCAGAGGATCTCTACCAGAGGAATTTGCCGGTCAGTGCCAAACACCACTGGTCATGGCCAAAGCGAAACATCCCCTGAAATCATTCATTAAACGGTGGATTTGACCTATAGATGCCGAAAAGATCTCCGAACCTCTTACCTTCTGAACTTCTAAACCTCTAACCTTCTGAACCACTCAGTTTCACACGCCACTGGTTTTTTCCGGCGGCACAAAGGCTTCAGGACTTTCGTCCGGGAGGGTTTCCACATATACGGATTGGCTGGGGAAGGCAAAGCCGGTCCCTGCCTCTTTCACGATCTCCTTGATCCGGTAAGCGAGCTGTTCCTTGATCTCGAGCCATTCTCCCCATACCGTGGTACGGGTAAAGCAGTAGAGCATAATGTCGATGGAGGAATCGCTGAAACGGTCGATACGTACGAAGGTAGCGACCTCCGGCGGATGGGCAAATGCCTCTGATCCTAAGATATACTCCTCTATCCGGTCCCTGATGAACCGAAGTTGGTCGATCGTGGTTCGGTACTCCACCCCGATCATTCAATAGATCCGTCTGTGTGTCATGGCGGAAAAGTTAATGGCTGAATTGTCCGAAAGCTTCGAATTAGGGACGTAGACCGGAGCCTTGTCGAATCGGCGTACTACAGTGGATCGGAACCCAATCGATTCAACAGTTCCTTCCACCACACCGTCAACCTTAATCCAGTCGCCCGGGTGAAATCGCTTCTCCCCGATCACAAGGATCCCTGAGATGAGGTTCTTGAAAAGATCCTGGGCCCCCAGGGCTACGGCTACACCGAAAAGCCCGAGACCTGCGATGATCGGTCCGATCTTAATCCCCCAGATTTCCAGGATCGTAGCTCCACCGATGAAGATGAAGGCGATATTGACGGCCTTGATGAGCCATTCCACCATGGGAGTCGTAAAAACCTTTTCCAAGCCCCGCAAAAGGACCGACAGGGGCTGAACCAGCTTTACCAAACCCCAGAAGATTACGAAGGCAATAAGGGAACGGACCAACCGGTCTGTGAAAATTTCAAGGCTCCCTGAAAGATTAAGGTAGTCTGTGGCGAAATAAACGCCCAGCACAACAGGGATAAAACTCACTGGCTTCGTAAGAACCTCAAGGGCTTTGTCATCCATAGAGGAAGATGTTTTCTGGATGAAAAGGCTGATGCGGTGGACAATAATCCGGGAAAACAGACGGCGAATGATCAGGAACCCCAGGAAAATAAAGACCGCCACCGTAACCCGTCCGATATCGATGCCGTAAAAGCCATTTTCCCACACGCTTACAACAACCGCCCAGAATTTATTCCAATTCACCATTCTTTCCTCACCACCGTTCTATTTTCCGGCATATGGAAGGGAGGAATGATGAAGAACGATCCTGAGCCTGCCATCGTCCTTTTTCACATAACCGAAAGTGTATTCCACTTTTACTACAGCCCCCTTTTGGGGAGTAAAAAAATATTTTCCCATGGCCATAGCGATATCGTCGTTTATATAAATTGCCGCATTCTTGAACTCGACATTCGTCCATGGTTGCAATGCGAACCCTTTGTCTTCGGGAAAGTCCTTGTTATGCCCTACAAAATACGATATGGCGCCTTCCTTGGTCGTACGAAATTTAATATCGGAAGCCTTGGTAGGTTTAAAGAGGACTTGACCGCTTTGGTATGCGTATAGATTGTTCACGAGGTTTCGCGCCGCTTTTTTATAATCCTGGTCATCTGTGTACATTTTTCCGAGATTCACCAGGGCATTGCCCCAGTTTTTCTGTGCCTTAACGACTTCCTCCTCGGTGACTTTACTTGGCTCCGCGTGAACAATGGCTGTCGTGAAAAGGATGACAAACCCGATAATGAAAATTTTCACTGTCTGAAGTTTCTTGATTCGTGTTTTCATCGTCATCTCCTTTTATGTTATGAAATTTTCTTTAGTGGTGAGGGGTTACAGTGCTCTATTTTCAAGATCAAACTGTAGGCGATTCAGTCTTGCTTGTCAAAGTAAAGTCAGTTTCATCAGGAATTGTCATTATGGGGCCCCACTCATTTCCGAATGCTGTGTGAGTGGCATTTTGCCACGATTTTTCGAGGCTATAAGCCTCTCTCACAGGTATATGTTTTCAAAATGAGAATTGCTGCAGTTTCATGGTTCAGGTCGGTTCAAGATACAAAGACGAGCGATATTTGAGGAAAGATCACCAGAAGGGCTATCAAAATGAGCATCATCAAAACAAAGGGCATGGAACCAATAAAAATATCGGTTACGCTTATGCTCTGATCATCCAACAGGGATTGCACCACGAAGACCGCCATCCCCAAAGGCGGCGTGAGTAAGCCCACCTCAATGGTCAATAGAGTCAAAATCCCCCACCACACGAAATCTACGCCAAAGCCCTGCATAATCGGAAAAATCAGGGGAACGATGATCATCATAATGGAGGCCGAGTCCAGGATCATTCCCATCATCAGGATGATAAGCAGATAGATAACCATCACCGAATACATGTCCATACCCGATTCGCTGATCAGAGTTCCCACAAAATTGGAAAGCCCGGACAAGGCCAGCATGCGGCCGAACAAGTTGGCGGCGATAAACAAAAACAAGATGGTCACCGTAACGTTGCCCGTCTCGATCAGGACCTGCCAGAATTTACGCCAGGTGAGCTGCCGCTTGGCCAGGGTGATGATCAAAGCCCCCAGGGCCCCGGCGGCGCCTGACTCGGTGGGGGTAAACCAGCCGGAGTAGATACCTCCCAGCACCAGAGCGATCAGGGCCAGGATAGGGGTCAGCTTAGCAAGGGCCTGGCCGATGGAAAGCTGGACTCCACCGGCTTCCTGAGCCTCTTTGGATGTATCACCCGTAAAACCCCGAAAGCGATGGGCCATGAACAAAATGCCCAGGCAGTACATGGCCGACAGGAGGATACCCGGGCCTATGCCTCCCATGAACAGGTCTCCGATCGAGGTCTCGGTCAGTACACCAAAGAGTATCAACAGCAGACTGGGGGGGATCAGCATGCCCAACACCGAGGATCCGGTGACCACCCCCACCGCAAAGGGAGGTTTATAACCCAGGCGGATCATCTCCGGCACAGCCACTTTGCTGAAAACTGCCGCCGAGGCAATGGAGACACCAGTCACCGCCGCGAAAATGGCGTTGGCCACCACAGTAGCAATTCCCAGACCTCCCCGGATACTCCTGAAGAGGCGGTTGGCCACATCAAAGGTGTCTTTGCCGGTACCTGAAACGGACACCAGCATTCCCATGAGAACGAATAAGGGAATAACGCCATAAACGTAACCGTTTACACTGTCACCCGCAGCCTGGGCCAATAGGATACTGGCGATATTGAAGCTGTCCTTGATATACCAGACCCCCGAAAAGGACAACACCAACAGGGAAAAGGCGACGGGCATGCCCGCGATGATAAGGAAAACGACGCCCAGGATGGCAATGGCAGCTACCTGTAGGTCGCTCATCCCACCTCCCCAGCAGCCTGAGAATGGGCGTTTTTACATTTTCCGATGAAGGCCCAGCAATTGAGCAGGCACTGAATGGTGGCTATCAGGCAGCCGATGACGATAATGAGCCTCACCGGCCAGACCGGTGCAGTAAAACCGCCGGCGGATCCTTCGTATTCGCCAATGGTCCACGCGTGAATGAAGGTGGGATAGGTGTAGAAAAGAAGGAGGGCTAACATGAAGGCCCCCACCAGATTATAAAACGCCTCCAGTATGAATTTGAGACGGGAGTTTTTGCCAAGCTTACCAAGGATAATATCCGAGCGCGTCAGACGGCCCATTCTCAGGGCGTGGGCCAGCTGCAAAAACACGCAGGCAACAATGCTCATACCCACGATCTCGGTAACGCCCGGTACAGGTGAGTCAAAAGCGGTGCGGCTGATGATATCCGAGTTGATTAGCATCAACAGAACAAATATCCAGCAGGTGCCGATGCCGTTCATCAAGGCTACCAAACTCCCGAAGGAGAACCAGCGGAACCTGCTTTCCTCTGTCCCCGCCGGTCTCTCGGGATTGCTGTTCTTTGCACCACTCATGAACCGTTTATTCCTTGTCCCAATCTCGGACCAGCTTCACTCCTCGCGCTCGCAAGGCATCCAGGTAGGCCTTGACCACCTCTTTACCGGGCAGCCCTTTTGCCTCCATGGAAGCAGCCCATTCCATTGCCACATTGGGCATCTTGTTGGCCCATTTGGCCCGTTCCTCGTCGGAGAAAGGAATGAAGTTGGCGCCTGCTTTCTCCATGGCCTCTGTGGCGCTGGCGGCCTTGGCGGCCTGACGCGCTGCAAAGTCTTTATTATATTTCTTGCCCGCGTCCTTGAATACTTTCTGCACTTCGGGCGGGAAAGAGTCGTAGAGTTTTTTGTTGATGGCAAGGCCCGCTGGATACTGAGCACCAAAGTTGATCAGGCTCACGTTCGGAGCGACCTCGTACAGCCGGATGCCCATGCCGGCGGTGTTGAAACCTATAATGGCATCATACACGCCCATCTGGAGGCTGTTGTAAGTCTCGGGCAGGTTGGTAGACACACCCACCGCTCCAGTACCTTTCAACCAGGTTGCCATGGGTCCGGCCGTACCGATCTTACGACCCTTCACGTCATCAACGCTTTTTATCGGAAATGTGGAAAAAATATTGTAGGTGTCTATGGCGGAGCCGGCGAGGTTCACCGCGTTGTGCCGGGTCCATTCCTCTTTGACTGCCGGCACTTTTTCCAGCACCTCGCTCATGGCATCCAGCACTATGGCAGGATCCCCGCTGCCAAAGGGCGTGAAGAAGGTGACATTATTCAGCGGCATTTTAGCCGCCTCGAAGACGCATCCCACGTTGGCCATCTCCACAATACCGGACTCCAGCGCCTCCAGACATCCGCCTAACTTGCAGGCAGTTCCGCCGTAGGCCTCTTTCCATTCGATCTTATGGCCCAGAGGTTCGAGATGCTCATTCACATAAGGGATGAAAGAATCATGGATGGAACTGATCCACAAGAATACCGGCGGATGCCCAGCGCCCACGGTCACTTTCCAGGTTTTGGCATTAACGGGAGCAACCATCAGCAAAAAAGCCAACATGGCGGCCGCAAGAAAGATCATGCTTCTCTTGTAACATCTCATCTGTTTTCTCCTTAATCTTCTCGGGTTAATGTTCATGAACTACTCGAAATGGTTTTATCGCCTATTAAATCATCCAGTATTGAACCCCAAGCAAATGATTTTTTGCTAAGATCCAATACCATTTTTATAGCTCCTTGAGCAGGGAAGGCTCGTGTCCGGGCACAATGCAATTCTGCCCGCCCGATCCGACCAGGGCACTGATCTTGTGGCAGCTGTCGTACCAATCGTAATAGTTGTAAACAATAGAAGGTGGAATGAACCGACCATATACCTCCGGGGCAGGTGTGATATCATAGGTTGTGCCTTTGAGGTCCACAAACTTGGTCAGTTGAGAAAAGCCGTTGAAGTAATGATGCCATTGATCGCCTACCAAAACGCGGAGGCCTTTGTCTGTCTGGATCGCAATGGATTGGCTGCCGGGGGTATGGCCTGGGGTTTTGAAGAGTTTAATGCCATCCGCCAGTTCCAGATCGCCGTCTACCATAGTGCAATGCAGCTTTTTCAAGTCATCAATAATGGCAGGGTCATAGTCTCTTCTGAACTGCATCACCGGCAGAGGATCCAGGAGGGTTTTCCATTCGTCCTTCTGGAATATGAAATGGGCGTTTTCAAAAAGAGTATTGTTGCCGGCATGGTCGTTGTGAAGGTGGGTAAAGATCACTGTATCGATCTCTTCGGGCGCGACCTCTACCTTGTCCAGAGAGGCCAACAGATAATCGGCGCCGCCCTCGGCCGGCAGACCTCCCCAGGCCTTGCCGTCTACAATGAACTTTTCGGAAATGCCGGTGTCCACTAAAACGTTCCGATCGGCCCTCTGGAGGAGAAACGCAAGGTATGGTCCATCAAAAACAATATCCAAATCCATACCGGGGGTCAGAGCGCTTTTGGGTACTGTTATTTTTCCACAGAAAAGTGCTTTCAGCTTCCAGGGAATCGTCATCGTATTCTCCTCTTAATGGTCTATTCTGAAAACTTATAGCAGCACCTATTTTCCGGTGTCAAGATAATTATTACGATATTACCGTATTTCAATCCTGAAGACATGGGTCCCCTCGTTCTCCCCACACGAGTGCAGTCTCTGACCGGGAAAAATGGTCAGTCTGATCGAGAAAGAAACTTCTCACGCTATTACTTACCGCCCGCTACGCTCAAGACGCAAAGAACGCCAAGATAATGTTTTTTTACCGAATCGGAACGGACGATTCGATAAAGCAATCAGCCCTTCGGGCATTTCAGGAGAATGGTTATGCTTCACACACAGAAAATAATGGCTGTTTTTTCGAATCGTCCGTTCCGATTCGAAAAAGGCTTTGCGGCCGCAGTTTATCCCGTTAGATTCCGAAGGACAGCTCATCATATTCAAACGGGGCGACTTTGCGGTTCAAAAACCAATAACCAGTTTCACAAGAGAGACACTATATATCAGACCTAAAATTAAACAAACTATTGAAAGGATTTAAGATTCAAAAACTAGGGGGCGTTCCCACTCCTATTGCGTGACAGCTTTCATCGCCTAGAACCCGGAAAAAAACCGGCTTGCCGCTGGGATAGTACACAGAATCCCCTTCATGAAGCTGCACCACTTCATCCCCGACCTGATATTCTACACTGCCTTTCAGTACAAGCACGAACTTCTCACCCGGCGGATCCATTATCGGGTCCGGCCCCGAAGAGAATCCCGGCTCCCAGCGAAGGTAGAGTACCTCAATCAACCGTTTGAAATCAGGAGTTAACAACTCATACATATATGGGGAACGACTGGGATCCATAAGCTTTTTTCTTTGGCCGACCCTGACCACTTTCATCTCATTCACGTATTTGGGCTGGGTTTGAGCCTGGAGCGCATCAATACGACCGTTTTCTTCATCTCCAAAATCAAAGGAACTGAAGCCCATAGCTTGTGATATTTTCTTGAGAGATGACATGGAGGGCTGTGCCAGGCCGCGCTCGATCTCGCTGAGCAGGCTCACAGAGAGTTTAGTCCTTTCGGATAGTTGTTTCAATGTCATCATTCGCTGGCGGCGTTTCACCCTCAGCGTTTTCCCAAAATCACCCATTTTTAAGCACCTCATCCGTTTGTGTCATTTGAGCCCATAGCAGCATAGATCTTTTCGTCTCAAAGGAAAAGATTTACAATAGGCGGAATTCCGGTCCTTGTCAATAAATTCGATGCGATCGTAATTTTTTCCTTGACACCCAAATCAATATGGTTTGATATGTTACAATAACAAATGAGTAGTCGAATCTAATCACCTTTGCCTCATTATAGATACAAAAAGGAGGTTCACTCTTGGAAAAATTAATCATAACCAACGCAGTAACGGGATCCCTGACAAACCGCAAGCAGAATCCTAACGTGCCCTATACACCCCGGGAAATAGCCCGGGAAACCATTGAAAGTTGGAAGGCCGGGGCGAGCGTTGTCCATCTTCATACCAGGGACCCGGAAACCGGCAAGCCCTGTCAGGAAGCGGCGCTGTTCAAGGAAATCATCAAGATTGTAAGGAATGAGTCCGACATCATCGTAAACGTCACTACCGGGGGGGGACCCGGCATGTCGCTGGAAACCAGACTGGCTGTGATACCTGAACTTTCGGCTGACCCGAACCTGAAGCCGGATATGGCCTCGCTCAATTGCGGATCCCTGAACTTTGGAATCCTCAATCGGAAAAAGAGGGAGTTCATTCTGGATGACGTGCAGATGAATCCCTGGGGTCATCTACTGAAATTCGCCGACACCATGCTGAAATTCGGGGTGAAACCGGAGTTGGAGATCTATGATGCCGGCATGCTGAATAACGCGGAGGTGCTGCTTTCCCTGGATGCACTCAAACACCCTCTCCACTACCAGTTTGTGCTGGGAGTCATGGGCGGCATGCAACCCACGGTGGACAACCTGGTATTTCTGAAAAACTCCATCCAGCCAAACGCCACCTGGTCACTTTGCGCTCTGGGTCTGAAAATTTTCGACCTGGGACCTACAGCCATAGCGGCCGGCGGGAACATCCGGGTAGGTTTCGAAGATTGCGTTCATATCTCCAAGGGCGTGTCGGCCGACAGCAACGCCCAGATGGTGGCCAAGATAAAAAGGATATCCGAGGAAATGGGACGGGAAGTGGCCACGCCACAAGAGGCCAGGAAGATACTCAATCTGTAACCTAAAAGCTGCAATTAGCGGTTAGTGGTTACATAGCCACACAATGTCAGCTATTTACGATGCAATAGGTAAGCATCAAAAAGTGAAATCCCAAATAAAGAGAAAAGTCATGCAAATAATTGGGATCTTTAAGCTAATTGCAGCTTCTAGGTGTGAAGAATTCATACGAAGGCGGGACTGCCTTCTGCTTTCTGCTTACTCTCTACTACTTACCGCCTACTGCATTCTAAAGTCTGAGGGAGCCTTCTATGGCGTACGAACAGTTCGTGCCTTTGCCCAACCTTAATTTTCAAATCAACAGGGCGCTAAGCAATGGACCGGAAGGCTGTCTGGAAGAAGAACTCCGGGAGATCGCCCCGCACCTTCACGAATTTAACGGCAACATCTGGTATGAACAATGGCATAAGCTTGCACTGAGGGCTGAGTCCCAGGGCCGCCCCATGCACGCTGCAACCTACTACCGCATGTCCGAATTTTTTCTGCCGGACCAGCGCCCCGAAAAAAATATCAGCTACGAGGATTTCCAGAGGTGTTTTTATGAAGCCGTGGGAAAAGACTCCTTTGAAAGGGTGGAGGTCCCCTACATGGACAGCGCCCTGCCCGCGTTGAGAATGAAGGCCCCCAGGGAAAAAGGGGTAGTGGTCCTGCACGGGGGGTTCGACTCCTTCATGGAGGAGTTTTATCTATCCATTCGGCGCTTGCCTGATTTGGGATATACCGTGATCGTCTTTGAAGGTCCGGGTCAGGGTCGGTCCTTGCGGCAGGGACTGAAAATGGACCATCGGTGGGAAAAGCCGGTGGGGGCGGTCCTGGATCACTTTGGTCTGGACAACGTGTGCCTCATCGGCATCAGCCTGGGAGGATACCTGGCGCTCAGGGCAGCCGCCTATGACCCACGGATAGCCCGAGTCGTAGCCTTTGACGTAGTCTGGGACGCCCTCGCCGCTTTCGCTAAAAACTTCCTTATCGACCTCCATGATCTGGTGATTTCAAAAAAGGCCGGAGAAGTAAACGCGTTCATAACGGAGCTGCGTAAGACCAATGACATGGTTGATTGGATGGTCAACCACGGCATGTATATTACCGGCGGGAAAAGCCCCTTTGAATACCTGTATAATTTTTCCAGGTTCACCACCCGTGAGATATCGCCCTTGATCAGGCAGGACGTACTCTTATTGGCCGGTGAGAACGATCATTTTGTGCCCCGGGAGTTCTATTTCGAGCAGAAGCAGGCCCTGGTTAATGCCCGAACCGTAAGGGGGCGGCTCTTCTTGGCCGGAGAGGGAGGAGACCAGCACTGTCAGATCGGAAACCTTGACCTGGCTTGGAATGAAATCATCGACTGGCTAAACAACTTCCACCCATACTGACGGATTTTCAACCAACCCCTGCTCCTTCATCTCCTCCTCGCTTTCTCATAAAAGCACTGGCCATCCAAAACCAGATGATCGTGAGAAATTGCAGTACAAGGAGAATGACGAAGGACGCTTGATACCCACCGGGTGAATAACCTCCGCTTTCAGTGATCGGCCATCGACCGATAATGGCGCCGATACCCCATTGGGCCGCAAAGGCCCCTATAAATACGAGTAGATTAAGTGCCGTATTGGCCCGCCCCGAGAGATGCGTTGGGAAACTTTGGGAAAGAGCCGCATAGGGCAGGATACCCGATGTGCCGAAAAATCCGAATAGTACCCAGAGGGGTTTGCACCAGAATGTTAATTCAAAAGCAATCAACAACATAACGACCATCCAACAGCCCATGCCCCAGGCTGCCATGGTCAGGGTCGATATGCCTCGCCGACCAAGGCGTTCAGCAGCTGTTCCCAGCACAACAAAACCGCAAATCATGCCAAGTGCCATCAGAAAAAGAGTCCCGGTTACCTCAGGTCTATCATAGCCGGCCACATCACGAAGCCAGGGTCCCGCCCAAAGACCATGAATCGCAAGGTAGCTTGCCTGGGAAAGAGTGGCCCAGGGGGCAATACGCCAGAAGTTCAGATTGGTCAGAACGGTCTTGATGCCCCGTATTTGATCCGCGAAAGGCTCGCCTCCGCCGGTTGCTCGTCGTTCCGGAACAACAAAGAAAATGACAGCTGCCACCACGAGGGTAAACACCGCCAGCATATTGAATACTCCACGCCAGTCCGTTACGACAAGGGCTGCCTCAACCGGGGAGGTAGCAGCCAGAGCACCCAATCCTCCTGCGGCCATTTGAAACCCATTGATCTGCGCCCATTTCTCTTTGGGAAACCAGATTACGAAAGCCTTAAAGGCTGCCATCAGACAGGCCGAAACCCCAAAACCGATGAGCCCCCGACCTATTATCAGACCGCTCAGGGTATGAGCACTTGCGAAGACAAAGGCGCCCGCTGCAGCCACAATCAGCAGGGCGGCTTCGATCCTGCGGGGTCCAAACCGATCCAGCAGCACACCCAACGGCAATTGAAAGGCTGCAAATGTGATAAAGTAAGCAGAGGTGAGCAGCCCCAGGCCGGAAGGATCAACTCCGATATCGGTAGCCAGGTCGGGCGCCAGCACGGAGTTAATAACCCTGTACAGATAGGAAAGAAAATACCCCAGGGCAAAGGGCAGGAAGACCTGAAGACGTTTAGCGAAAGATGCAGGCAATTTGAGACCTCTTTTCTAATATTTGGCAAAAGGCGGTTCGGGAAAATCTTCCACCAATTCAATTAATCGCATCTCGCCGGAAGAAAGAGCCTCTGTCACGGCGTCTTGAAGTTCAGTTGGAGACGTCACCCGGCATCCCTCCACACCGTATGCCTTGGCCAGTTGGACAAAATCAGGGTTCGCCAATTGGGTCTCGTATTCATGGTCGTGGAATTTTTCCTGAAGATACCCGATGATGCCGAAGGATCGGCTGTTGACAACAATCAAGGGAAAACCGACACCATGCCTCACGCAAGTGGCAAGCTCCTGGGTGCTGTAGAGAAAGCCGCCATCCCCGATCAACGCCACAATCGGTTTGTCAGGGGCAGCGATTTTGGCCCCCACGGCCCCAGCAAACGCGTACCCGATGATGGAAGATCCCTTGGCGCCCATCCAGCCGCCGGGGATATAAGAAGGATAGAAGTATTCCGACCAATACCCCAGGATTGTGTTATCCACCACAAGGGTGCTTACCCGGGGTATGGCATCTCGAAGGACATTTAGATAGGCCAGTTCAGAGTGCTCTTTCTCGATTTGAAAGGTCTCTTCCTCTCGATTTGAAACGATCTCCTCCAACCGCGTTTTGCGATTTTCCTCATGCGTCAAAGGGGCGGTTTCCTGGACCAGTGCCCGTACGATCTTGATCAGATCCCCGGTAAGGGCAATTTCCGTCGGGAAGTTTCTATCAATCCATTGATCGTCCCAATCCACATGGATGAGCCGGGGCAATAGAAGGCCTCTTCTTTTGGCATCCACCTCCCTGAGCCGGGTACCCACGGCCAGGACAAGATCAGAGGAAGCAACGGCTTCCCGAATGACGCCACGCCGGGCGGCATTACCCAGGGCAAAGGGATGGTCATCGGGAATCATTCCACGCGCATTGGCGGTAAAAAGAACAGGGGCGGTCAAATTCTCGGCAAGGGCAACCACTTCCTCGGAAAGCCCCGCACGCAAAGCGGCTGTTCCAATGAGAATCAAAGGGTTCTCTGCATCTCGAATAAGCGCTATGGCCCCATCCAGGCTGGGCAGGGACTGTGGTTTCAGGGAGGTTTCTCCCATGGGCGGGCTCATTTCGTCGGCTTCCATATTAAACAAATCGGTCGGTATTTCCAGATACACCGGCCCGGGCCTTCCAGTTAGAGAGGCCTTTAATGCCTTTCGGGTCAGATCCTCTATGTCTGATTTGGCTCGAGCCACAAAAATCCCTTTCGTTATTTTCTCGAAAATCTTTTCCTGCTCCGTGACTTCGTGGAGGGAACCAATCTCTTTTCCAATCTTTGCAGAGGCAATATTGGTAGCAATCACAAGCAAAGGGACACTACTGCCAAGGGCCTCCTGAATGGCCGGGACAGCGTACCCGGCTCCCGGACCAGTTGAAGTAATCACCACCCCGACCTTACCGCTCTCTCTGGCGTAGCCATCCGCCATATGGGTCGCCGTGCTCTCGTGTCGGCAAAGGATATGCTTAATCCCGGATTCCTTTCGCAAGGCCTCATACAGGCCAAGATTGTGGATACTGGGAATCCCAAAGAGAACCTCTACACCCGCTTCTTTCAAGATTTCTACCATCCGATCAGCCATTGTCTTCATGAAAAATCCTCCCTTTCTCCAATTTTCAAAACGGGAACCCGCTTAGGGTTTGTAAGGCCATCATAGGGGGAAAATCCTTATCGATGACCATGCAGGCCCTTATGCCTATTGTTCAACCCGCTTCAGATCTTTGCTCCTATCCTTTGACAAGTCCACGGATTTCAAAACGTCTTTATCTTCCGGTAATATCAAAACAAATTGGTTGCAGATATCCACGGCGCATTGGCCTTTCTCCATGTCAAACCCCAGCAGGTGGCCGCCGAACTTTCTGGAGTCACTCAGGAAATGAAGATGATATCCCGGCACATTAATGCCCTTTACAAAGGGCGGACACCGAAATCCGACGATGCTTCCGGTAATGTCTTTTCCCCTGAATTCCGGTTGATGGGCCGTGACTTCGGCCAGGGGCGGATAGGGCTTTTTCTGAGCCGGAACGCTTCGGGTGTGAACACTCTTGAAGCGGCCCGTTATTTTAATGGCACAGAAAAGATTCTGGTTGGGGATCCGTTCATCCAGAAGCTTCTTCAGCCCGGCATAGGTAATGGGGTTGTCAAGGCCAATGACCTCATCCGGCAAGAACCGACAAACAGCGGCGAAAGGAGTGGTTAATGCCCTATGAGGTTCGTAGACCTTTCCGTCGGATTTCACCTGGTAAAGCGCACCATCCAGAAGGATCATCTCCCCGTCCAGATGATCAAAGGTGCCGATCCCCAGGTTGCCGTGGGTCATGAGTTGGGTGCAGGACATCTGACCGTCATAAACTCCTGCCAGAAGAGCGTCGATGGTGGATGTCTGGGTGATGGTGTTCTGTAGATGCCTTGCTGCGCATCCGGCGAACAACAACAGAATAAACATACAAAAGATAAGTCGTTTTTTCATAATAGGTTCCTTAAGTTATTTTAAAAAAGCCCCAGGTCACTTCCACGATTCACGGCCGTGGGATATTTTTCCCGGAGGGTCTGCAGCTCCTTTTCCCCTTTGACCATGCGGATATCCTCAATATGCCAGCTCGGCACCACCATAACCCCGTAAAGCCCCCAGTCATAATGCGGGTCTTCCTTTTTCACAAAACCCATCCATGTGTTTGCGGGAATGAGCTTTTGTGGGACCTGCCCCTTGTCCACTTCTGGTCCCAGAACAATCTCTTCCCATGACCCATCCGGGTAGAGGAGTATCTGAACCATGGGCGCCCCCCCGTGATACAATAGAACTTCATCGGAAGTGAGGATATGCCAGGGATCAATGGTCACATCCTTGGTCATGAGGTAGTAGATAAGAGAAGCTGCAGCCCGCTCCCTGTCCATATCCGCCCGGATTCCGGATGCGTAAGTGGGTTTGAAGTATCCCGGGCAGGCCGCATCGCCCATGGGCACAAGGTCCAGAGCCTCAATAACCTGGGGCCCCGTCAAATAAGATTCTTTTTGGTTTGATGCACATCCCATTATTGCCATTACCAACAACCCCGCAACCATCGCACGAAAAATCGTCTTCATCATGAAACACCAGAGTCCTTTCCACATGGTTCCCCATGCTTGTCAATATTAACATCCACGGCATAAATGCCGGGATCATAGGTTTGTTCCGCTTTGTCCCGGCACACAAAGCCTGATAAAACGCTGAACAGCTCCTCGAATACACCGTCAATCACCTCTCCCGGCACCCCATAATAAAGGAAGTTGATGGGCATGGAATCACCCAGAAGATAGAGATCCTTGTAGGGAAACTGGAAATTCATGGGATCCCCCGGTTTTTTTTCAAAAACAATCCGCACGTGATGACCCTGTAAAATCTGGTTTTGCGGGTCTTTGATGGGGCGCTTTTCAATGCGAACGGGATGAGGGCCAATGGTTGGATGCCTGGCATTGGACAGGGTTTCAATCCACGCGGTAAGGCTTTCAAACTCTACGGTTTTGGTGGAACCACTCGCAAAAAACAAATCACCGGCCGATCCCTCCAAAATGAGTTTTTCAAAAAAATCCTGTTTTAAGACCGAAACGCCGGTGACCCCCAGAAACAGATCCAGATGTTCCCAGTCTTCTTTTTTAAGTTGGGCAATATCAGAAAATTCAGTCAGGCCTTCTTCTTTTCCATGGTCACTTTTGATATCAAGCCCCAATGTGCTCCCATAGGAGACCCGTCCGGCCATGATTTTCAGCATAAAATGGCCGATATTACCCCGGCTTCCCAGCACCAGTGCATGGCGATGCATCATGCATTTCCCAAGACCGTTAAAGATGGATTCCACGGCGCTGATAATGGAATAGGCACAGGCCTCTGCTTCCACAACGTTTTTATACTTAGATGTGGCAATGGTAAATGCGGGGAATGTCAGTCCTTCACAAGTCTTTTCAACAGCCTGCAAATGATAATACCCATTGGCCGTATGCTCAAATGTGGCGGGAACAATTTCCTTGAGCCACTCCTTCAGCAAAATATCCACTTGCATTTCAGGGGGGATTTTCATGTGGAAAAGTTCCAGGGCATGGGCGAGGGTTTTTTGTTCATGGCATAGTTGATTCAAAATCGGGGCCAGATATCCGCCATCCTCGATCAGGAGCAGTTTTCGTCCGTCATCTTTGGCGGCAAAAGCCTCTTTGAAAAAGAGATGCCCGGCGCTAAGGCGCATGGAATCCAGATAATTGCCCCGCAGCAACCTCAATGCCCGGTCGAGGTGTTCCAGGCTTTTAAGGGAAGAATACTGGTGGGAAAGGATATAGGCGCCATCCACCGAATCCCGCAACTCAATGCGCTGCAAGGCATAAAACATGAAACGCTGATCGGGCATGCTTAGCATGTCCTCCAGGTGAAACCCCGGCACAACCCCCTGGTAACGAATAAAAAGGGTCGTGAGAAATCCACAGTCAGACGCATCAAGGGCCTTGACAAAACCCAGAACTTCCGAAGTGGCGTGGTGAATCAGAAGGACCCGATAATTGTCGAGAATCCCTTGGGGCGCCTCCTTCTGGGTCTTTAGAAGATTCGGCAGCCTTCTTAGATGGGCCTGCATGTCCGGCTGTTTCCGTGGTTCACCGATGCTGATGTTGAGCATGGCCCCCTTTCTTGACAGATCCATGTAGACCCGATCGCCTTTGTCGAGCATCTCCAGGGTGTTTCCTGCGGATAAGGTTTTGACGAGACCTTCATCTTCCAACAGCATCAGAATTTTACTCAGGAGCAGAACAAAAACCGAATCCTGATCCAGGAGCAGTTTTTCCGCTATTTCCTGGGTCCACCTGAACACGGCGCCGGTCACGTTTAAAAGCCCTGAAGCAATCAGTAATTCGAAAAAAGCTGCCTGACGCCCCGGGATTTCGACGTATTCATTGTGCTGGTTCTGGCATTCCCGGTGAATGCCGGTAAAAACCTGTTCGGCCATGATGGAGATGTCCTGGCGGTAATGGTGACGTCCGATCTCGTTAACAACCCGGTGAGGGATCCTTTTGAGGAACAGTCGCGATTGGGTGCCATCTTCGATGGTAAGACGCAGAAATCGTCCTTCACGGTCGTATTCCAGCAGAAAGAAATAACGGTGCCCCCCTTCACAGGCGGTGTGAAAGGGAAAAAGCATGGCGGGACGTTCATTTTCATCCGAACCGCAGGAATCGTCCTTCCCCGATTCAAAGTTGCCGGGAAAAAGCAATCCGCCCCAAGTGGGCGTTTGGACCGCATCAAACACGAGGCGTAGGTGACGAATAAAATCTTCCTGGTTTTCCAACAGGTCGTGCGCCACCGGGCCACGGGCATAAACCACCACATGGTTAACGCCCAAATCAGCCAATTCCGGGGTATTTTCGGAATCCACCATGACGCGCGTCAGGATGTCCACCAATGAATTACGGCATTCTTCCACCACCTGTTTGGCCAGGGAACTGACAAAACCGGGAATTCCCGAAAAGACCCGCATCTCCGTCATATCAATGAGGTAATTTCCGTCTCCCTGCTCCATGAGGGGAATCCCGAAAGAGGTCAGTTGCGCGCCATGGGGCACAGGATCCGGTTTGTCCTTTTTAAACCGAGGCGCATGCATGAGATTATTCAGGATTGAACTGATCTGTTTTTTGGGTGTCCTGTCTTCCAATGTATTTCTATCTCCCCTAATCGTGATTCTCACCGGTTCGAAATCGCAAATCCCCGGCCTTCTTTTTGAGCGTTTTAAAATAGTCTGACCCGGTAATTTTTTTCAAGTCGGCATTTTGCTTATTGCGATCGACTGTAACTTTTAATGTTCTGACCTGCAGTTGCAGATCCTGCTCGCGTTTTTCAACG